>Ga0137433_1000981_pt1 | contig 13073 bp, 10 predicted proteins | sample EasRivERMZT840_2_FD_102335 | JGI IMG/M metagenome (GOLD analysis project Ga0137433, IMG submission 102335) | Soil microbial communities from meander-bound floodplain in the East River, Colorado, USA - East River MetaG ERMZT840_2 | ecosystem: Environmental > Terrestrial > Soil > Floodplain ...
GTTGTGCCACCAATCATCGAACGGTGCGCTCGTTAGCATGGCGAGCGCGCCCCATATCGTCACCCAGGCTCCCAATGGCCCGCGAAAACCCCAGACGCGCACCGATGCCGCGCGGTTCTCCGCCGTGCCAAAGAACGTCGCCCTCAACACGAGCCATCCTGAGATCAATCCGCCGAGCGTCCCGCCAAAGTGAATGCAGATGTGCGCGGGCGTCCAAAAGGTGTCGCGCCCGATGGTCGAGTGCCACGAGATGTCCCACACGATCCCGGTGAGAATGCAGAACGCCGCGAACACGATGGCCGGGCAATACCACGGCGTTGTGACTGAGAAAGATCGCCTGGATGTTTCCGGTGCATCGATAGCTGAAAGGGCGGTGCTGCTTTGCATGCCTGAGTTTTTGTATTGAAAACGTCCGCGAAAGGACATGACAAACTTGCATAGGAGAGAATCCGTTTTGGCGCCTCCCACAAGGGGTGAGACCGCTTGATGGAAAATGCTGAACTGTCCTGGCGCAAGCCGAGCCGAGCCTGTTCGGCTGATTTGGGGCTCGGCGCGACCTTCAGGCGAAAATACCCGCGCCCGCCAGCACATCGCTGACGGGCGCGTCCCCCAACCCCAGGCGCGCGCGGTCTAAGGCAGCATGACGACTCGGTAGAATCGCTGAGGTCCGGAGCCGAACGAAATATCCGCTTTGCTCGCCGTGTGTGCCTGGGCGACCACGTCGCCCTCCAGATTTGTCCATATCGAATCATGCAAGCCGGTCTTGAATTGCACGCGGTAGGTTTTCCCCGGCAGGGCGGTCCAGGAGATCGCTACGCCCGCGCCAGCCGTGGCGAGCGGAGTGATGCGTGGGCTGCCGGTCCGATTGAGAAGGACGCGCAGTCGGTTTTTCTCGCCGCCGACCAGGTCCGGGTAGCCGTCTCCATTCACATCGGCGGCGGTGCCTGTATAACCGGCGCCGGGAACGCGACTTTCCCACCACGACTCGAAGCCGGCGCCTGGCGTGTTTCGAAAAATGCGCAGCGCGCCGTCGCCGAAGGTGCCCACGAAAATGTCATCTAATCCGTCCTGATCGAAGTCTGCCAGTGCCAGGTTGAAGGCCGCCTGTCCCAGGTTCGGGCTTTGCCAGTAGTTGGTCATCAAGCCGTCGCCCCGGTTCACCAAAACGCGCACTTCGCCCCAGCCGACGTGAACTGCCAGATCATCCAGTGCATCGCCATTTACCCGGCCCGCAGCGAGGGCAAACGTGCGGTCGCCCAAAGGCACGTCGCTGCGTTCGACGAATGAATTGCCCGAATTCGTGCCGAACAAAGTCACCAGCCGACCGCTGTAGATTTCCCGCGCGGCAATGTCTGGCAGGCCGTCGCCATTCAGATTCACGCTAAGGACGGTGCTGATGGAATCAGAGCCTCCCCCGTAGTAACGACTCTGCCACACCTTCGTGAAACTTCGGCCAGTGCCATTGTTCGTGAAGAGTTCAAGGAGGCCGCCGCTTCCTGTTTGCGTGCCGGAGACGATGTCGAGAAACCCGTCGCGATTCACGTCCGCCGCCGCAAGACGGTAGTAGCCAGGTTGCCCCGTCCAAACTTCCTCGAACGCGCCGTGTCCATCGTTCAGAAGAACGTGCGTGGCCGACTGTTCGCGCAGGATGAGATCCATTGCGCCATCGTTATTCAGCTCCGCGGCGAACGCGCCGTACCCGTATCGGCCTGGAAAATTCGTGATAACCGAATCCGTGAACGTCCCATTCGGTCCGGCACGCAGCAGGATGGCCCGTGAAAGATAACTCCACGGCGGCCCGTTGGTGTTAGCGAGCGCAGTGGCCATCACGACGATGTCCTTCTGCCCGTCGCCATCCATGTCCGCGACGTCGAGGTGGTTTTCGCACCAGTAGTTCTGGAGGGAGTAAGAGTAAACTTCCTGGAAGTATGGCGGCGGGTTGGTTTCGGTCGCGCAGGTGTTACTCAGGGCCACGATGGCGCAAGAAGTCACGAGCAGGATGTTAGACGTTTTTCGCTTCATAGAAGTAAAGGTTCCGTCGGTTGCATTGCTACCGGTTTTCGTCGTGAACGAGGAACAACATGTTTGGTCGAGTGCAGTGCTCAGGCGAAGATTCCTGCGGGTTGGTTCTTTCATCGGGTGGCTCCGGCCCGCAGGTGTTGACCTTCACGAACCCCGGGCCCCAGCGCGAAACTGAGGCCGGGTAGGCGCGTCCCTTATTCTTCGTCGGCCTTCGACCCCTTCTCTGGCCCAATGCCATAATCCCGCTGGATAAGAGACACACCCACGTCGATATCGAGCAGGACATGTGAAAGAAGCCGACCTTGATACGTGACCGCACCACCGATCGTCACCGGCTTCAGCTCGACGACCCACAGGTTGTTGAATCCGGTGACGCGGCTAGCGGAGTCCTTTGGGAACGTAACAGGATCGCTCGTGTCGAGGCCGAAGGCCTGCATGATGGGGTACAGGGCCGGGCTGTGAGAGCAGAGAACCGCCCTGCTACCCGGCGGGAGAGTGTTGATGTAGTTGGTTTGCGGCTGTATGACCGAACGGGACGACGTCCAGCCCGAGTCACACTCCCCGGGCGTGGGAGGGACGTTGATCACCCCGTCGCCCGGCGCCTGATCAACGTCGAGGCCGTCCGGTGTTCCATTGCCATCGAGGTCGCCGCCCAAGCCTGCCAACAGGGCGATCTTCGCGACCGTCTGGCGGGTGCGGAGCTTGTGGCTGGCGACGACGTGGGTCAGCGTTCGCGTGATGCCTTTCGCCTCGAACCAGTCCGCCAACGCCGCTGCGCGCACTTTGCCCAGCGGATTGAGAGCCTCCACGCAACACGATCCGTCCGCGTTGCAGTTGTTGAAGGTGACTGTGAAGCTGGGATCGGAATTCACCAGCTCCGGCACGTCCTCACAGTGCCGTATGAAATAAACGATGGTTGTGATGGGGGCCGCCGATTGCGGCGCATCCGCTTGCGCGATGGGAACGGCGGTCATGACGACCAGCAGCAGGGTCGTGCCCAGGGCGAGGTGTTTGGTGATGTTCATGGGTTTGTTGTGGTTTGATGGTTATTGTCTCTGACCCGCGATTGTTTGGGTCTCGCTCCCTTACTGAAAGAATTCCGGCGCAGGGTCACAGGGAAACTGCAAAACATGTCGCGCGGTTTGGAATGACGGGGAGGACGAGACTTCGTCGAGCCGTGATCGAACCTCGAAATCCGTACCCAACCGATGGTGTGTTTGTGGAAAGCCATGAACCGGCGATCGACAGGAGCGCGGACAGCCTTGTCCGCATCGCGCGGACAAAGCTGTCCGCGCTCCGGACAACGGTTACTTGGAGAGCCTTCGGGGTCAGAGCCGTGTGGGCCTGCTATGGTTCCGTGCCGCGAGAATTAACAAGAGGAAGTTTGGGTTCGACGGAGTCTCACCCTCCCGCCGGAAGGCCTCAAAACGCCAATTGCACGCGAGTGGCGAAAAGATTTTCCGCCTGGCCGATGGTGCTGCCTTGCCCGCCGTTAAAGTCGAAATGATCGTAATTGAACGCGGCGCGGATGTTGCGGTTCAGGTACCAATTCAAGCCAAGACCCCAGTTCGAAGCGCTAGTGGGCAGTTCGGCTGGGTCGGCAAAGGTAGGGAAGAGATCGTCGTCGATGTCGAGGGAGGAGCAGCGGGCAACCACTTGCCACGCGCCCCAGCCGCCGGCGCGTGGATCGAAATTCTTGCGCGGTGTGACGGCGCGGAAGGTCGCGTCCTCGCCGGTCAGCATCCAGGACGCTGTGATCATCCAGCCGCTGTTCTCAGCGCGAGTCGAGGCAAACGGCGCGACTTCCTGTTCCAGGCGCTGGGAGGAAATCGAGTATTCACCGAGCATGCCGAACGGACCCCAGTACCAGTACGCTTGCGGCCCCACGCGCCAATGAAGCCCATCGGCAACGACGTCGGCATCGTAAGCGATATCGTCCGGAAGGCCGAGGTCGCCCTCCATCTCACCGTAGGTCCCGCTGACACCCAGGCCGAGCTTTTGCAGCGGCTCCACTCCGCTCCTGAGGAACGGATGGAAGAACAGCCGGCCTGCGCCGGTCTTGTCGTTGTCGAAATCGCTGTTGCCGGAGGCGCGGGCGTCGCCAGTGCCGTTGAAGACGCCCAGCTCGTAGTTGACCAGGCCGCCCGCGGCCAAAAATTTCGCGGCGTCCTCGTCTCCGGGCCAGAGTTGGCCATGCAGCATCACGCCCACCTCGCGCACGGGCCAGAGCAGGGACGGCAGGGCGCGCTCGATGAAGAGGACGTTGGCAATGCCTTGCCATCGCTCCAAATTGCCGGGGGATTTCATCTTGCCGAAGCGCAACTCCAGCGCATCGTTGTAGCGGTAGTTCAGCCAGGCATCACGGATCGTCGGAGTGGAGGTGGCGAACTCGGGCGTGAGCCGGAAGTCGAAATCGCGGAACACGGTGCCTTCGAGGATGGGCCGGGCGCGGCGCACGAGGAAGGTGTCGCCAAGGTCATCGTCATCGCTCCATCGCGAGTCCAACTGGAGCAGGCCCCGGATGCGGAGCGCAAAGTTGGTGTCCGCCGAGCGCAGGGTGAAGCCGGAGGCGCCGACGGAGAGGGCGGGGCCGGGCTTGGGTGCTGCCGCCGGCTTCGGAGCGTCGCCGGGCGGAACGGAAGCCGGGTTGGCGTCCTTTGCTTGCCGCAGTTTTTCGAGTTGCTCGACGCGCTTCTCGAGCGATTGGATGCGGTCGTCGCGATCGTCGGCCATCGTGGTGTGTGGCAGGAAGATCGTAACGGCCGCAATCATGAGGACTTTCAACGAGTTGGATCCGTTCATAAGTGGAATAAAGTCCAAGGGCGTTTGCTGGACATCATCGCGTACGCGGCCCCTTGGAGAGAGGGCCGTCAAACGCCTCCGCTCCCGTCATCGCATCCCGGATTGAGTTGTAATCCTCATCCAGTGCGTGCTCGAAGCCAGTGGTGTCGTTCCTCAACCTTGCCAGCACCGCCTTGTCCGTGATGGATTGCAGCCCCAAACGAATGCTTTGCGCGACGGCGGGTTCGAGCGTGGGACTGGCCACCCAAGGCAACCCCTTGGTCTCACGGATCTCCACCAGGGCACGGAACTTGATGCCGGTCTCCTTCGTGAACTCGTCCACGATACTGGCGTTGCAAGCTCCCGCGTCAAACTTGCCGTCAGCCACGGCTTGGACAACTTTGTCGTGCGCGCCAAGAAAGTTCGTGCCACCGCCGACCAGATCCACCGCGAACAGACCGGCCTGGGACATGGCCCGTTTGGGGAGGAAATGGCCCGTCGTGGAACTGTCATCCACAAAAGCGATACGTCTGCCCTTCAGGTCGGCCAGCGACTGGAAGCTTGAATCGGCTCGTACGAAGATGTAACCTCGGATCCTGCCGTTCTGCGACAGTAGAAGCGACACCTGCGGGTTGAGTTTCTTGACTTCGACATAGCTCGCCGAACCCAAGCGAGCGAAATCCACTTCGCCACGCGCAAGCGCCTCTTTAGCGCCATCGTAGCTGCGATAAATGCGCAGGCCGATCTGCACGGGACGGGCCATAATCCGTGCCATGCTGTGCTCCAAGATGGCCAGAACGGGCGCCATGTTCGACAGCATTGTCAGCGGCTGCTCATGCGTATAGACCGCGAATCGCAGTCCGAGACGGTTGGCTACTGGGGGACCGTCAGCGGGATCTCCACGAAATTCTTTCAGTCTCTCGAAGTCCAATGGCACAAACTCCTGATTTGCGTTTTGCCACATCGCGTTGAGAAAGCTGCTCACGTTGCTTCCTGCACGGCCGAGTTCCTTGTTTTCAGATGCGAAGCGGATCGCCATGACCGTTGAAAGCAACGCCACTGCCACGAGCAATACCACCACCGCTCCGCTCAACGCAGCCACCTGCGGATTACGCCGGCACCAGCGCCACAAGCGTTCGGCATTGTGGATGGAGCGCGCCTGAATCGGCTCCTTGCGCAGCCAGCGCTCGAGATCTTCCGCCAGTGCGACAGCCGAGGCGTAACGCCGCTGCGGTTCCTTCTCCAGGCACTTCATCGCAATCGTTGACAGATCGGAATCGATTCCCTCCCTCAACGTGCTCGGATGTTTCGGTTCCTGCTCGACCACCTGGCGCAGGGTTTCCACCGGCGTGTCCGCGCGAAAGGGGGGATGGCCGGTGAGCATGGCATAGAGAATCGCGCCCAGGCTGTACACATCCGCCGCCGTGGTAACGCTTTTGTTTTTTCCGGCGGCCTGCTCCGGCGCCATGAAGCTGGGCGTGCCCATGATGGCGCCCGTGACGGTGAGGCTGCTGTCGCCGCGCCCCAGCACTTTGGCCAGGCCGAAGTCCGTGAGGTGCGGTTCGCCGCGTTGGTCCACGATGATGTTGCTCGGCTTCAGGTCTCGGTGCAGAACGCCGTGCTGATGCGCGTGGTCCACCGCACGAGCCACCCTGGCAATGATGCGGGCCACGTCTTCCATGCGTGCCCGCCAGGCGGAGCGCGCATCCTTCTCCGGGGAGGTTTCGCGGGCCACCCAGCGCGCGATGTAATCATCGAGGCTGCCACCCTCGATCAGCGCCATGCTGAGGTAATGCTGTCCGTGGATTTCGCCGGTCTCGTAGATGGGAACGATGTTTGGGTGTTGCAGATTGGCGGTGGCTTCGGCTTCACGATGGAAACGCTGGATAAGCAGGGGCGAGGCGTACTCGCCGGCGCGGATCATCTTGAGCGCGACCACACGGTTGAGCGCGACCTGGCGGGCCTTATAGACGATGCCCATGCCGCCGCGCCCGATTTGCTGGAGCAACTCGTAATCGCCAAAGATGCGATCGCTGACGGGTTGGGATTTGGATGTTCCTTGATCCGGCAGCGGGCCAAACCCCAGGTCCAGGAGACACTTTGGACAATGTCCAAACGGAGCGTTATGCGGCACGTCTGCTCCACAGCCGCGGCATTTTCGAATTGCGGGCATATGGTTGGTGCGGGATTTCCGCGCCAGTTACTACCAGATCAAAACTCACAGGTAACGAAGAAACGCGCGCGTATTTGAAATATCGACTCCGACGCGATTCCATCGGTTCGGCAACAAGGCTAAAAATCAACTCGTAGCATCCGGTGTGAGCCGGATCTTTATTACTTCGTGAATCGTGGCAACATCAGATCCGGCTCACGCCGGATGCTACTCATTAACGGGCTGTCAGTACTTGCACCAGGTGGCGCAATTCATCCTCGACCCACGCAGGGTTGGTGACGGTATGCGCAACCTCCCGTCGCAGTAACTGACCATAACGCTGGCGCAGGCGTGACACCGCCATCTTCACCGCCGACTCGCTCATCTGAAGGTCCGCTCCGATTTGCTCGTAAGTGGCCTCCGCCTTTTCGCCCGTCAGGAAAACCTCGAGCGCGTCAAACAACTGTTCTTTTCCCGCGCCCACATGCTCGGCCCGCAGATCTTTCATTACCTTGCCAAGAAGCGTGAACGCCCATGTCTGATCGAACAGCTTTTCCGCGGTGAAGCCGTCTGACGGCTCGTTGCGGTACTGCGTTTCAAGGTCGGCGTCATCCCAGGAAACAAACGCAAACCGCCCGCCCCGCTTGGCGGTTCGGTTGCGATGGTGTTCGTTGGCCAGAAAATGCCTGAAGCTCGCCAGAAGAAAATTCCGAAAGCGGCCTCGATCCGGATCGGCAAGGTTGAAGGATTTCTTCTCAAGAAACACGGCGAAGAATTGCTGCGTGAGGTCTTCTCCATCCGGCGGCGCGTGGCCTTGCCGCCGGCAGTAGGCATACAAGGGGTACCAATAGGTGTGGCAAAGACGCTCCAAGGCCGCGCTTGCCTCCGGCGAACTCTCCTGTCCGGCCATCAGCACCACGCTCCAATGCGTCGTGTTGAAGCTGTCCGTGGGTGGATCGCATCCGCCTGGTGGCAGCTTCGGTTGCCAGCGCTGGTCGATATTGCCCATGAGTCAATTCATCTTCCGGTAAACGAACATCCCTTCATCCGCCGGAAGACCGTCCAAGTGAATGTCACAATCTTATGCCAAAACGCGGGGATGAAGTCAAAACAAAGGAATACGGGTTTATGACCAGAGAAGCGCTGGGACGTTGCGGTTACAAGGCAGCGAAAGCTGCCTGGCGATAAAACGGATTGGGGCTTGCCTCCCCGACGGAACCGGGCTTGGATTTCTGTGCGCGTTGCGACAATCCATGCACCCGAAACATTACTGCGGCGTCTTTGGCGTTTACGGCCACCCGAACGCCGCCGAACTGACCTATTACGGTCTCTACGCCCTCCAGCATCGCGGGCAGGAGAGCGCGGGCATCGTCAGTTCCGACGGCGAACAGTTTCGCGTCCATAAGGGCATGGGGGTGGTCTCACAGATTTTCAACGGTGACGTTCTACAGGGACTCACCGGCTCGATGGCCGTCGGGCACACGCGCTATTCCACCACTGGCTCCTCGCACATCCGCAATGCCCAGCCGTTGACCGTCGATTGCGCGCGCGGTCAGATCGCGATTGCGCACAACGGCAACCTTACCAATGCCGCTGCGCTGCGCGAGGAACTCGAACGGCGCGGGTCCATCTTTCAAACCACCGTCGATAGCGAGATCATCCTGCACCTGATGGCCCAACCCAGCCTGAATGGTCATCACGGCAACAATCTGCTCGAATCCATCCGGCGCATCGAAGGCGCGTTCTCGCTCGTCGTCATGACGGAGACCGAACTCATCGGCGTGCGCGACCCCCACGGCTTCCGCCCGCTCTGCCTCGGAAAGCTCGGTGACGGCTGGGTCCTCTCCAGCGAGACCTGCGCGCTCGACTTGATCCATGCGAAGTTTGAGCGCGACATCGCGCCGGGTGAGATCGTCATCATCAACCAGGACGGCGTCAAAACCATTCAGGCCTTTCCAGACCAAACACGCCGCGCCTTCTGCATTTTCGAGTACGTCTATTTCGCCCGGCCCGACAGCACCATCGCCGGTCGGAACGTCTATGAAGTGCGCAAGGAGATGGGCCGCCAACTGGCGCGCGAACATCCAATTCCGGCGGACATTGTCGTGCCGGTGCCGGACAGCGGCGTTTACGCCGCGCTGGGTTATTCGGAAGAAGCGAAGATTCCGTATGAAATGGCCTTCATCCGCAATCACTACGTCGGACGCAGCTTCCTGCAGCCGTCGCAACTCATCCGCGACTTCAACGTGCGTGTGAAGTTGAATCTCATTCCCGAACTGGTGAAGGACAAGCGCGTCATCATCGTGGACGATTCCATCGTGCGCGGCACCACCTGCAAAGCGCGCGTGAACACCCTCAAGGAAGCCGGCGCGAAAGAAGTGCATGTGCGCGTAAGCTGCCCGCCGCACATGAACCCGTGCGTGTACGGCATCGACTTCCCTGACCGCAACAAGCTCATGGCCGCGAATTATTCCGTGGACGAGATTCGCAAGTATCTCAACGCCGACTCGCTCGCCTATCTCTCGCAGGCCGGCATGGTGAAGGCGACGGGCCTGGGCCAGGAGTCGTTTTGCATGGCCTGTTACGACGGCAATTATCCGGTGCCCTACGATCCCAAGGCGGACAAGCACATCATGGAACGCCGCCGCTCCCGCGTGGAAGGCTTTGGCGAAGCGCTCGCCAAGGACGAGATGCAGATTAAGCTGCTGTGAGGCGTGGTCGCGGTACGTGGCTCCTGAAGATGGCCGAGCGCGCTGAATGTTTCACGCACGACGAAATACGCACCACGTTCTCTTCTCCCGTCTTGCTGCCCGGCGTTGATCCAGCTACAACGTAACTCAACCATGTGGCAGTTGTGCAAAGAGTTCCTGCTCTTCCTCCGGCAGGAAAAGAAATGGTGGCTCATCCCGCTGGTTATCCTGCTGCTCATTCTCGGAGCGTTGATCATTTTCAGCTCCGGTTCGGTGCTGGCGCCGTTGATGTATCCATTCATGTGACCGGCCATGCGCCACATCCTGGGCATCTCGGCCTTCTATCACGACTCCGCCGCCGCACTCCTGCGTGACGGAGAGATTGTGGCCGCCGCGCAGGAGGAGCGATTCTCACGGAGGAAGAACGACGAGCGATTTCCCCAACGCGCCATCGAATTCTGCCTGCGCTTCGCTAACCTGAAGCCGGGAGAACTCAACGCCGTGGTCTTCTACGACAAACCAATCACCAAGTTCACGCGGATGCTGGAATCCTATCTGGCCGTCGCGCCATTCGGGCTGATGACGTTCCCGCGTGTGTTGCCGTCGTGGCTTGGCGAGAAGCTGAATCTACGCAAGACCATCCGCGACGAACTGCCGGGTCTGCGCACCGACTGCCCGATCCTCTTCACCGAACACCATCAGGCGCATGCGGCCAGCGCGTTTTATCCATCGCCCTTCGATGAAGCCGCTATCCTCACGGTGGATGGCGTCGGCGAATGGGCCACCACGACAATTGGGCACGGACGAGGCGATAGGATTGAGATTCTGAAGGAACTCCGCTTCCCGCATTCGCTGGGGCTGCTCTACTCCACGTTCACGGCTTACTGCGGTTTCCGCATCAACTCCGGCGAATACAAGCTCATGGGCTTGGCGCCTTACGGTGAGCCGAAGTTCGTTCAGACCATTTATGAACATCTCATCGACGTGAAGCCGGACGGATCGTTCTGGTTGAACATGGAATACTTTGACTTCCTGCGCAGCTTCCGCATGGCGAACAGGAAATTCCACCAGCTCTTTGGTGGGCCGCCGCGTGCGCCGGAATCGCGGCTGGAGCAGCGGCACATGGACGTGGCCAGTTCGATTCAAGTTGTGACCGGCGATATCCTGCTCAAGCTCGCCCGGCACGCCCGCGAAGCAACCGGCCGGAAGAACCTGTGCATGGCCGGCGGCGTGGCATTGAACTGCGTCGCCAACGGGCAGATTCTCCGCGAACGAATCTTTGAGAACATTTGGATTCAGCCCGCCGCCGGCGACGCTGGCGGGGCATTGGGCGCGGCATTGGCCGTCGCCGCCCAAAGTAGGACAGGCTTCCAGCCTGTCCCATCCGCCCGCAATCATGCCGGCTGCAATGACCCCGATTTGACACGGGCTACAATCTCAGGCGAAACGACACAGGCGTCCGGTTCGGGACAGGCCGAAGGCCTGTCCTACCATCAGCGGGCACGTACCTGCGACGCGATGCAGGGCTCGCTGTTGGGGCCACAATTCTCTGAACCAGAGATCGAAGCGGTCCTCAAGTCGCACGGCGCGATTTATGAACGGTTGGATGACAAGGCGCTGCTGCAACGAACGGTCGAATTGCTTCAACAGGGAAAAATCATCGGCTGGATTCAGGGACGGATGGAGTTTGGCCCGCGCGCGCTTGGCAACCGGTCCATTCTCGGAGATCCGCGCTCGCCGAAAATGCAGTCGGTGATGAACCTCAAAGTAAAGTTCCGCGAGTCGTTCCGGCCCTTTGCGCCGGTGGTGCGGCGCGAACGGGCGGGCGACTACTTCGATCTGAACTGCAGCTCGCCTTACATGTTGTTGGTCGCGCCGGTAAAGGAAGCGTTGCGAACCGGCGAACCTGGGAACGCGAGTACCGATCTGATCGCGCACGTGAACGAAATCCGTTCCACCATCCCGGCCGTGACGCATGTCGATTACTCGGCGCGCGTCCAGACGGTGACGCGCGAAGAGAACGCGCGCCTCTATGAATTGTTGGAGCGATGGGAACAAGCCACCGGCTGCGGCGTGCTGGTGAACACTTCATTCAACGTGCGCGGAGAACCAATGGTCTGCACGCCGGATGACGCCTATCGTTGCTTCGTGAATACGGAGATGGATTACCTGGTGCTGGGCGACTTTCTTCTTGCACGCACGGCGCAACCGCACAAGCCCGTGGCCCGCACGTTCGAGCCAATGCCGGACTGAACCATGAAGCTGAAGCTCAAAGAGAACCCGAAGGAATGGCTCAAGTTCACCGCAGTGATGGCGGTGCTGGCCGTTCTTGTGTCTGCCTTGCTTTATCGCCGAAAGGTCCTTGGCATCGAAACGCTGTCAGGAATCGCCATCATCGCAGTGCTGGCTCTGTGTGTTTGCGCCATCCGTCCGCGCTGGTTCCGGGGATTCTACCGTGCCGGGATGACGATGAGTTTTCGCGTCGGCCAGATGCTGGGTTGGTTGTGGCTGACGTTGCTATTCCTCCTGGTGCTCACGCCGCTGGGGCTGTTGTTGCGTGCATTCGGCAAGGACTTGCTGGAAATGAAACGCCGGAAGACGGACACCTACTGGCGACCGGCGCGGCCTCCGGGCGGTTTTGATCGGCAGTTCTGAGCGGCGATTTTTTCGTGCGCCGCCTGCGTCGCTTCCGGTAGCGTCCGCGCGTGTTGCTCCGCTACCTGGCGAACCTTTCCACCGGACGGCTGATCCTGTGGTGCTACTTCATCTGGTATCTCGTTGTGCTGGTGCGTTACTTCGATCCCAGCCTGCGACTGTGGCTCACCTCGCTTGGCCTGAGTGCCATCATCGGGTTCGCGCTTTACCTCAGCACGGTGTCGGGCACAAACAAGGTGAAGCTCGAATTCTGGCAAGTGTTCCGTCTGTTCCTGATGCCGTTCTGCGTGTCCAGCTTTGCAGCGCTCGTGAAGGACGAGAGGTTCATCCTCATTTTCTCGCCGAAGATCGAAGAGATAGGCATTGCCGTCGGCCTTTGCCTTGTGCTTTGCGCAGTCGTGGCTGTGTTGAAGCGGCGGTGAAGCGGGGGCGTGCGATCGAGGGCGGACACCCTGACCATTCGGCATGTCGTCGGTTGAAGATTGGTACTCCCGCCCCGAATTGAACGGGGATCCGCGGTTTAGGAAACCGCTGCTCTATCCATTTGAGCTACGGGAGCGCCGCAGCGAAGGCAGAAGCTAATGGCAGTGACGCACACCTTCAAGCCAAAGCGAACGGTGCAGTCCGTGTCGCGTGCCGAGCAATGCTCGGCGCTCGTGTGCCCGGCAGGGGTCTGGTCTATCGGGATGAAAGGTTCCCGACGGGGGCTTGTGACGCCAACCGTAGCCGAACTGCCAGGTCGTCTCCGCAAGGAGCCGGCGCGAAAGGGTGGA
>Ga0137433_1000982_pt1 | contig 13068 bp, 6 predicted proteins | sample EasRivERMZT840_2_FD_102335 | JGI IMG/M metagenome (GOLD analysis project Ga0137433, IMG submission 102335) | Soil microbial communities from meander-bound floodplain in the East River, Colorado, USA - East River MetaG ERMZT840_2 | ecosystem: Environmental > Terrestrial > Soil > Floodplain ...
CCACAGGCAACGCGCCCATCGCTTTCACGTGGGAGCGCGCCCGCTATCCGTTCGCGCACGACCGCGACCTGCTGCGCTTCTCCATCAAGACCGCCGCGAGTGGACGCCAACCCGGGCGCCCGCTCAATCTCGTGCTGCTGCTCGACAACTCCGGCTCGATGGAACGATCCGACCGCGTGCGCATCCGACAGGAATGTTTGCGCGTGCTCGCCAGCCAGCTTCAGCCGCAGGACCGGGTGAGCGTCGTGGCCTTCGCGCGCACGGCGCGGCTGTCGGTGGATGGCCTGCCTGGCAGCCAGGCGGCCGAACTCCCGCGGCGTGTGGGCGAACTTTCACCCGAAGGCGGCACGAATCTCGAAGACGCGATGAATGTCGCCTACAAGACCGCGCTGCGACACTTCGTTGCCAACGGCGTGAACCGCGTCGTGCTCCTCACCGATGGCGCGGCGAACCTCGGCGACGTGGAGCCGGAGTCGCTCAAGAAAAAGGTCGAGGCGCATCGCAGGCAGGGCGTCGCGCTGGATTGCTTCGGCATCGGCTGGGATGGTTTGAACGACGAATTGCTGGAAGCCCTCTCGCGCAACGGCGATGGCCGCTACGGCTTTGTGAACACGCCCGAAGCCGCGACGACTGAGTTCGCTGCTCAACTCGCGGGTGCGCTCAAGGTTGCCGCCTCCGACGTGAAGGTGCAGGTCGAGTGGAACCCGCGCCGCGTCACCGCGTATCGTCAGATTGGCTACGCGAAGCATCAACTGAAGAAGGAACAATTCCGCGACAACACGGTCGATGCCGCCGAAATCGGCGCCGCCGAAGCCGGCAACGCCCTTTACACGGTGCAAGTGAACCCACGCGGCGAAGGCCCGGTGGCCACCGTGCGCGTGCGTTTCAAAGTTCCCGGCACAGGTGATTATCGCGAACATGAGTGGACGGTGCCGTACGAAGGCGCCGCGAAGTCACTCGATGCATCCAGCCCCGCCCTGCGCCTCGCCGCCAGCGCTTCTGCGTTCAGCGAATGGCTCGTGTCGAGTCCCTTCGCCGCCGAGGTCACGCCGGACAAACTGCTCGCTCAATTGAGCGGCGTCCCTGAGACGTGGCCCGCCGATCCGCGCCCGAAGAAACTGGAGTGGATGATCCGCCAGGCCAAGAGCGTGGCGGGCAAGTGAGTGGCGGGAGCTTTTGTCTCAACAAGCCGTCAAACCCGGCGAAGTGGAACATCAATATTTATGCTGACACACAGAGTTGGAACATCGCGGACGAAACTGAACGGTGGGATATCGAACAGTTCCTTCCCCCTCACCCCGGCCCTCTCCCCAGGGGAGAGGGAGAAACGCTCGCCGCATTCTGGGGAGGCGGATGCACTTCGTCGTTTGAACGCTTCTGTTGTCGAACAGCCCATGCGCGGCGTCGAAGTCAGGCGTGCAGGAATCTCAAGAAATCAGACCAGTTTGCTCCCTCTCCCCAAGGGGGAGGGCTGGGGTGAGGGGAAAGGGCGCAAACGAACGTCCCGTGCGTTAGCTCTCTCAATACTCAACACCCTTGTCTTGCTTCTCTACCTTCCAGTCTCGTCCCCTTTTTCCGCCAAAGCAGCGGACGAGACGCCATCGACTCCCCCGCCTTCTGTGACACTGGAGAACTTCAAACTCGCCGGCGATCTCAGCGGCGACCGTGCCACGTTCACCCTGACGGCGACGGCCAAAGTGCAGAATTCAAAAGGTGGTTCGCTCGAACTGATTTCCGGCAATGTGGCGCTCACGGAAGTTGGTGCGCATCCCAAATGGCAGCTTCGTGCCGAGCAGGGGCGCTACGTGGCGGTGTTCGAGCGCCGCGGCAAGTTCCCCATCACGCTCAAGTTCAATGCGGCGGTGCGCCAAAGCGGCGGCTGGAACAACGTCAACTTTCGCGTCGCGCCCAGCGCGCTCCAGCCTTTGACCCTCTCTGGGCTTGGGGCGGACACGCAATTCGAGTTCGCCGGCGCGGCCCGGCCTGAGCGCACCGGCGGCGACTTCCACAGTTTTCTCCCGGCGGACGGCTCGGTGAAACTTTCGTGGAAGGAGGCGCGGCCCGAAGTCGAGGGCAAGCTTTTCTACGCCGCGGAAATGCTGTCGCAAATCAGCGTCAGCCCCGGCCTTATGCGCCAGGTAGCGCTCATCGAAGGCAAGGTGATGCAGGGTGAACTCAATCGCATCGTGCTCGTCGCGCGCGGCCAGGGGAACGTCATCGCCGTGCAGGGCGCGAACGTGCTCGCGTGGAGTGTCGAACCCGGTGCGAACGCCGCCGAGCGCCGCCTCGTCGTCCAGTTCAATCAGCCGCAAAAGGACGCCTTCGCGCTGCAAGTCCAGATGCAGACCGAACTCGGCGCGTTCCCGCAGGCTGTCGATGCGCTGCAACTTCGCGCGGAGGGCGCGACACGTTTTGCCGGTCATTACCGGGTGGTCAACGATGGCGCGGTGCGGCTCGAAGTCGTGCAGGCGACCGGCCTCTCGCAGATTTCGCCGGAGCAATTCCCCGAAAGCGACGCGACGAAAGCGCTATTCGCGGCCACGGGCAGCCAGCGATTTGCCTTCCGATTTTCCAGCGCGGACTTTGCGCTCCGCGTGAATGCCGACAACGTGCTGCCCGAGGTGAGCGTCTCGCAGTTGCTGGCGTATCATCTCGGCGAGACGGAACTGGCCATCGACGGCGAGTTCGAACTGGACATCCGCGAGGCGCCCGTGCGCGAAGTCCTGTTGCGTGTGCCGAAAGGTTTTGTGATCTCGCGCCTCAATGTCGCCGGTCTCAGCGACTATTTTCTGCGTGAACCGGCGGACCAGCCGGACGCCGAGCTGCGTCTCGTTTACAGCCAGCCCATCGCGGATCGACAGGTGATCCAACTTCGTCTCGAACGAAACGCCGCGCTCGGCCAGCCGGCCTGGACGCTGCCACGCGTCGAAGTGACAAAGGCCAAATCCACGCGCGGCCACGTCGCGGTGTCGGCGGATGCGGGTTTCCGGCTCACGCCCGACCGCACCGTTGCGCTCACGGAAGTCGCGACGGCGTTTTTCCCGCGCAAGGTGGCGGGTATTCAGGCGGCATTTCGTCTGAGCGAACCGGCGTGGGAAGCGGCGCTGCGCGTCGAGCGATTGCCACAGTCGATTCAGGCCGACGTATTTCACCTGTTCTCCATCGGCGAAGGCATCGCTTACGGCAGCAGCACCATCAACTACCTGATTGCCGGAGCGCCGGTCTCGGCCTTCCAGGTCGCGTTGTCGGATGAATACTTCAATGTCGAGTTCACCGGCAAGGACGTGCGCAACTGGCAGAAGACAACCAATGGCTATCTCGTGCAATTGCACACGCCGGTATCGGGCACCTACACGCTGCTGGCAACGTGCGAGCGGCCGTTCAGGTCGCAAGGCGATACGCTCACGTTCACCGGTGCGCGCCCGCTCGACGCGCAGAGCGAGCAGGGCCACACGCTCGTAGTGAGCGCGTATCAGTTCAATGTCACCGCCGAGACTGTTTCGCCAGGCTTGCTGGAACTGGAAACCGCCGAGGTGCCCGCTGAATACCGGCTCTTCTTCGACGCTCCTATCCTCAAGGCGTATCGCTATTCGGCGCGGCCATTCAACCTCCAGCTTGCGCTCAGTCCGCTGGCGCAGGGCGAGACGCTCGGACTGGTCGTGGACCGCGCGGCGTTCATTACGCGCATCTCGAAGGATGGCGAAGTGCTGACCGATGCGCGGTATTTCGTGAAGAACCGTGGCAATCCGCACTTTCGCCTCACGTTGCCCGAAGGCACGACTCTTTGGTCAGCGTCAGTGAACGGCGTAACGGTGGTACCGGTGAAGGATGGCACTGCGAACCTCATCCCGCTTCCGCAGCGCGCCGACCCGAACGCGGTGCAAACCCTCGACCTGAAACTCGCCTCGCGTTCAAAGACGCCAACCCGCGTTACGGCCGCCGTGCCAATCGTGACCGCGCCCGTGTTGCTCGCGGAGTGGCGCGTCGAACCGGACACTGGCCAGCGATTGACGTATCGGGGCGGTTCGCTCGCGCCGACGGGCGGCGTGGCTGATGCCTCGGGCTTCGCGGGCCTGGCGCGGATGTTCAGCCGCCGCGAGACCACGGTGCAATTGGTCATCGCGCTGGGCTTGATTGTTTTTGCTGTGTGGGCGTGGCGTTGGGCGGCGCGAGGGACGTTTCGCTTCAGCGTCCGGCATCTGGGAGGAACACTCGTAGGCGTTGGCGCAGTTGTGCTGGCGGGAATGTTGTTCGCGATGCTTTGCGACCAGGCCAGCCGTCACCAACAGATAATGCCCCGCGGGCTGACCTTTCTCGCGCCCGTGCAGCAGAGCGGGAGCGCCCTGGCGGTCGAGGTGGCGAACGCGGCGGATGAACTGACGTTCTGGCGGGCCGCGATGCAAGCCTGGCCGGCATTACTGGCTTTGGTGGCGTGGGGTTGGGCGTTCCTTCGGGCGGATAGCCTGCGTCCTTTGGGCGTAGGTCTGGGATGGACGCTACTCGCGTGGGCCGCACTACGCTGGCCGAATGGCACGGCGGCGTTTCTGGTGGTGATCATCGCGTTCCTGTTCGTGCATGTTGTGCTGCCCGCGCTGCGAGCCACGTTCCGCGTTCCACGCAAGGCGGCGGAAACCGCCGAAGGCGGCATGGCACCCGTGACAGCGGCATTGCTGCTTGGGGGATTGGTGCTTGGAGTGTTTGGAAATGTTGAGGCCCGGTCGAGTTCGGATGGTACCTTTCCCCTCTCCCCAGCCCTCTTCCCAGGGGAGAGGGAGAATCGTTCACCGCGATTGGCTGATGCCGACATCTTTGGTCGTTCGGACGCGCTTGTCATCGAACCGGCGATACGCGGTATCGAAGCCAAGGACAAAGGAATCTCACGACGGCGCACTGACGCACTCCCTCTCCCCAAGGGAGAGGGCCGGGGTGAGGGGAAAGGAACCGACCGAACATCAGGCGTCATCCTCCTCGCTCAAGCCTCACCAACTGAGGCACCGTCTTCAAAAGCCACCGCTAAAAAGGCTGCGCCCACGACTCCTCCGATCGTCCCACGCACGGAAAACACAGCCGTTGCCCAGTCCGTCATCCAGGAGATTCGTGTCGAGGAGAAGTTCGCGCTGGCAACGGCAAAGATTCGCTGGCAGGCCGAGCGAAAGCAGGTGCTTCCTCTTCTCTTCGAGCCGGCGGTGCTCACACGCATCAGCTATCCGGCCAATGCGCTGAAGCTCGTGCAATCGCTTGAGGGCGGGCGGCGCGTTCACCAGCTCGTCGCGCAGCGGAACGGCTCGTTCGACATCGAGGTGCAATACCAGCTTCAAGTTTCCAAACGCGACGCCGAGAGCGGCCTCGCGCTGCCGACGCAGCACGGGCTGGTCAACCAACTCACACTCACACTTCCGGACCTTGACGTGGACGTGACGTCGCCCAACGCCGTGTCCGTCCTGCGCGAGAACACCTCCACAAACACGACCGTCGCAAAGCTCGTCCTCGCACCGGTGAGCGAAGCGTGGATTGGCTGGAAACCACGCAGCCGGGATGTGAAGCGAGAGACGGCGGTGTTCTTCACGGAGTTGTTCCAACTCTATGCGCCGGCGGCGGGCGTCATCGAAGGCGTGCATCAGGTGCAGGTGCGCCCGGCCCAGGGCGAGTTGAGCGAACTGGCGTTCGACGTGCCCAATGGAATGACGATCACGGACGTCATCCAGGCAGGAGGTAGCAGCCGGCGTGAGGAGACTTCAAATTCACAATCGGCAAGCCGCAATCGGCAATCCGCCGTCTCACTCTGGCGCTTTGACCCGGATGCGCGAAAGCTGCGCGTGACGCTCAGCCCGCCACAGTCGCGTCCGTTCGCGCTGGTCGTCCGCTCACAGGTGGCGACGGGCCCGCTGCCGCTCGACCAACGCGTGGGGCTTCTCAGTGTCAACGGCGCAGCGGGCCAACTCGGTTCAGTCGGCATCGCCACCGGTAACGAAGTGCAACTCGACAGCGCCACGGCGGACACGCTTTCCGCCATCAACCTTGAAGATTTTCCGACGAACTCTCTTCAACCATTGCGCGCGCAGATCGCCGGACTCACGCTGCGCCGCGCCTTCCGCTACGCCGATGCGAAAGCGACCGTGGCGTTGAAGGCGTCGCCGGTCGAACCGGACGTACGAGTGGAGACGCAGGAGACATTGTCGCTCGGCGAAGACCGTACGGTGCTGGCAGCCACCGTCGGCCTGGCCGTCACACGCGCGGGCATTTTCCGAATCAGCTTTGTGCTGCCGGCGGGTCTGGATGTGGAGAGCATCAGCGGCGCGGCGTTGAGTCATTGGACGGAATTGCGCGCGGCGGAAGGGCGCATCATCACGCTGCACCTGAAGGGCAAGACGGAAGGCCAGCAACAATTCAGCGTCAGCCTCGCCGGTCCCGGCACGAAAGCGACGACGAACTTCGCCGTGCCGCGCCTTGTCTTTCGTGAAGCCAGCAAGCAGCGCGGACAACTTGTCGTCGTGCCTGAGCAGGGCATGAGGCTCCAGGTCGCTACGCGCGATGGTGTGACGCAGCTTGACCCGCAGAAGGCGGGCATTCGGCAAAAGGGCGTGCTGGCATTCCGGCTCTTGCAGGCGCAGTGGGCGCTCGCGCTCGATATCGAGCGGGTGGATGCCTGGGTGCAGGTGACCAGCCTCCAGCACCTGACGGTCAACGAGGCGCTGGTGAAAGTCGCGGCGAATCTCCAGTACCAAATCGAGAACACCGGCCTCAAGGCGTTTCGTGTGCGCGTGCCAACGAACGCCGAGAGCGTGCGCTTCCGCGGCGAACAGGTCGCGGACTTCCTTCCGGTGGCCGGACAAATCACCAATGGCCTGCAAACATGGGAGGTGAAACTCCATCGACGCATCATTGGGAAATATCTTCTGCAAGCGACGTGGCAGACGCCGGTGGCTGAATCGGCGACCAACGCGCTCGTACGCGGCGTCGAGGCCGCGGACGCGAACCTGCAACGCGGTTTCGTGACGGTGCAATCGGCCGGGCGCCTGCAAGTCCGCGCCGATGCGCTGCCCGCCGGGTTGCAGCCCGCCGAATGGCAGAGCATCCCGCGTCCGTTGCAGCAGGACATCACGGCGGCGTCGGCGAACCTCACCTTTCGGCTCGTCGAACCGGCGTATCAACTCGCGCTCGCGCTGGAACGCCACGAAGCCACCAAGCTCCTGCCCGCCCGCGTGAATAACGTGACGCTCACCTCTGTGATTTCCGACGAAGGCGTGATGCTGACCCAGGTGAAGCTCGAATTGGTGCCGGGCGACAAGCGATTGCTCCATTTCACGCTGCCGACCGAGGCGCGGTTCTGGTTCGCGTTTGTCAACCAGAACGGCGTCTGGCCGTGGCGTGAGCAGGATAGAATTCTGATTCCACTGGAACAACAATCGCGCGGCGACAAGCCGGCGACCGTCGAACTGTTTTATTCCAGCCGCATCGGGTCGCCCGGCGGACGCAAACTTGATCTGGCGCTGCACGGGCCGAAGTTTGACCTGCCGCTGGAGAACATCACCTGGCAGGTTTATCTCAACGAAAAGTGGCGATTGTCCGATTGGGCCGGCACGCTGCAATTGCAGGAAGACACCCAGGCGACGGCGCCCGTGGCCGTGGATGTGCAATCCTACCTGCGAAGCGAAGTCATCCAAAACCAGGCGAAGACCAAGGCCGCCGAAGAAATGCTTTCGCTGGGCAACTCTCTCCTCGAACGCGGCAACCCTCAGCAGGCGCGCCAGGCGTTCCAAAGCGCCTACGGTCTGAGCACGCACGATAGCGCCTTCAACGAGGACGCCCGTGTGCAATTGCACAACCTCAAGCTGCAACAGGCGCTCGTCGGCTTGAACGTCCGGCAATCCGCCGCCGCCGGGGAAGCCGCGCCCGCGACGGACAACCTCAAACAACTTCGCGCCCGCAAAGACCTCGCCTACACGCAACAGGAGGCGAAACAAATCATCGACGGCAATACCGCCGACGACAACGCCGCCCTGATGCGTTTGGCCGAGCGCCTTATCCAGCAGCAGGACGCCGCCGTCACCGCGCCCGCTGCCATCCGCGCCGCCATTCCACAGCAGGGCCGCCTTCTCAGTTTTCGGCGCACCGTGCAGGTGGACACTTTTGCCGATCTGAACATTTCCCTCCACGCCACCGCCGAACGCGCGGCTGGGTCAACATTCCGTGTAGTGACTCTTGGGGCCTTGTTCCTTGCCTTTGTCCTGCTCATCTGGGCGGCAAACCGTCTGAAGCCGCGAAATGTGGCCTGAGCGGGTTCATCTTTTTACCGTGGTTAAAGGCAGTGACTGGAGAACGCTCGCCCTCACCCCGGCCCTCTCCCCCGAGGAGAGGGGGCGCGACCACGGCTTGATTCGGAGGCGAGTTCTTCGCCGCACCTGTTGCGCAAAAGCCGCGGCGCAAGCGCCCATTGTTTCGAACGCGTCCTCCGCCTACCGTTTGGTGTCCACCCTTTAGGGTGCCATCGGCGCCCGAACACGCTAAAGCGTGGACACCAAACAGGCTCCGGTTCAAGGGCGCCATGCGCGATCAAAGTTCGGGGAATCTCTCCTGGGGGAGAGGGCCGGGGTGAGGGCGGACCAATCATTTCTGCTCACCACCAGCTTGACGGTCCGGGCTGTAAAACATAGTATTACGCCATGATCAAGACCATTACCAAGGTCGGCAACTCGCAGGGCATTATCTTTGACGCGGCGTTGCTGGAACTGGCGCACCTCAAGGCCGGCGACGAAGTGAACGTGGAGGTGCATGAGGGAGGCACACTGACGCTCACTCCCATCCGCCCGCGCCCATCACGCGAGGAAGTTTCGAAGGTCATCAAATCCACGATGAAGGATTATGCGCGCACGATGAAAAAGCTGGCATGAGCGTCACGCCGGCCAACTGCTTTCATCTCACCGTCGAAATTGTGCGAGAGATCCACACCGAAGCCATTGCGAGGTTTGGTGGCTCGGACGGAGTGCGGGACACGGCCTTGCTGGAATCGGCGGTTGCCGCACCACAGGCAAGCTTTGGCGGCAAGTCGCCCTATGCCGATCTCGCCGAAGTGGCGGCCGCGTATCTGTTCTACCTGTGCCGAAACCATCCGTTTATCGACGGTAACAAGCGGGTGGCGTTGGGCGCTTGCCTCGTCTTTCTGCGGCTCAATGGGATTGAACCACAAGCCGACGGACCGGAATGGGAAGAACTGACCTTGGCAATCGCGGCAAGCACCATCGATCGCGACGAAGCCACCCGGCGGCTGCGGAAGTTATTGCCAAAGCTCGCATAAGGCCACTGTGTCATCGGCCGGGAGCATTGGAAATACTCGCCTCAGACAGCGCGGGCTGCTTCACGTCGCGTGATCAAGCGGTGCAGCTTCTTGAGCGCGCCTGCCTGAATTTGACGAATCCGTTCGCGGGTCAAGCTCAGGGTTTCAGCGATCTCTTGCAGAGTGCGCTCCTCCTCGTCGTCCAGGCCGTATCGCAGACGCAGCACATAGGCCTCGCGCGGATTCAGTTCGTCGAAGAATTCGCGCACGAGCTCGCGCATGGCATCGCCCGCCAGATGGTCGTAAGGCGTGCCGGCGTTCTCATCGGACACCGTCTCCGAAAGCGAAAGCTCGTTCTCGTCTCCCAGCGGCGCATCCAACGAGGTTTGGCTGATGATGGCGAGCCGCAACCTGGCGATCTGCCGGTCGGGGAGCCCCGATTCCTGCGCCAGCTCCGCCTCGGTCGGCGGGCGGCCAAGCAATTCCTGCAATCGACGCGTGATCCGCTCCAGATTAAAGAGCTTGCTGTTGACGTGAATCGGGATGCGGATGGTTCGGGACTGATTGCCCAGCGCGCGGCGCATGTATTGTTTGATCCAAAACGAGGCATAAAGGGAAAGCTTCGCGCCCCTTTCAGGATCGTACCGGTCCACCGCCTTCATCAGGCCGACGTTGCCCTCGGCGATCAAATCGAGCAGAGGCAGGCCCATGTTCTCGTAGTCGCGCGCAATCTTCACAACGAGGCGGAGGTTGCCCTTGATCATTTCCTCGCGGGCGGCGGTGTCACCATTCCGCGTGCGGCGTGCCAATGAGAGTTCCTGCTCGGGTGTCAGGAGGGGCAGCGTGCCAATTTCACGGATGTAGAGATGAAACGCATCCGCTGTTTCGTGGCGCGACGTTTTGTTGTCCGCACTTTCGGCTGGAGTCGAGCGCGGACGAATGGAGCTACGGGAATGAGGCTGCCCGCCGAGGCTGACTGTGACGGTTCGCGGGCGTTCCAACGTCATGGAGGAATTCATAGTGATGTCTTTCGTGGTTGGTTTCAGGTTTGGGACTGGAGCACGGTCATGAGGTCACTTTGAGATGGTCGAGAGGAGAAACTCGGAGACGCGTTCAAACTCGCTGGCCTTGTGGAAATAGGCGTCGGCGCCGGCCGCGCGGCTGGCTTCCTCGAAAGGGCCTTGCCGGAAATTGGTCAGCATGACGACCACGCAGCGCGGCATCGCGCTCTTGATGCGCCGAAGTACTTCCAGGCCCCCGATGCCGGGCAACTGGACATCCAACACCACGGCGTCGGGGCGCAATCGCTGGAACGCAAGGATGGCTTCGACTCCGTCGCAGGCCTCGCCGACCACGTGCAGCCGGGGCGATTCACTGAGCAATTCACAGACTCGAGTGCGGATGGCATCGGAGTCATCCACCACCAGCACGGTCAAAGGCTTGGAACTCACAGGACTCACCTCGCACCTCCAGGTTCAACGGTTGAAAACGAAGCAGCTAACTTATTTCGCACCGGCGTCCTGGCGTGGGGGGTGCGTTTGGACGGAACCGACGGATTCTTTTCACCGGCGGGCCGCCGTTGAATGCGTAAAGACCATTCGGAGGTTTCAAATACTTCCAAGTGCAGCTTCTGGCGAAGCGGGTTTGTTTTCATGGCTCTAATCTGCGGAGAGACTCGCGACGTCGCCAGATGGGCAAATGCTGAAGATGGTGTCGGGCGGAGAAGAACAGTCTGTGTAGGGAATTCTCCCTACAAGCTTTCGTCAGGCGGAAGGACGGGGCAGCGGGGGCTTATGCCATCTCTTGCAGAAAAAGGGTGGAATGAGTGACGGCACCTCCTCTCCCCGTCCCTCTCCTCCATCGGATGGAGGAGAGAACTCCCCGGACTTTGTGCGCGCTTTGGACCCCGTAACCTCCAAGGCGTCCGACTTTTCTCTCTCTCCTCGCGAGGCACGAGTGGGGAGAGAGTCGGAGAGAGGGGCATCCAGAGAACTCCTCCTCTCCCCGACCCTCTCCTCCCTCGTGCCTCGGGAAGAGAGGGAGAAAAAACACCCGTCCACACCGCCGGTTACTGGGCAGGGTGCCCGCAGGGCGGGAGAGGAGGTGCGTCCGTCAAACTCCACCGATTCCCATCGTAGCTCGTATTAATCCGTCAGCTTGTGCTGGATGGCATAGCGGGTCAGTTCCACGTTCGTTGAGAGACCCATCTTCTCCGACAGGCGGGTGCGGTAGGTGCCGATGGTTTTGTCACTCAGGGCCAGTTCAGCGGCGATCTCCTTGATCGTTCGGCCCTGGGCGATCATGCGGAGCACCTGCAGCTCGCGGTTGGAAAGGGTTTCGTGCGGAGTGGATGGAGAGTCGCCGGCGATGCTCGCCGCGAGCTTTTCCGCCAGAGAGGCAGTGACGTAACGGCCGCCAGCGAGAGCTTTGCGCAAGGCGGTGAGCAATTCGTCGGACGCGCTGCTCTTCGTGACGTAACCGGAGGCGCCAAGCTTGAAGGCGCGCACGGCATAGTCTTGCTCGGGGAAAGCCGTCAGCATCACGACGGGCATGGCGGGCCGCAGCTGCTTCAACTCTTCGAGCACATCGAGGCCACTGCGACCGGGCATGTTGATGTCGAGCAACGCGGCGTCCCACGATTGCTTGCGGACAGCTTCGACGGCGTCGCGGGCATTCGCGGCTTCTCCGACCTGAAGTTTGGGGAACTCGTCGGTCAGGATCTGCCGCAAGCCGCGACGGACAAGTTCGTGATCATCGGCAATCAGGATGCGTTTCATATCTGGGCCCAGAACCTCGTTTCGTCGGCCGCCTGCGGCAGGCGAAGCGTCACGCGGGTGCCGCGGGACGCGCCGGGTTGGATTTGGACGTCGCCGCTCAGCACGCTGGCACGCTCCTGCATTCCGAGCAGACCAAGGGACTTCGCATCTGCCAGCGCGCTGGGACTGATACCCTTTCCGTTATCTTCGACCCGCATCACCACCTGGTCGCCCTCGATCTGGAAATCGCATCGGACTTCGCTGGCCTCGGCGTGGCGGGCGACGTTGGTCAGCGCTTCCTGGAAGATGCGAAACACCGCGGTAGCTGCCTCGCGCGACAGGTCCGGCGGCGGATCGGATACGTTTATCGAACAGGCAATGCCCGTGCGGTCCTGGAAGCGGCCCGCCTCGTGGCGCAGCGCGGCGGTCATTCCGAGATTGTCGAGTGTGCCGGGGCGAAGCTCCGAGGAGATTTTCTGGACCGCGGTGATGATGGTGTCGATCAGGCTGCCGGCTTCGACCAGCTTGTCCAGGATGGGATTAAGCGCGGGGTTGTTCTCTCCGCTGGCGAATCGCTTCTCCATCCAGCGCAGGTCCATCTTGAGCGCGGTAAGCAACTGGCCCAGTTCGTCGTGGATCTCACGCGCGATTCGCGTGCGCTCCTCCTCACGCAGCGATTCGATGCGGGCCGTGAGCGCGCGGAGCTGAAGGCGCGAACGCTCGACCCGCTGCTCGGCTTCCTTGCGCTGCGTGATATCGGTCATCCCGCCGACCATTCGCACCGCGCTCCCGTTGGCGTCACGGATGAGGAAACCGCGATCCAGCACGAAGGCGTAGTGACCGTCCCGGCAGCGGAAGCGATACTCGTCCGCCCAGAACGAAGAGCCGCCTTCGATGGCGCGATGAAAACCCGCCTTGACCCGCTCACGTTCGTCCGGGTGCAACCGTTGAGTCCAAAACTCGAGCGTCGTCCCCACCTCGGATTTGGGATAGCCAAAGAGCTTTTGCACGCCATCACTCCACCAGAGCGTGCCGGCG
>Ga0137433_1000983_pt1 | contig 13061 bp, 10 predicted proteins | sample EasRivERMZT840_2_FD_102335 | JGI IMG/M metagenome (GOLD analysis project Ga0137433, IMG submission 102335) | Soil microbial communities from meander-bound floodplain in the East River, Colorado, USA - East River MetaG ERMZT840_2 | ecosystem: Environmental > Terrestrial > Soil > Floodplain ...
CTGGCGTTGTGTTGCAGTCCTTCACCGCCGCGACTCCGCCCTTCACGGTGAAGGCCCCCCACGTACCGCCTCCTCCGCCCCCATCAGAAGAGCCGCCGGAGAACCCGTCGAGGTGCAGGTTTACCGGAGGCGGAAACTTCGTCGGATTGACCGGTCCGGGCTTGATGACAACGACGAAAGTCACGCACGGGTTCGAAATCCACTGCGATCCCAACGAACTTCCGAATAACATCCAGATCAATTGGGACCGCGGCAATCACTTCCACCTGACGTCGCTGCTGACGGCAACGTGCACCGATGACCCGTCGATTGAGCCCGAGCACCCCGAAGCTACCTGCGACACGATTACCGGCACAGGAGTCGGGCGGTACAACGGAGTCGACGGAGCAACTCTTTCGTTCATGTTCAGTGACGCTGGTGAGGCCGGCGTGAATGATGGGATTGAAGTGCGGATCACAGACGCCGGCGGCAACGTCGTACTGGTGGCCGACACAACCCTAACGAACGGGAACCATCAGGCTCACGGCGTGAAGTGATCTTCTGTTCAGTCTCGCAGCGTCAATTCGCGAATGTTGATTTGAAATCGGCGAAGAAGGTCCAGCGTTTCCTTCGGCGACAGCCGGCGGGTTCGCTGGATCTTCCGTCGCTTTCGAAAGGCATGGGGCAGAAGTTTCAGAGCGCTGAAGTAGGACCAGAGAAGATTGAAGGCCGTCTGCCTCCATCCATGCGTCTCCACAAACCGCGCGGCAGATCCCTTCTTGTTAACGACTGCATACGCGTTCCACCACCATCGGCGGAAAGTCCAGAACGGATTCTGCACAAGCAGCCGCCACGGAAAGTTCTTCACGGCAAGGAGGACGCGGTTGCGTTCGACGAGCATGACCTTCAACGGAGAGTACACACCGAAACTGGCGGAATGCCTGTGGTGAACCACCGCGGACGGCACGTACCATGCCTTCCAACCCAGCAACCGCGCGCGCATGCCGAGATCGGCATCGTCGCCGAATGCAAAGAAGGCTTCGTCGAAGCCGCCGGTCTCTTCGAAAAGCCGGCGGTGATAAAGGGCGGCGCATGCATCGGGCCAGAGGATCTCTTCGGGCTTGTCGTACTGGCCGACGTCGGTCTCCATCGTGCCACGGCCCCGGTTCTGGCCGTCCCAATAGATGAGGTGACCGACTTTGTCGATGACATCTGGAGGATTCTGGAAAAGGATCTTCCCCGCGAGCATGCCGATCCGTTTCGCCGGATCGGCGTATCTCATCAACTCTTCGAGCCAGTCGGGTTCGGCGACGGCATCGCTGTTGAAGAGAGCGATCCATTCGCCGCTCGCCTCCGCGAAGCCGATGTTATTGCCTTTGCAGAAACCCGTGTTCGTTGACAGAAGGATGGACCTTGCATGCGGAAGGCGCACGGCCCACGAAGCGACAAGTTCGCGGCTGCCGTCGGTGGAGCCGTTGTCGACAAAAATGAATTCTGTGTTCGGCCATGTCTGCCTGGCGAGCGACTCGAAACATTCTTCGAGAAAACCAACGCCGTTCCAATTCACAACGATGACCGAAATCAGCGGCGGCTCGGGCATACCTGGGTTACTTATGAACGGCCACCATGTCGTTGACTGCCGTTTGTGTCAGGGTAATGCGGAACCGGCTGCCGGCGCCGTTCGTCGGCTCGAGCGTGAGGCGTCCGCCGTTGACTTCAACCGCCCATTTGGCAATGGCAAGACCGAGTCCGGTTCCACCGTTTTCGCGGGAGCGCGCTTCGTCGACGCGATAGAAGCGGTCGAAGATACGCGACTGAAGATCTGGAGGAATACCGGGTCCCGTATCGGCCACCTCGAGAATAGTGCCTTCCGGCGCCTGCGATACGGAGATCTCGATGCGGCCTCCGGACGGACTGTACTTGATCGCGTTATCGACGAGATTCATCAGTGCCTGTCTCAGCACAATCCGATCGCCGACCCAGCTTGGAACCGCACTGCATCGCACCTGGATCGACTGTCCCTTCTCTTCTGACAGCACGCCCAACTGCTCGGCAACCTGTGAAGCGAGTTCCGCAACATCGACAACGTCGAGCGACAGTTGCGCCTTCCCCGTATCGGCGCGCGAGAGCGTGAGAAGACGGTCGACGAGGAGCGCCAACCGTTCGACTTCTTCCAGCATGCTGCCGATGATTTCGCGATACGCGGCTTCGTCGCGCCGACCTCTCAGGCCGACTTCGCCGACGCTGCGCATCGCCGTCAGCGGTGTTCGCAATTCGTGCGAAGCGTCCGCGGTAAAACGGCGCATCTGATCGAACGACAATTGCAGGCGGGAGAGCGTCTCGTTGAAGACGGTCGCGAGCCGGCCGAGTTCATCGCTCGGATTGTCCACGGGAAGCCGGTCATTCAATCGCTCCGCATTGATCAGGCGCGCGCGTTCCGCCATGCGTTCAACCGGGGAGAGAGCGCGCCGGGCCAGAATGTATCCACCGAGGCCGGAAGCAACAACGGCGATGGGCAGACCGAGGAGGAGAATGTATTGCAGCTGTCGCAAATCCTGAATGATCGAACCTTCGGATCGCGCGACCTGTACGATCACCGGTGTGTCGCCGATCCTGGCGCCGCCGCTCATGACGCGATAGGGAGGATCCTGCGGGACTGTCACGACCTCCGCGTCGGGTTTGGCGACAAGGACGTCCTTCTCGGCAACGGGATAACGCCGTGATTCCGGAGTGAAATAGAGCAGTTCACCATCAAGACTGAACACCTGGAGCCAGGGACTGTCGCCTTCGCCGGTTTCGTCGTACGGAGCGATTGATCCGTCCGGGCGTTGAGCGAGCATGTCGGACGCCCAGTCGAAATCGTCGTGCAGCCGCTCGTCGAGGAGTTGGGAAGAATTGTCGCGAACGAAAGAGTAGATCGCCGCCGCGTAAACTCCGAGTACGACGAGCATCACGCCGACATACCACAGCGTCAACCGGACCCGGACGCTTCGCGGCTTAAGACGAATCATGGTTCTCCTTCACGCAGCATGAAACCAACGCCCCGAATCGTGTGAATCAATTTGACGGGGTGATCGAGATCAACCTTCCGGCGGAGGCGTGCGATATGAACGTCAATGACGTTGTTCAGCGGCGTGCCCCTGGTCGTTTCCTTCCAGACTTCGCGCGCTAGTGTATCACGCAGAACGACCTGGCTTTGGTGCCGAAGCAGGTACTCGAGAAGCTCGAATTCCCGTGTTGTCAGTTCGATGGTCCGGCTGCTGCGCGTAACCTTCCGTGTCACCAGATCCATATCCAGATCACCGACGCCAAGCCGAAGAGCCTCGGACGTACGACCCCGGCGCAGGAGCGCGCGGATGCGCGCGACGAGTTCCGCAAAGGCGAATGGTTTGACGAGATAGTCGTCGGCTCCGCTGTTGAGCCCGGCGACCCGGTCTTCAAGAGTGTCGCGGGCGGTTAAAAGAAGGACGGGTGTACCGATGCCCTGCTTGCGGATGCTGGTCAGAATCTGGAGGCCGTCGCGTCCGGGGAGCATCAGGTCGAGGAGAATGACGTCGAATTGTTCGGTATTGATGCGGAAGAACGCGTCTTCACCGGTGTGCGCGACGACGGTCTCATAGCGTTCGTCCTCGAGGCCTTCTTTCAACGCCTTGGCGACCTTAACCTCATCCTCAACTACCAGTATTCGCATCGATCCGAAACGTTAAAAGGTCACGAGTGACGTTCGGATGAGAGACTCCGGCTCGGTTCCGTCGGCCCATGTAATAAGGATGTCGTTTCCGGCGACCACCATCTTTGGAAACGCCCCGGACTGGACACCCGCCGTTCGCGATACATCGATCGGAGCGGACGCAACGCCTTTCGCATCAAACCGGCGCGCATGGAGCCGGCGGCCTTGCGGCGTCCGTTCGACCCAACTCACGACGGCATCACCGGACGGAAAGCTGACAACTTCAACACGCCCCACGGGATTGCCGCCATCGACCCGAATCTTTTTGCCGAACGTCCGGCCTCCATCGCCCGACATCATCAACCCGATCTCGGGTTTATCGCCGGGTGCTGTGAACCACGCAACAGCGACATTCTTTCCATTCGACGAAACAGCCGGCCCGTTGACCGGACATCCGTCGATTTCCCAGCCGTCCTTGGTCAAATCGACCGGCGCAGACCACTTGCCGTTCGCAAATCGAGCGATCGAGATGTCTCGTATCTCTTTGTCCGACCGGTCGCGCCATGCGGCGATCAACCCGTCCGGAGTTGCGGCCATGGAAGTCTTGCAGCACTCGCACGTGCGGTTGTCGATTTGCGTTTCCGTGCCGAGGGTCCCGTTCGACGCGATGGTCGTGTACATCAGCGCCATGTTGCCTTCGAATTCGCTGGGCATGTTGCGCCCGTCCAGCCAGATCGCGGCAAGTTTTGCGTCGGCGGTTGGGAGAAACGATGGAAAACCGTGCTGGCGTTTCTTGCGATCGCGATGAGGCAGAATGGGCTTCGACCAGGTCGCCCCGCCGTCTTTGGAGAACACGAGATGGATGTCGTATGCCTCCGACGCCGGACCACCGGTCGCGACGAGCCAGTTTGCGGCGAGTGTTCCATCCGAAAGAACGGTCAACGTCGGGAAATCAGCTCCGCTGATAAACCAGTTGGTTCCCGTCGCAATCGTTTTTGGAGCGGACCAACCCTGCGGACCGCGCAATGAAAAGCGAAGCGCGTGTCCTTTCGCGAGCGGCTCCAGCCAGCTCAGATAGATACGTCCGTCCGGAGCTGTGACGAGATTTGGCCCTTCGCTTCCGGCTGCGGCCGGCGCTTTGAGATCCGTGACGGAAGGAGCGGGAGCGGCAGCAAACAACCCGAAAAGTGTGATAAGAACTATCGACCTGATCATGGTGAGCAGTCTATGCGGCAGAAATCGAGGCCATCAAGCGAATACGCGGATCTGACAAAGAATTCAGGAACTCTTCAGCCATATCAGTCTATTTACGATCCCTGGAGAAATAGGATAGAGTGTCGAGCGGATTTCGGTTAGAGCGTCATAGTCTTGTGCGCCCATCGCACCGACAGAGCACGCCTGCTGGGGACTTCAAATCAACAACAAATTGGATAGGAGAAAATAAAAATGGGTCTGAATGGCTTGACTGGTAAAGAGTTTAAAGCACAACTGCGAGAGGGAAAGCCAAAGTTCGGATTGTTCGTAAATTCCCATAGTCCGACGGTCGTCGAACAACTGGCGCACAGCGGTTATGACTGGATGCTCGTCGATACGCAGCATGGACCGATGAGCAACGAAACCTTGTCGGGCATGCTTGCCGGTATTTCCAATGGCGGCGCCATTTCAATGGTGCGCGTCGGTAGCGCCGCCGATCGTCCCGGCATCCAGCAAGCGCTGGACATGGGCGCCGATGGTGTCCTGGTTCCCTACGTTAACAATGCAGAAGAAGCCCGGGTGGCTGTGAGTTGCACGCGCTATCCGCTGGCTCCGCTCAACGGAACCCGGTCCGTCTATTTTCCGCAGCGCAGCATGAATGCCGCTGGTCTTCTCGGCTACGCCGGCGCCGCGAATGAAACTGTCATCACCGCCCTCCAGGTCGAAACTGCAGATTGCATCAAGAACATCGACGAGATCGCCGCGATTCCCGGTCTCGATATGCTCTTCCTGGGACAGAACGATCTTTGCATGTCGATGGGACTGTTCAATGGAAAGTACAAGTTCCCTGACATGTATTTCTCCGACGAACTCAAGCAAGCCACCGACAAGCTGATAGCTGCCGCCAAAAAGAACAACCTCATTCTCGGTCTGTTCCTGTTCGGCACCTCTCGCGTTGGTGAGTTCCTGGAAAAGGGCTTCCCCTTCCAGAGCGTCGGAAACGATCTCCACCACGTCCTGACGCAATCTGGTGCATACGTCAACGACCTGGAAAAGATCGCGAAAGAAAAAAGCAAGGCCGGCTGGACACGTCGTCCGACTAGCCTGTTCTAACAAAAATGGGGTCGCGGGTCTAATTCGGGGACAGTGCGCAATTGCTTGCACTTCAGCAATTGCTCACTGTCCCCGAATTAGACCCGCGACCCCATTTTTCCGAGAGAGTAAAACCATGCCTGTAACAGTCTCACGCAAAGATCAAATGGACCTGGTCGTCGCAGTCCTTTGCGGGCTGGGGGCGAACGAAGAAGAAGCCACGATTCAGGCCGACGTCTGGACCGAAGCCGATCTTCGAGGAATTCATTCTCATGGCGTCCAGCGGCTACCGGTCATGGCGACTCGCATACAAAAAGGTCTGCTGAAGCCGAACGTCAAGCCCGAGAAGACCTGGACCACCGACGCAGTGCTGAACGTCGACGGTAAAGAGGGATTCGGCACCGCCATCTGCGAACTTGCGCTCCGCGAAATGACACCCGCGATTCGTAAACACGGCGTCGGCGTGTTGACCGTCCGAAACGCCGCGCATATCGGGATGGTCGGTTACTACGCGGAAAAACGCGCGGAACAAGGACTCGCCAGCCTCTGTTTCACGACGACTGAAGCCCTGGTTCATCCCTTCGGCGGCGCCGATGCGCTGGTCGGAACGAACCCGATAGCGATCGGCATTCCGGGTGATCCCCGGCCGTTTCTGCTCGACATGGCAACCTCCGTCAGCGCAATGGGAAGAATCATCGCGTTGAAGCATCGAGGCGAGAAGGTACCCGAAGGCTGGGCCGTGGACAAGAACGGCACTCCGACAACCGACCCCGACGAGGCATTGAAAGGTTCGCTCAGTCCTGCGGGAGGACCGAAAGGTTATGGGCTTGGCATCGCGATCGGAATGCTCTCCGGACTCCTGCCTGGAATGCCAACCGGTAAGGAGGTTCTGGGCACTCTCGACGCAGAGTGGCGATGCACCGTCGGAGATTTGTTTATAGTCATGGATCCGAAAGCGTTCCCCGGCGGAGAGACGCTGACAGCCGGAGTAAAAAAATATCTGGATGAATTACGAGCTTCCAGACCCGGCACCGGATTCAAACAAGTCATGGTTCCGGGTGACCCGGAATACAGAATGCGTGAAGAGCGGCTCATAAAGGGGATTCCACATCCCGAGGAGGTTTGGCATGCCGCAGAGCAACTCCGATCCACAATATGTAAGTAATCGGCACTGGGGTTTTTCCACCGCCGGCCGTGTCTTTTTCGGCTGGGGTGTGCTCGAGGAACTCCGCGCGGTCGGCAAAGAGTTCGGCAAGCGCGTGATGGTGTGCTGCGACACCAACCTGATCAAGAGCGGAATCGTCGACAAAGTCGAGACGCTGCTCAAAGACGGCGGCGCTGAGGTTTTGATATTTCCCGAAGGCCGCCCCGACATCAACCTGCAGTTGATCGGCGAGTGCGCCGAAGCGGGCCGCAAGTTCAATCCGGACGTGATGATCGGTCTCGGCGGCGGCAGCAACATGGACCTCGCGAAAACGAGCGCCATCCAACTCAAGTACGGCGGACCATTGACGAAGTATTACGGCGAACACAATGTTCCCGGACCCATCGTCGACGTCATCTGCATTCCAACAACGTCCGGCACGGGATCCGAAGTGAGCCCGGTGGCCGTCGTTACCGACCCCGACCGTTATATGAAGGTCGGCATCGCAACGCGCCGGCTGATTCCAAAGTGGGCCGTTGTCGATCCTTCGCTTGTGATTTCATGTCCGCCGCGCGTCACGTCGCACTCCGGTATGGATGCGTTGAGCCACGCGATCGAATCCTATTGCGCGAGGATTCCGGAAGGACGAACACCTCACGCCATCTTTGTTGGAAAGAATCCGGCGTCCGACGCGCTCGCCATGCAGGCGATCAAGCTGATCGCGAAGTCCCTGCCCACGGCGGTCCATGATCCGAGCAATCGTCAGGGCCGCGAAGATATGGCGCTGGCGAGCCTGCTCGCCGGTATGGCATTTTCTGCCGCCGGCACGGCGACAGTCCACGCGCTGCAGTATTCGGTCGGCGAAGCGACGCATACGTCGCACGGACACGGCAATGCCGTCCTGATGCCGGCCGTCATGAAAGCCATTCTGAAATCGCGTATACCGGAAATGGCGTACATCGCGCGCGCCTTCGATCCGAAGCTGGAGCGCGTCAGTGATGAAGAAGCCGCGACGCACGCGCCGGAACTGGTCGCAAAGCTGGGTGAGAACGTACTGATCGCGCGCGGCCTGACATCGATCGGCATGAAACGCGAACAGCTCGCCGAGATGGCGGAACTCTCCACCAGCGTGAAGAGATTGCTGGACAACAGTCCGGTGGCATTCGATAAGCAGGCGTTGATCGGGATTCTTGAGGAGGCGATGTAATGTCCGTTGTCGAGAAAGAGAAAGTCGAGACCTTTAAGAACTTCGTTAACGGCGAGTGGAAAGGCTCTCGAAACGGCGCCACGTTCGAAAACGAAAACCCCGCCGTCCGCGGAAGCAATATCGCAGTGTTTCAGTCGTCCACTCAGGATGACGTTCGCGAAGCGATCGACGTCGCGGATAACGCGTTCAAGACGTGGAAGCGGACCTCCGTCCCGGAGCGGCAGAATCACATCGCAGAGTTCTTGCGGCTGTTGAAAGAGTCACGTGAAGAACTCGCGCGTATCGTCACACTCGAAAACGGGAAGACGATCAAGGAATCCCGGGCGGAAGTGGATTCGGCGCTGGTCGAAGGCAGCTACCACCTGAATCAGGTCGCCGCGTTCTACGGTCACACGGGTCCCGGAGCATTCCGTGATATTTCCACCTGGATTCAGTATCAGCCGCTCGGAGTGGTCGGCGTGATCAGCCCGTGGAACTTCCCGATGAACGTGATGAACCGGAAGACGCTGCCTGCCCTGCTCACCGGCAACACAGTCGTCTTCAAGCCCGCGACATTCACACCGTGGTCTGGCATCTTCATGTCGCAGCTCTTCGAAAAAGCAGGTCTGCCGAAAGGCGTGTTCAATTGCGTCACCGGCCTCGGGTCGGCCATCGGCAATGTCATCGTGGATGATCCTCGCATCCGCGCGATCACGTTCACGGGCTCGACGGAAGTCGGAAAGAAAATTCTTGTGCGCGGTTCCGCAAACCTGACGCGCATGCAACTCGAGTTGGGTGGAAAGAACGCCATCATCGTGATGGATGATGCGGACATCAATGAAGCCGTTGCCGCGACCGCGACCGCCGGTTTTTCGAACGGGGGCCAGTGGTGCACGTCGACGAGCCGTGTCCTGCTGCATCGCGGGATCGCGAAGCAGTTCCTGGAAGCGCTGGTCGCGCGCTGCGAAAAGATGAACGTGACCGACGGAATGTCCGAAACAACCGACATGGGGCCCGTCGCAGGTCCGCAGCAATTTGAAGACATCTCGAAAGCGATCCGCCAGGCGCAGGCCGACGGCGCAAAAATGATTGCCGGCGCAAGCGCTGCCGATCCCAAAGGCTACTTCATCCGTCCGACGGTCTTCACCGGAGTCACGACGAAGATGGCCGCCTTCCGCGATGAGATCTTCGGCCCCGTCCTTGCAGTCTGCGAATTCGGCTCTCTGGATGAAGCTCTCGAACTGGCGAATGACTCGATCTACGGGTTATCGTCCGCCATCTTCACGAAAGGGCTTGGCAACGCGAAGAAGTACATCGACAACATCGAAGCCGGTCTCGCCCATGTCAACATCCACACCGGCTACAAAGAACCGTCGATGCCTTTCGGAGGCGTCAAACAATCGGGCGCAGGGCTGCCTGAGAACAGCCGGACGGGCCTGGAGTTCTTCATCGATCAGAAGGCGGTATACGTCCGCAGTTAACCTGAACTCGATCACGGGCAAGTTTCTTCCTACGTCGTTAGCGGAATCTGCGACTCCAAGCCATCTCCGGTGAGAGTTGAGCATCCGGCCACAGTTTCATGGAACAACGACTGGATGGTCCAACTTACGCGCAGCAAAAGTGAGGCAAGCCTGAATGTCTTCCGGTTCCAGCTCTGGGAGTTCTTGTAATATCTGTTCTGTTAAGCGACCGTTTGACGTCGCGGACGGAAAGCGCCACGTGCGTCAGCCCATACGTTTTCACCACGCCCTCCTTTCTGCCCAATGGCTTGACGATGAGCCGCAAGCGGCGCACTTGCGGATTAGCGCGGGTCTGCACGAGCGCATAGCCCCCGTACGCCAGAAATACGGCGCCGATAAAAAACACTACCGTTTTGGACATGCGCCTACGTTGCACGGTTACGCATAACGGACTGGCGTTCAGCCACGCTGAGGCGAGCGCTTCTTGCGAGCCGCGGGTACGCGTCGCGGCTTTGCCGCAGAGCGCGTCGGCTTCAACGATGTGTTAGGCAGCCCCCCATGACTTCGGACTGTTCGTGCGGTGTCGAGCATTCCGCGAAGCGCCGCGTTCACTGAGTCACCGGTTGGAAAAGCCGCGGCTACCTCCGGCTCAAGCACGACGATGTTGCTCTCCCGGCGAAGCCTCTCCACATACTTGCCGCGTACTCCGCCCCGCATTGAAGCAAAGTCATACTCCGGCTGCATTTCATCTTTCAGATGGTTTACCTTTTTCATAAAAGCGTCTTTCTTGTCGGGTGGCTCGTCGAGCACTGATGATTCGGATTATATCGTCTTCCTCGGTATGAGCTACGACCAGCAATTCTCCTTTTGTGGATTGACCGATGGTTAGAAACCGCGCTTCGTTTTCGGAGTGATCTTCGCTGGGAAAAGTCACTGAGAGAGGATCCGGGAAAAGCGTCGCCGCACCTCTAAAATCGACGCCGTGTTTATCGAGATTGACAGCGGCTTTGTCGGGATCCCAAGTAATTCGCACTGCGTCACTATACGCTCGACATCAATTCAGTTGAACGCGGCTGAGCAAGCTTCGCAAACAACTGCAAAAACAGTAGAATCGACGCCGCAATGGAGCCGTTTCTCATAGCTGTTCGAGGCCCTCTCCGCGGACAACAATTTCCTCTTTCGAAAAAACAGTTCCGCATTGGCAGAGGCGCTCAGAACGATGTCGACATCCCGGACGAGCACGTTTCACACTTTCACGCGACAGTCTCGAGCGAACACGAAGGGTTCATCATCACCGACGAACAGAGCTTCAACGGAACCTTCGTCAATGGCCTTCGAGTCCTGCACGCCGCTCTTGCTCACGGCGACCGCATTGATCTCGGCCGCTCGGCCTTCACGCTTGTCATTGATGCTCCCGGCATAAAACTCGACGACCTCGATTTCGCCGCGGCTTCTCAGGAGACCGTCGCCTTGAATGCGGAGAACGCCGAGTACCCGTTGCGAATCTCTTCGGATGACACCGATCTTGCCAGGACCGCGCGCGACCTTCAGGCGTTGCTCCAGATCAGCCAGACAATCAACTCGCTCCATAGTTCGCAGGAGATTCAGGAAGCCCTGCTGAACTCCGTCTTCCAGGCGACGCCTGCCGAAAAGGGCGCGATTCTCCTGCTGGGGGAAGAACCGGATCGATTCTCCGGCACCTACTTCAGACACAGGGATGGAATGGCCGTCGACGTTCGAGTGAGCAAGTCGGTGTGCGCGCGCGTGCTCGACACGGGCAGGGCGGAGCTTCTGAACAACGTGTGGGCAGACGCGAACTCGTCCGCCAGTCTGCTGGATTCCGGCGTCGCTTCGATGATTTGTGTCCCCCTCAGTACGCCGGAAAAGAAGATCGGCGTCATCCATGTGGACACCACTGCGCCGAACGTTCATTTCGACGACAAACATCTGCAGATCCTGATGTCCATCGCTGGAATCGGCGCCATTGCGCTGCGTCAGGCCCTGTATGTGGAATGGCTGGAGGCGGAGAATCAGATTCTGACCGCCGATGCGCACATCACCACGGAAATGGTGGGCGACAGCGCGGAGATGAAAACACTGCATCGATGGATCGGTCAGTACGCGCCCAGTACGGCGCCTGTTCTGATTGAAGGAGAGACCGGCACGGGCAAAGAACTCGTCGCCAGAGCGATCCAGCGGAACAGCCGCCGCTCGAACGGTCCCTTCGTGGATATCAATTGTTCGCTGCTCCAGAAAGACAGGGCTGAAAGCGAGCTTTTCGGCCATGAGCGCGGCGCGTTTACCGATGCGCGGACGAGACACGAAGGATGCTTTGAGCGAGCACAAGGCGGAACGCTCTTTCTCGACGAGATCGGGGATCTTGCGCTGGACGTTCAGACCATGTTGCTCCGCGCGCTCCAGGAAAAAACGATACGCCGGATGGGTGGAACGGAATCGATTGCCGTCGACGTTCGCATCGTCGCCGCGACGAATCAGGATCTGCGGGAGAAGATCGCGAAAGGCACCTTTCGTCGCGATCTTTACGAGCGATTGCGCGTGATCCATATCGCGATTCCTCCACTGCGAGAGAGAAGAGACGACATTCCTGCGCTCGCCTATCACTTCGTGCGCAAGTACAGCCAGAGGGAAGGCCGCGAAATCGCCGGACTGACGCCCGCCGCTTTGAAATCCCTGCAGGACTATTCATGGCCGCACAACATTCGTGAACTCGAGAACCGGATCTGGCGCGCTGTCCTCGACGCACGGACCAATTACATTGACCTCGGCGACCTGCCGCAGGATGTCATGACCGAACCTGCCGGCGCCGCCGGCGACAGAACGCTTGAAGGCATCCTCATGGAAGCGAAGCGATCCGCTGTTCAGGCTGCTCTCCGCGAAAGCGACGGGGTGGTAAAGGAAGCCGCGCGACGCCTTGGGATCGAGCCGAACTCGCTGTCACGCATCATTCGGGAACTCGGTCTTAAATACAGAATCACAAATCCTGATTGACCTATGTCGGGCGTATCATTCCATCCGGTTAGCCTGACCTTGCAACTCGGGTAGACACGACGGCCGGTCCCCACCTGATCCTTATTCCTTTCAAGCAGTTCAACATCGCAGTCCCTGGCATCCACCTTGCATTAGAGCCTGTTGCATGGCGTCGGTGGTGCAGGAGGGTGTAGATGGGACGCGGCTCCGTTCGCTGTTGGCTGTTCATTTCGTGTGCCGCAATTATGGTGCTCCTGTACTTCGGGCTGGTGAAGCAGTGGTCGCAGAATCATCGCGTCCGGGTAATGCAGGTTCACGTGCCGTTTACGTTTCATGTCGGCAACCGTA
>Ga0137433_1000984_pt1 | contig 13051 bp, 10 predicted proteins | sample EasRivERMZT840_2_FD_102335 | JGI IMG/M metagenome (GOLD analysis project Ga0137433, IMG submission 102335) | Soil microbial communities from meander-bound floodplain in the East River, Colorado, USA - East River MetaG ERMZT840_2 | ecosystem: Environmental > Terrestrial > Soil > Floodplain ...
CGATCGTCGAGTTGAGCGTGGACGTCGAGGCTGCGACGCCGATCGAGCCCGCCCCGCCGTTGGTCGACGCCGACGTGGTGTTGTGCGACGAGGCGCTGAGGCTGGTGGCACCCGACGGCGTCGAAACGACGGCGCCACCGCGCAGCTGGGCGGTGGTGTCGGCGAGGATCAGCATGGCGTCCATCCTCGAGTCGATGGCTTCGGCGAGACACTCGATGAACAGGCGCTGAGACTTTTTTGCGGTGAAGCGGAACCAGGAAACGCTGTTCGCGGCGACGCGGCTGTTGACCGCCGTTTCGGGTTTGAGTTCCACCGCATTCGTGACGGAAGTGTTCGCGGCTGGAATGGAGATTTCAGGAAGCGAAGCAACCACGAACGCGCGCGGGTTGGAGAGGCCGAAGCGCCCGACGAACCGTGCCTCATACACGCCGGGCGGAACGTTGGAAGCGATGGTAACCGCAAACTTGTTCGCCTCGGACTTGGGCGTCGAACTGATGCCCTCGTGCGAGAAATAAATTCGAGACGGCTCGTCAAGGTGCGAGCCGCTTACCGTAATCTCAAAGGAGGTCCCGTTTTGCCCGCCGGGAGGGAACAAGTGCGAGATGCGGGCGGCAGGCAGTTGGGCGCAGAGCGGCGGCACGACGACCAGGAGCAAAAAAGCTGCCCGGAATCCGCCGCCGGCAAGCGGAGAACCTGAACGAGCGCTGGGCACTGCTGTTGACATGCAAGTCAGACGTAAATCACCGGGAATATTCGTAGCAATTCTCTTCGTGCTGCGCACTACCGAAAATAGGGGCAGTACGGTCATCTTCCTTCTTTTCAACCGTTCCCCGCTGCCGTAGCGTCTGCGCCACTCTCGCTCCATGCCGAGTGTTTATATCAAGACCTACGGGTGCCAGATGAACGAGCGCGACAGCGAAGCCGTCGCCGCGCAGCTTGTGGCCAAAGGCTATGCCCTCGCGCCGTCGGAGCACGCCGCGGACGTCGTGCTGCTCAACACGTGCAGCGTGCGCGACATGGCCGAGCAGAAGGCGCTCGGCAAGATGAAGACCCTCATCGGCCAGGCGAGAAAAAAGAGGCCCGGACAGATTCTCGGCTTCATGGGTTGCATGGCGCAAAGCCGGGGACAGGAACTCATCGACCGGTTGCCCGACGTCGATTTGGTCCTCGGCACTCAGAAGTTTCACCGCGCGGCGGACTATCTTGACGACCTGTTGGCGGGGCGCCGCGACAAGGTGGTGGACGTGGACGCCGAAGAAGACAGCGAGGCGAAGATTCGGGAACACGTCCTCAACGGCAACAACGCGAAGGCGGTCACGGCATTCGTCAGCATCATGCAGGGCTGTAACCAATATTGCACCTTCTGCATCGTGCCATACACACGCGGCGAGGAGCGCAGCCGGAGGATCCCCGACATCGTGGCCGAGTGCCGCGAACTGGTGGCGCGTGGCGTGAAGGAAATCACCTTGCTCGGCCAAATCGTCACAAGCTACGGCAAGCGCGATGTTCCGCTAAAGGACGGCAAGAGCGCGTTCGTGCAATTGCTGGAGGCGGTGCATGAGATTGAGGGATTGGAGCGCATCCGTTTCACGTCGCCGCATCCCAAGGGTTACGGCGACGATTTGGTCGAAGCCTACGCCCGGCTGCCCAAGCTGGTTGAAAGCGCGCATATCCCGGCGCAGAGTGGCAGCGACCGGCTCTTGAAAGCCATGCACCGCGGTTACACACGCGAGCGCTTTCTCGGCATCATCGAAAAACTGCGTGGCGCGAAGCCGGACATCGGCATCACTACCGATCTCATTGTGGGTTTCCCTGGAGAAACAGAGGAAGACTTTGAGCAAACGCTGTCGCTGATGCGCGATGCGGCCTTTGACAACGCCTTTATCTTCCGCTACAGCCCGCGCCGCGACACCCCCGCGGCGACGATGCCGGACCAGTTGCCGGACGAGGTCAAGGAGGACCGCAACCAGCGTCTGCTCCAATTGATGAACGAACAGGGCGGCCAGCACTACAACCGGCTCGTTGGCCAGCGCCGGCAGATTCTCGTCGAAGGACCCAGCAGGAAAAATCCGGCGCGCCTGATGGGCCGCACGCGCTGCAACAAGATCGTGGTGTTCGATGGCTCCGAGCGGCATCGCGGGCAGTTGCTGGACGTGAACATCACCCGAGCTGGCTCGTTCACTCTCTACGGCGACCCCGCCATTGTCGGTTTCGACGTACCATGAACTTCACTTGCTGCAGGGGAGAAAGGGGGAAAGGGAGAAAGGGAGCATCACTCGCTTGGCCCTGCAGCGACTTTTCTCCTCTGCCCCCTTTCACCCTTTCACCCTTTCACCCTTTCACTTAATCACCATGCATCTGCCACTCTCCACGGTCGCCGCAGGCGTAGGCCTGCTCTACGCGCTGCCGCACGTCTATGGCCTGCTCAAACCCGCCCAGTTCGCCATGGCCATGCGCAAATTCCCACGCTCCATGCCCATCGGCTGGGTGCTCACATTGGGGGCCACGGCCTGGTTTCTCTATTACGTCAGCCTGGAAACTGTGGCTGATTTCGCCAGTATGAAGCGGTTCCTTTACCTGTTGTTCGGCGCGGTGGGCATTGGCACGTGCCTGTTCGTGCGGGATTTCCTGGCCGTGCGCGGTCTGGCGGTGATGCTGTTATTGTGCGCCAAGCTGATCACCGATACGGCGAGGATGGTCGAGACGGACTGGCGGCTCGTGCTGGTGACGCTGGCTTACGTGTGGGTCTTCGTGGGCATGTGGTTTACCATCTCGCCCTGGCGGCTGCGCGATTTGATCGAGTGGGGCACGGCCAGCGAAGCGCGCACGCGCCTGTTCAGCGGCTTGCGGCTGGGCTTCGGCGTGTTCGTGCTGGTGCTGGCTGTGACGGTTTACAGGTGAGTGGCTTGAGCGACGCGCAAGCTGGCGGGCCGGGAGGACGGGCTGGAAAAATCCTCGTCATTCGGGGCGGGGCGATTGGCGACTTCATTCTCACACTGCCCGTCCTGTCGGCGCTGCGGGCGCAACTGCCACAGGCGCGCCTCGAAGTGCTGGGCTACGGGCACATCGCCCGATTGGCGCTCGCGGGGGGACTGGCCTATGAGGTTCGCTCCATTGAAGCGCGTCCTCTGGCGGCTTTCTTCGCGCGGAGCGGCGAACTCACGCCGGAGCGGCAAACGTATTTCGCGGAATTTGCGGTGATCATTTCCTACCTTTACGATCCCGATGAAATCTTTCAGGCAAACGTGGCACGTTGCTCGAAAGCGCAGTTCATTACCGGCCCGCACCGACCGGACGAGCAGGCCGCGACTCATGCGACGGAAGTGTTTCTGAAGCCACTGGAACGTTTGGCGATTTTTGGCGCCGACCCGGCACCACGGCTTGCGCTCAATCCTCAACCCTCAACTCTCAACCAACTCGCCCTCCATCCCGGCAGCGGCAGCGAACGCAAGAACTGGCCGGAGGCGAAGTGGGCGGAATTGCTGGCGGCCTTGATTCGTTCCACGACCACAAAGCTATTGGTCGTTGGCGGCGAGGCGGAGGGGGACCGGCTGGAGCGCTTGGCCTGTCGCCTCCCGCCGGACCGCGTGGAACTGGCCCGCAACCTCCCGCTGGTCGAACTGGCCGGATGCCTCGCAAATTGCAGTGCTTTCGTGGGCCACGACTCCGGGATCACGCATCTGGCCGCGGCGTTGGGACTGTCCGGTCTGGCGCTCTGGGGCGAGACGGCGGAAGCGGTGTGGGCGCCGCGCAGCGCGCGGATGCGACTGGTGCGGGCCGGCGGCGGGTTGAGGGATTTGCCGGTGGAAACGGTGCGCCGGGAGTTGGCGGAGGTCTGCCAGGTTCATGCGGGCCCTGAGCGATCACAAGGCGCCGATTGAATCGATCGGGAATATGGACTGCGTCGGCACGAAGACGCTTTGGCTGCATTGTCCGAACACCGCACCGTTTGGTTGCAACGAACCGCGCAGCCAAAGCTGGGACATGTCCCAGCAGTCCAAAGGTGTAGCGCAGACTATCGCGATCGATCCCCCACCTTCAGCGTTCGAAGTGAGTGATCTCCAAAAATGTTTCAAGCCCGCCACCTTTCGGCAGCGGGCCTGGAACATTGTGCAGCGGCCTTACTCGGGCCGAAAAATTATTTGATCAGATGGCCGACGATATTGTTGCGAGTGACCCGGCCGTAGAACCGGCTGTCTTCGCTGTTGGCGCGGTTGTCACCAAGCACGTAATACTGGTCGGCGCCCAGTTGAATCCACTTTTCCTTCAGGTCGGGCGCGTCGGTGCGGGTGTCCTGGGCGAGGTACGCTTCGTCCAGGCGGCGGCCGTTTATATAGAGGTAGCCGTTCTTGAGATTAATCCAGTCAAAGGGCTGGGCGACGATGCGTTTCACGGCGAAATCCGCATGGCCGGGATCGCGGATGACGACGATATCGCCCCGCTTCGGCGCGACGAACAGGTAACGCCAGCGGTTAAGGTAATAGCGTTCACCGTCCTTGAGCGTGGGCATCATGCTGCGGCCTTGAACGACCACCGCCGTGACCACGAATCGGCTGGCGATGAAATAGGCCGGAACGGAAAGCACCGCCACGAACAGCAGAGCAACCCAGTATTTATGGAGCCAGAGACCAGGCTTGGCCACCTTGGCTTCCGCCTTGGGAGCGGGCGCGGCACTTGGCGCCGGGGCGGCAACCGGAGCTGGCGACGGGACCACCGGCTCTTCAGCCAGCATCCTGAGAGGGGGCAGTGCCTCCCCCTCCCAGTGTGGCTGGTTTCTCGTTTGGGTTGGCGGATAAATTTGCATAGCATCTAAATTCAATTCTGCTGACACATAGATACGCCAGGGGCGGCCTGGCAACAATTGGAGCAAATACATCGCGGTGTTTACGAACGGTTACGCCGACTGCCTAGGGGAAGCACGGAGCCAGTTCTCCCGCAAAGTGATGGCAACCGGCGAAAGATGAGTTTCCGGTTGGTGGATAGCCACTTAGCGATTGAACTGGGTGGTTGTAGGCACCTTGGATTCAACGCGTCTTAGGGGAGGGCTGGTGTGAGAACTGGTGCGGTCGGACGGACGCATACGGCCACAAACCTCAACCGCGAGGGCTCTGCCGAACTTTCACTTGGCACTTCGGAGCGTGATTCCTACTCTTCGGCGCATGGCAGATTTCGATGTGAAGTATGTGGCCCATCTGGCGCGGTTGGACCTCACGGCGGAGGAAGAACTGAAATTCGGCGCTCAACTCGGCCAGGTGCTCGGCTACATTGAGAAGCTCAAAGAGGTAAAGGTGGATCAAGTCGAGCCGACCGCCCACGCCGTGCCACTGGTCAACGTGACGCGCACGGACGAAGTGCGGCCTTCCATCTCGAACGAGGACGCCCTGCGCAACGCCCCGGCCAGATCCAACGGCCTGTTTGTCGTGCCCAGGATTGTCGAGTAAGGCCGCTGCCAGGGATTGCCTTCTCTCTCCGCATGTTAAACCGCCTCACCATCTCTGAACTCACGTCCCGACTCGCCAAACGGGAAACCTCCGCCCGCGACGCCGCGCAAGCCTGCCTCGATCAAATCCGCCGCGTGGACGGGAACATCAAGGCCTTTCTCAGCTACGACGCCGAGGACGCGCTCGCGCAAGCCGACGCCGCCGACCGGGCGCTCGCCTCTGGCAACTCGCCCACACGGCAGCCGTTGCTCGGCGTGCCCGTTGCGCTCAAGGACGTGCTGGCCGTGAAGAACCAGCCGCTCGGTTGTGGGTCGAAAATCCTCGCGAAATTCATTTCGCCCTATGACGCGACTGTGGTCGAGAAACTGAAGGCTGCCGGCGCGATTGTGTTTGGGCGGCTGAACATGGACGAATTCGCCATGGGAAGCTCCACGGAGAACTCCGCGTACTTCACGACGCGCAATCCGTGGGATCCTTCGCGCATTCCGGGCGGCTCGTCCGGCGGTTCCGCGGCCGCGGTCGCGGCGGACGAATGTATTGCGACGCTGGGCAGTGACACCGGCGGCTCCATCCGGCAGCCGGCGGCGCTGTGCGGCTGTGTGGGCATGAAGCCGACCTACGGACGCGTCTCGCGCTACGGTCTGGTGGCGTTCGCGTCGTCACTGGATCAAATCGGCCCGTTCACGAAGGACGTGCGCGACACCGCCACGATGCTCGGCGTGATCAGTGGCCGCGATCCGCGTGATTCCACGAGCGTTCCCGAGGCGGTGCCGGATTACACCGCCGCGCTGGACGGGAACATCAAGGGCCTGAAGCTCGGCCTGCCCAGGGAATATTTCATCGGCGGACTCGACAAGGAAGTTACCGCCGCCGTGAACGCCGCGGTGAAGCAGTTGGAAAAACTCGGGGCAGAGATCGTTGAAATTTCACTACCGCACACCGATTACGCCGTGGCGGTGTATTACATCATCGCCACCGCGGAAGCCTCCGCGAACCTGGCGCGCTTTGACGGCATTCGCTACGGGCTGCGCGTCGATGGCGCGGACCCAGGGGAGCTTTATGGACGCACGCGTGGCGCGGGCTTCGGTGCGGAAGTGAAGCGGCGGATCATCCTCGGCACTTACGTGCTGAGCAGCGGTTACTACGACGCGTATTATCTGCGCGCGCAAAAAGTCCGCACGCTCATCCGGCAGGACTTTTTGAAGGCGTTCGAGAAGGTGGATTTGATCGTGACTCCCACGACGCCGACCGCCGCGTTTAAGGCCGGCGAAAAGTCGGATGACCCGATGCAGATGTATCTGTCCGACATCTTTACCATTTCGTGCAATTTGGCAGGCATTTGCGGGATCAGCCTGCCCTGCGGGTTTACATCCAGTCCGAAGCTGCCCATTGGCCTGCAACTTCTGGGCAAACCTTTCGGCGAGCAGACGCTGCTCAAAGCAGCACACGCCTACGAGCAGGCGACGCCGTGGCACAAGGAGCGAGCGCCTTTGTAGCCAAGGGCTCGCGGCTGTTCAACGTTCTGCCGGCATCTTGCGTCAGTAGAGACCGCCGAGCGTCAGGACGCCTGCGTTCTGAACGGACGCACCATTTGCCGGCTGGAAGCGGCAGCACGCTGGCTGGGCCACTGTGTCCGGACGTGCTTCACGATGCAGGCGGCGCTTTTCCCCGTTGCCAATTCGCCGGGCTTTCGGGAAACTGGCGAAAAGCATGAAAGGATATCGAACAGCGTTATGCCTGTCTCATTCGCTGAATCGAGTTCGTTTTTTCCTGAGGCGAATCGTCGCTCTCTTGATTCTTCTGCCTGCAGCGACCGGACTGGCCGCTGAAGGCGGAGCGGAAACCAGCCAGCTTCCTGCGCCGGAGTTTTCAGTGCCCGGAGGGGTTTTCACAAACGATGTGACCCTGGCGCTCTCCAGCTCCACCGCTTCAGCCACGATTCGCTACACGCTCGATGGATCGGAGCCAACCGGGAGTTCGGCAGTCTATGCCGCGCCCATCAAGATCACCGGTCCTACCGTTGTCCGCGCCAGAGTGTTCGCGCCGGGCCGGACGCCGGGCACACCCGCCGTCCAAAGCTACGTGTTGCTGGAGCCGGACGTCATCGATTTCAATTCAAACCTGCCGCTCGTTCTCATCAACACGTTCGGAGTGGAGATCGCGAAAGAAGAAAAACACGCGGCCTCGGCCCGCTTCATCGACACGCAGGGCGGCCGCGCCTCGATTCGCGGCGCCGCGGATTTCGACGGCCGTGCGCTCATCAACCTGCGCGGACGGGCCTCGCTCCGCTATCCAAAGCGTTCCTACACGTTGAAAACAGTGGACGCCAGCGAGGACATGGCGACGTTTTCCATCCTCGGTCTGCCGAAGGAATCCGACTGGGTAATGTATGCGCCCTACCCCGACAAGACCCTCATGCGCGATGTGCTGGCCTATGACTTGAGCAACCAGATTGGCCGATGGGCGCCGCATACGCGGTTTGTCGAACTGTTCCTGAACGAAGCGCAAGGCAAGGTCAGTCGGCGTGATTACCTCGGCGTGTATGTGTTGGAAGAAAAGGTGAAGCGTGACAAGAACCGCGTAAACGTGGCCAATCTTGGCCCGGACGATAACACCGAACCCAAGCTCACCGGCGGTTACATCTTCAAGAAAGATCACAGCGAGAACGATGGCGGCGGGCCGATGTGGGGACCGGGCCCGGCGTTTCAAGCCTCATCCTCCAGCCGGAACGGATTCCCCACGGGGCCTGGCGGTTTCCCCGGTGATCCAGAAGGGTTCCAACCGCCCTACCGAGGCACGTCCCGCACCACGAGCAGCAGCAGTTCATCGAGCCGGAGTTCGCGAAGCGTCAATCTGATTGTAACCAATTACCTCGGAGTGCCAACGCGCCGTCCGTCACCTGCCACGACCCGCACCATCGTTCGTTCCGACGAAGACGAGGAGATGGAAATGATCGAGGACGAGAACTTGAAGGCGTATTTCAGGACCAGTCTGCGGACGAACAAGTTTTTTTATGTGGATCCGGAGCCGGACGAATTGACCGGCGTGCAGCGCGCCTCGCTGCAGGCCTACATCAACCGTAGCGAGGCGGCGCTCTATGGGCCCGACTTCCGGGATCCGGTGAAAGGCTACGCCGCCTTCCTCGACGCGGATTCGTTCATCGACTACCACCTGTTGGTCGAGGTTACGAAGAATGTAGACGGCTTCCGGTTCAGCACCTTTTATCACAAGGATCGCGGAGGCAAAATCAAGATGGGGCCGTTGTGGGACTGGAACCTGAGCTTTGGTAATTGCAACGGCAAGCAGGGTTATCTGCCCGAGTGGTGGCTCTGGCCGCAACTGGATAACAGGGAATACTCATGGTTCCGGCGGCTGTTCGAGGATCCGGACTTCGGGCAGAAGTACGTGGACCGCTGGACGGAATTGCGCGCGACCGTCTTCGCTTCTTCAAACCTGCTCGGGCGGGTCGATGCCACCACCGCGCGCTTGCAGGAAGCGCAGGCGCGAAACTTCGAGCGCTGGCCGATTCTGGGGTCGGCCATCAATCCAAACTGGTTCGCCGGCGACACCTATGCGGAAGAAGTGAACTGGATGAAGGAATGGATCGCCAAGCGCCTGACTTGGATTGATGGGCAGTTCATTCAACCGCCGTCCGCTGCCGCGCAAGCCGATGGAAAAGTTTCGTTGGCGGCGCCGAAGGGAAAAATCCATTTCACCCTGGACGGCATCGACCCCCGCGCGCCCGGTGGGGCGATTGCCGGGCAAGCGCAGACGTACGACACACTGATTGCGGTGCCACCAGGAAAATCCTTGTTCGCCCGCGCGCTGCACAACAACCGTTGGAGCGGGCCGCTGCGCTTCGCGCCAGGACCATGATCTTGCCTCCGGCCGCCCGACGCTGGGCTCGACGCTCGCAGTGTTTTGGAGTCAATTCGCGCGCATGATTTCCAGAGTTACCCTTGGCGCTTTCCTGCTGTGCGTCGAGTCGGCGTTCGCCGCCGATTGGCCGCAATGGCGCGGGCCGGAACGCACGGGACATGTCCCCGCTGGCGCCGCGGTGGTGCAGGCGCTGCCGTCCGAGCCAAAAGTCCTTTGGCGCGTGAAGGTCGGCGACGGGCTGGCATCGCCGGTGGTGGCGGGCGGAAGGGTTTTTCACCTCGACAATCAGGAAGGCAAGGAGACCGTTCACGGGCTGGATGCCGCGACCGGCCGGATCATCTGGAGCGCGCCACTCGACGAAGCATTCAAGGACACCCAAAGCACGCCCGGCCCGCGATGCACGCCGCTGTTCGATGATGGCCGGGTTTACGCCCAATCCTGCCGCGGCGAGTTGAAGTGCCTCGACGCAAAAGACGGAAAACTGCTTTGGCGGGTCAATTACGTGACCAACTTTGGCGCGGTCTTCATCGGCGAAAAGGGCCAGGCGGCGGGCGCGGCACGGCACGGCTACAACGGATCACCGCTCATGGAGGGCAACCACCTGATCACCTGCGCTGGCGGAACCAACGGTTCGAGCGTCGTTTGCCTGGACAAGAAAACCGGCGCAGTGATTTGGAAATCGCAGCATGATTCGGCCAGCTACGCGCCGCCGATCTTGACTGACGTCGCCGGATACAGGCAAGTCGTGGCGTTCACCGTCGAGAGCCTGATGGGACTCGATCCGCGCGACGGCAGGCTTCTCTGGCGCAAACCCTTCAAGACCACTTATGGCCGCCACGTCACGACGCCCGTGGTGATAGGCGACATGGCAATGATTTCCTCGCACGAATTCGGCCTCGTGGGCGTGCGCATCACAAAGAGCGCGGGTGATTTCAAGGCCTCGGTCGCATGGACGAACAAGGAAGCCGCCATCAACTTCGCCAGCCCGGTGGCAGTCGATGGACATCTCTACGGATTGGGCCCGGCGAAGAATCTGGTCTGCGTGGAGGCAAGGTCGGGCAAGCTTGCGTGGTCCCGGGACGGTTATTTCACGACCGCCGCCGGCAAGGCGCACGCCTCGTTTCTGGTGATGGGCGGGAACATTCTCATCCTCACGGATAGTGGCCAGCTCGTGCTCATCACCGCAGACCCGAAGGAGTGTCGTGAACTGGGCCGAGCACAAGTCTGCGGGCAAAACTGGTGCAATCCGGCATACGCTGACGGACGGCTTTATCTACGCGACGGGAAAGATTTTCTCGCCGTGGGGCTGGTTCCATGAGCCGGGTGTCGGCACCATTCGGGGGCAGGCACCGGGTAATTCAGCGCTTTGACAGCAGGACCGACGTAAGGCAAGGTCACCGGAGTTGTCCGCAACCATTATCGTGAACCAAACTTTATGAAGACAGTATTGACGATCATTCTCGGATTGGGCCTAGGAAGCCTGCTCGTGCAGGCCGCCGAAGGGGAACCCAAACCCAAGCCGGCTCGAGCATTGCCTGACTCGGTGAAGAAGTACGACAAGAATGGAGACGGCAAGTTGGACCAGGACGAAATCGCCGCCCTGCGAAAGGATCGGCAGGAGGAGATGCTTAAAAAGTACGACAAGAACGGCGATGGCAAACTGGATGAAGCCGAGAGCAAGGTGAGGGCGGAAGAGCTCCGCAAGGGGCGGGACGAGGCCATCGCGAAACGCCAGGCTGAGCAGAAGAAGCCGGAACCAAAACCGGAACCAAAACCGGACGAGAAAAAATAGCCAGTGCGGATTTCAGTCGATTGGAGGCGCTGATTCGGGTCAGCGCCTTTTTGTTACGGCAACCGGAGACATTCCGGCCTTAGCCATCCCACCCATTGGTCAGGCAGGCGCGAATCGATCGATCCCGGCACAGGCTTTTCCCTGTCCACATGACCGTCGCAGAAGACGGCGTTGGCTTGCCGCTGATGCCGAAAGTGAACGTTGGGATAACCGGAGCCTTCATCGGCATCGAGGTAGTAGAATTCCTCGAGCATCGGATGTTCGGGAGAAGCGGGTGCCTGGAAGTCGTTCACTTGCGCGGCATCGGCCAGCAGGACGGTGTCCCCCGGGCGCGTGATGCGGCTGAGTTGGATGGAGCTTTGGCCGAGGTAAAGATTGTAACCGTAGCCATAGGCCGCGCCACGGGCTTTGTATTTGTAGAGGCTGCTCCTGTAGTCCAGCGAAGGACAAACCTCCACGCCGGTCCCTTGCAGATAAGGATAAAGCGCGCCTTGAGTGGGATCGAACTCGCGGTCGCCTTCCGCGCCTGGCTTCAGCCAGCCGAACCAGTAGAGCCGCCCACCATTCGTCGCGCCATTGAGATAACGGAAGGTAAGGTCGTCGTTGTCATCCCAATACATCCGCGCGGCCAAGCCGAGTTGGCGGAGGTTGTCCACGCATTGAATGCGCTTTGCGGCGGCTTTGCTGGCCGTCAGCGCCGGCAACAGCAATGAAGCGACGATGCCAATGACGGCGATGACGACGAGCAGTTCGACGAGAGTGAAAGCGGAATGCCGTTTCAATCCCGCGCAGGAGCCGACGTGAGGAGGCTCTGATCTCATCCGCGGATGAAGCGAGGAAATCTGAGCCGCCTCATGCCGGCTTCTGCGTGCTGGATGGGAACGACTCGTCATGGCCGTTCCGCGCGGACGCGGTAGAACGACTTCGTGGAGATCAGATCGGCGTCATCGAAGCTCAACGTTGCACCGGTGCCAGCGGCGGCGGGTGATGCGACCGCCCATGCCACCAGATCGCTGGTTCGCTCCAGTGTGTAGGTCCAATTCGTCGCGCTGGTGAACTGCGTGCGCCAGGCGAAGTTCGTGAAGGACAAGCGCAGATTGGAGATGGGCGGCTGCGGGACGGTGACTTGCACGTTGTCCACCGTGCCATGGGCCAGAATGGAGCCGTGAAAGGCTGGCAAGCCAGCCTGAATGGCGTCGCTGTAGCTAATCACGGCAAACGAATCGACGCGAAAGTCGTTTCTTCCCGCAAGCGACAAATCGTCGAGTATGTTTCCAGGCAACTTGCCAAACGGCGCGCCGTTCTTCGTCGCGCTCGTGCGAAGCAGTTGGTTGCTTGCGGTGTAGGTCATGGTGATGCGGAACGTGTCACCCGTCGTCATCCGCAACGGAAAATTGTGCGCTGGATAGATGCGGTTGTTGGTGGAAACCACGACCGTGGCGAACGTCTCGCCGAACCCGGCGTCCGGGAAGTAATCGAACTCGACCGCGTTGCGGATGCCGTAGGTGGAATTGACTCCTGTCCCGACGAAGTAGTTTGATCTCGTCGCGCTGGCGTAGTTCAGCAATCCAACGGCAATCTGAAATTCGTTGGTCTTGCCCGGCGTGGTGGCGAAGCGGATGTCACTCAGGCGCACGTCGAAGCTGAAACCGAAGTTGTCCGACCTGGAGACGACGGTCCCGAGCGGCAGGTGGAAGAAACTGTTGGTGCGCGAGGAGTCCCAGGTAACATCGAGGTTCTGATTCACCGCGCTCCAATGGAACAGGGAGGCGTCACCAAAAGTCCGCCAGCCGCGGGTGAAAGGATTGGTGGCAAAGTTTTCCTGAATGACCGCCGCCCTGGACAAGGCGGCGGTCGACAGGAATGCAATGCACAACTGGCAGAGCATTGCGTTCATTTCAGAAAGGACCGTGAAAATTGCCGCGATTACTTCTTGCCC
>Ga0137433_1000985_pt1 | contig 13051 bp, 3 predicted proteins | sample EasRivERMZT840_2_FD_102335 | JGI IMG/M metagenome (GOLD analysis project Ga0137433, IMG submission 102335) | Soil microbial communities from meander-bound floodplain in the East River, Colorado, USA - East River MetaG ERMZT840_2 | ecosystem: Environmental > Terrestrial > Soil > Floodplain ...
CCTCGCGACGGACACGGCGCAGCGCATCAAGTCCGTGTTCGACTACGCCATCCTCATCGACCCGTCCGCCACATCGGACTTGCGGCAAAGTCTGCGCTTCTCGGAAATCATGTACAACCCGGCCGGCGGCGCTGAATACGAGTTCGTCGAGTTGGTAAACACCGGCAACGCGGCGCTCGACCTGACGGGCGTGCGCTTCAGCCAGGGCATCGATTACACGTTCGGCCCGACGACACTGGGACCGAAGCAGTTCATCGTGGTGGTCAAGAACCAGGCGCTCTTCGCCTCGCGTTACAACGCCTCGACGATGAACGTCGCCCCCGGCATCTTCGGCGGACGCCTCGACAACGCGGGCGAAACCGTCTCGCTCTCCGACTCCAACGGAATCGTCTTCCTCTCGCTCAGCTACGGCGTGACCGACCCGTGGCCGCCCGAGGCCGATGGCTCCGGCAGTTCGCTCGAAGTGAAGGACCCGGGCGCCAACCCGGTGGACCCGGCAAACTGGCGCGCGAGTCCTGAAGCCAACGGTTCACCGGGGCGCGCAGGCGGCGATGCGCTCGGAACGGTAATCATCAACGAGGCGCTGTCGCACACCGATCCGCCGTTGGAGGACGCCATCGAAGTCTTCAACCGCACGGCGCAACCCATCGACATCGGCGGCTGGTTCCTGAGCGACTCGAGGAACGACTTCAAGAGGTGGCGGATCCCGGACAACACGATCGTGCCCGCGCTCGGCTTCCGCGTGTTTTACGAAGTTGACTTCAACTCGAACAACCTTGTCTCGCCCTTCTCGCTGAGTTCGGCCAACGGCGATGAAATCTATCTCTCCGCCGCCGATGCCGCCGGGAACCTCACGGGCTACCGCTCTGCGGTCGAGTTCGACGCCGCGGCCAACGGCGTTTCGTTTGGACGCTACGAGACGAGCGTGGGCCGCGACTTCCCCGCGCTGTTGCAACGCACCTTCGGCGTGGACAACCCGGCCACGCTCGCGGAGTTCCGCACCGGCAATGGCCTGCCGAATGCCGCGCCGCACGTCGGGCCGGTGGTAATCAACGAACTCATGTATCGCCCGCCCGACATTGGCGGCACGAACGACAATTCCGCCGACGAGTTTGTCGAGATTTACAACGTCACCGGCAGCGCGGTGCCGTTGTTCGACCCGGCGTATCCGACGAACGCCTGGCGCTTGCGTGGTGGAGCGGACTTCGATTTCCCAACGAACATGACGTTGCCGCCGCACGGTTATGCGCTGGTTGCGAATTTCAATCCTCAGACCAACGCTACGGCGCTCGCCGCCTTCCGCGCGCTCTACGGCGTGCCCGCGAGCGTGCCGATCTTCGGCCCCTATCAAGGCAAGCTCAACAACAGCGGCGAGGAAGTGAAACTCACCCGGCCCGACGCGCCGACGTTGGTCGGACCGGAAGCCGGCTTCGTGCCTTACATCCTCGTGGATAAGGTGAACTACGCCGACTCCTACCCATGGCCTGCGAGCGCTGATGGCACCGGCCATTCGCTCCAGCGCCGTCGCCCGCACGATTACGGCAATGACCCGGTGAACTGGAAAGCCGCGACGCCCACGACCGGCCGCGCCAATGTTCCGGGCGCCGGTTACGCTGATGCTGACGAGGACGGCATGGCGGATTCCTTCGAGACGGCCAATGGCTTCAGCACCGCCAGCGCCGCGGACGCCGCGCAAGACGCCGACAGCGACGGCAAATCGAACTACGAGGAATTCCTCGACGGCACCAATCCGAACACCGCGGCCAGCCGGCTCGCCGCACCCAGCATCACCACACCGCCGCAACCTCAGACCGCGGCGGCGGGCGGCTCCGCGACCTTCACCGTCGCCGCCAACGGCACTTCGCCGCTCAGTTATCGATGGCGTTTCAACGGCGTCGCCATCACCGGCGGGACCAATGCTTCGCTTGGGCTCGGCAACGTCCAGTTGTCGCTCGCGGGCGAATACTCTGTCGTTGTCCACAATGCGGCCGGCTTTGTCATCAGCGCGGGCGTAACGCTCAGTGTGAGCCAGCCGCTCACCATCCTTTCGCAGCCCCAAAGCCGCATTACCGACCGCGGTAACACCGTCACCTTCACCGTCTTCGCCGCCGGCACCGGGCCGCTGCGTTACCAATGGCGCTTCGGTGGCCTCGACATCCCCGGCGCGATCAACTCGTCGCTCACGCTCAACAATGTCCAGCCGTCGGAGAACGGGAATTACTCCGTCGTCATCACTGACGACAACGGTTCGCTGACCAGCGCGGACGCGACATTGTCCGTGCTCAGTCCACCGACCATCCTCACCCAGCCGCGCAGCCAGACGAACGTGGCCTACACCACTGTGTTCTTCAGCGTGACGCCGGGCGGCGAAGGGCCCTTCAGTTATCAGTGGCGGTTCGGCGCGGTGCCGATTCCCGACGCGACGAGCTCCATTCTCGCCCTGCCGAACGTGCAGCCCGGCCAGGCTGGCAGCTACAGCGTCGAAGTATTCAATCCGGTCGGCTCGGTCGTCAGCGCGAATGCCACCCTCACCCTGCTGCTGCCCGCAACCATCACGCAGCAGCCGCGCAGCACCAACACCACGGCCGGCGCGACCGTCGTCTTCACCGTCGTGGCCACGAGCAGCACGCCGATCACCTACCAATGGCGCTTCAATGACTCGGACATTCCCGGCGCGACGAGCGCGTCACTGAACATCACCAATGTTCAGGAGGAGGATGCGGGCAATTACCAGGTGATTGTGACCGACGGGATCGGTTCGGTCAGCAGTTCCATCGCGGTGCTGGGCATCACCATCCCGCTGTCGCTCGTGCAGGCCCCATTGAGCCAGTTGGTCGTCGAGGGAGGATCGGTGACGTTCAGCGCGCAGTGGGTGGGTGGCCCGCCGCCGTTTGGCGTCGAGTGGCGCAAAGGCAGCGTCCCCATCGTCAGCAACACCGTCAACGCCTTCAAGAGCTTCTTCACCCTGACCAACGTCCAGGCGAGTGACGCGGCGGGCTATCGCGTCGTGATTCGCAACGTCACCACGCCCGGCGGCGCCTTCAACAGCCTGCTCGCCCAACTAACGGTTTTGTCCGACTTCGACGACGACGGGATGCCCGACGCCTGGGAGCAAACTTACTCGTTTAACACCAACAGCGCCGCCGACGCGCTGCTCGACGCCGATGGCGACACCATCCCCAACCGCGCCGAATACCAGTCCGGCACCGACCCGCGCGATCCGGCCGATTACCTCTGGGTGGATGCCTCGCACGCCGCTGGCCTCACGACGCTCTGGTTCCCGGGGATGTCGAACAAAACCTACACGGTCGAGTTCACCGACTTCCTCGGCACGGGCCTCTGGACCAAACTCGACGACCTCGTCGCCCGCGCGACGAACCATACAGGCCTCGCGACCGATCCCAACCCGGTCTTCCAGCGCAACTACCGCGTGGTGACTCCGCGGCGGCCTTGATCGACAGAAACGCGTCGTCCTAATCGCACCACATCGGAGAACCCCGGCACCGGCGGACCGCGAGCAGTCCCGGCTCGCAGCGGCCTGAAGATCGATCTGGCCAGGAAACGTTGGGGATCTCACTTTTTTTCGCACTCGCTGCGGACGGGGACGTCCGCGGTCCGGCCGACCAGCGTCGGATGCACCGCACTTGATTTCAGCGCCAATCCGAGCTTGGCAAACGACCGGAAATCAGATAGTCGTCTCGCTATCACCTCGGGAAAGTTTGCTCGGGAAGTCTCCGAAAATCATGAAAGGGAACCGGTATGAACCTTGTCTCCGTCCTCAGCTCGTCCCATAACCTCCGGTATCATCGCGCGCCGTTCATCGCGGCCGTCGGCCTGCTGCTCCATGTATTGCCCGATGCGTCCGCCCAGACCTGGGGCCGGCCCACCTATTCCAGCCCCATTGCCATCTCGCTCAATGACCGGCTGATCTTCTCCGTTAATCCAAGCGGCGACACCGTGGCCGTCATCCGGCCCGATAACAACACGCGCATCACCAACATTCCCGTGGGCGATGAACCGCAAAGCGTAGCTCTCACGCCCAACGGCCAATACGCCTACGTGGCCAACGCCGCCGGCAATTCGGTTTCCGTCATTCAGATCAACGACCCCGCCTGGGGCACGTTCAGCGCCGGTGTGGTGGGCACCCTCACGACGGGAGCCGAGCCATGGAACGTCGTCACCTCGCCGGACGGCAACCGCGTCTTCGTGGCCAACAGCGCGCAGGACACGATCACCGTGATCAATGCCGCCACGCGCGCGATCATCGGCCATGTCGATCTGCGCAACAGCCTGGCCAACGATCCGGATCGCAGCCGTCACTTCCAACCGCGCGGGCTGGCCGTCACGCTGGACAACACGAAGCTCTACGTCACGCGCTTCCTCTCCTTCACCAAATCCGGCGGTCGGCAGGGCGATGATCTCGGCAAGGAAGGGCTTGTCGCCGTGCTGAACATCAACACGGCCTCGGCGAACATTGCGGATTACAACGTCGCCCGCACGGTGGCACTCGCCCCAACCGTCACGGGCTTCAGATTCCCCGGCCTGACGAATCCGCCCGCGCCCGACACTCTGGCTTTTCCAAACCAACTCCAGAGCATTGTCCTGCGCGGTGACCGCGCGTATCTGCCCAACATCGCCGCATCGCCCAGCGGCCCGCTGCGCTTCAACCTCGACACACACGCCTACGTGAACCAAATCGGCGCAGTCAACAGCGCGGCCCCAACCGACTTGGGCGCACTCAACATGCATCTCGGTGCGCGCGATCCTGAGCCGGGCAAACGCCGTCTTTTCTTTGCCAGCCCGTGGGCCATCGCCTTCACCACGCAGAGCGGCGCCGGCAACGCTTACGCCGTCTCCGGTGCCAGCGACCTGTTGGTGAAGCTCAACGTGGACGCCAGCGGCAACCCCTCCTTCACTACCGACGGCGATACGACGCGCTACATCGATCTAAACGACCCGCTCAACGCAGCCACCAGCGGCGCCAACGCCGGCAAGAACCCGCAAGGCATCGCCATCACGAGCAGTGGCGGACTCGCTTACGTCGCAAATTTCGTCTCGCGCAATGTCTCGGTGGTTAACCTGACCAACGACACCGTTGTGGCCGTCGTGCCGACGACCGACCTGCCCACGCCCGGCTCGCAAGGCGAAACCAATCTCGTCGGCGCCGAAGTCTTCTTCTCTTCGCGCGGCAACTTCGACTCCATCCCCGGCACCAACGCGCTCCGCGACCGTCTTTCCAGCGAAGGCTGGCAAAGCTGCGCCAGTTGCCATTTCAAGGGCCTGACCGACGGCGTCATCTGGCAATTCGCCGCTGGCCCGCGCAAGAGCGTACCGCTCAATTCCAGCTTCAATCCGCTGAATCGAAACCAGCAGCGTCTGCTGAACTACTCGTCGATCTTCGATGAGGTCGAAGACTTCGAGGCGAACATCCGCAACGTCTCCGGCCCCGGGCCGCTCGTTGGCGGCGCTCTCAGTCCCAATCATGGTTTGCTCATCGGCGACAACGGCGACCTCAACGTGGCCCCAAGCGCCATCAACGCCTTCGCCCTGCCTAACGCCAACCGCCCGCAAGTCACGGTCACGCTGCCCGGCAGCGCGAACAGGGTGCCGGCGCTCACCGCCATGCGTGAGTGGGTGCGCTTCGCCGTGCGCACGCCGAACGCGCCCGTCGCCGGATTGCCCAACGCGCCGTCAACCTCCGACATCGCGGCGGGCCGCACGCTCTTTATCCAGGCCGCCTGCTCAAGCTGTCACGGCGGCGACAACTGGACCCTCAGCCTCAAAGATTTTAATTCGCCTCCACCGAGTTCAGAAATCAACACCGAGCGCACCGGCACCTTCACCGGCAATCCCGTCGGCGCGCAGTACCTGAACCGCTTCCTCCGCGACATCGGGTCATTCAATCTCGGCGTGCCCGGCCAGGGTAATCCGCTCGGCAACAATGTTGGCGCGGACGAAAAGGCCGCGGCCGCCGTGGCCAACGGCACGCTGCAAGCCGCTCAGGACGGTCTCGGCATTGACTACAACAGCGATACCAAGGGGATTGGCTTCAACGTGCCCTCGCTGCTGGGCATCCGCTCGGTGCCGCCCTACATGCACAATGGGGCCGCCGAGTCCCTGGCGGCTGTCGTCGCAGACGTGAAGCACCGCACCGACAACGGCCGCGTTGCGGATCGATTGAGCAATCCGGTCGACCAGGCCAAGGTCGTTCAGTTTCTGGAATCGATCGATGCCGCCACCGCGCCGGTCTTTGACGTGGGCGACAAACCGACTTACTCCAGCCCCATCGCTATCAACCCGAACGACCGACTCATCTGGGTCGTGAATCCAAACGATGATTCGGTCAGTGTCATCCGGCCCGACAACAACACGCGCCTGGCAAAGATAACAGTCGGTGACGAACCGGAGAGCATCGCGCTCACGCCTGACAACCAATACGCCTACGTGGCCAACGCGGCGGGCAACTCGGTGACGGTGATTCGCATCAATGACCCGGCTTGGGGCACGTTCAGCGCCGTCGTGGACACGAGCGCCGGCGTCAACGGCCACCTTACCACTGGGGCCGAGCCGTGGAACATCGTCTGTTCGCCGGATGGGCGGCGGGTTTTCGTGGCCAACAGCGCGCAGGATTCCATCACCGTCATCAATACCGGCACGCGCGCCATCCTCGGCCACGTCGATCTGCGGAACAGCCTCGCTAACGATCCCGACCGCACGCGCCACTTCCAGCCGCGCGGTCTGGCGGTCACCGCGGACAACTCCAAGCTCTACGTGACGCGCTTTCTCTCGTTCACGCGATCCGGCGGAAGACAGGGCGATGACTTCGGCAAGGAAGGTCTGGTTGCCGTGCTCGACATTAACACCGCGTCCGCGAACATTGCCGACTACAAAGTTGCGCGGGTCATTCCGCTCGCGGCCCAAATCACTGGCTTCCGTTTCCCCGGCCTGACCAACGACACCGCCGCCTTCCCGAACCAGCTTCAAAGCATCGTCATCCGCGGCGAAACAGCCTACTTGCCGAACATCGCCGCCTCGCCCAGCGGCCCGCTGCGCTTCAACCTCGACACGCACGCCTTCGTGAACCTCGTTCCCGGCGTTAACAGCACCACGCCATTCAACCGCGGCGCGCTCAACCTGCACCTCGGCGCGCGCGATCCCGAGCCAGGCAAGCGTAAACTCTTTTTCGCCAACCCCTGGGCCATTGCGTTCAATAACCAGATCGGCGCTGGTTTCGGCTACGCCGTCTCCGCTGCCAGCGATCTGCTGGTGAAGATCCCCGTCGCCTCCGATGGCCGGATTGGCTTCACCGTCGATGCCGACACCACGCGCTACATCGACTTGAACGACCCGGACAATCCCGCGACCAGCGGCGCGAACGCGGGCAAAAACCCGCAAGGCATCGCCATCAACAGCACCGGCACGCGCGCTTACGTGGCCAATTTCGTCTCGCGCAATGTCTCGGTAGTGGATCTCACGACCGACACCGTCGTCGCCGTCGTACCGACATCGGACTTGCCAACGCCCGGTTCAGTCGGCGAAACCAATCTCGTCGGCGCCGAGATGTTCTTTTCCTCGCGGGGCAAATTTGACTCCATACCGGGCACCAATTCGTTGCGCGACCGCCTCTCCAGCGAAGGCTGGCAAGGCTGCGCCAGTTGCCACTTCAAGGGACTTACAGATGGCGTCATCTGGCAATTCGCCGCCGGCCCGCGCAAGAGCGTCCCGCTGAACGCCACCTTCAATCCGCACCGGCGCAACGAGCAGCGTCTGCTCAATTACTCCGCCATCTTCGACGAAGTTGAGGACTTCGAGATCAACGTCCGCAACGTTTCCGGCCCGGGCGCGCTCACCGCGCCCATCAACGGCAACGCGCTCGATCCCAACCACGGCCTGCTCATCGGTCCCGGCGGCGACCTCAACGTGGCCCCCAACGGACTCAACGCTTTTGCGCTCGCCAACGCCAACCGCGATCAAGTCACCGTCACCTTGCCCGGCAGCGCGAACAGAGTCCCCGCGCTCACCGCCATGCGCGAATGGGTCCGCTTCGCCTTGCGCACGCACAACGCGCCGCTCACCAACCCAGCGTTTCCGAACGCGCCGTCCACGAGTGACCTCGCGCAAGGCCGCGCGCTGTTCCTTAGCGCCGGTTGCGCCAGTTGCCACGGCGGCTTGAACTGGACCGTGAGTGTGAAAGACTTCACCTCGCCGCCCGCCGGCACGGAGATCTCCACGGAGCGCACTCCTCCACAGACTTTCGGAAATCCAGTCGGCGCCCAGTATTTGAACCGCTTCCTGCGCGATATCGGCTCATTCAACCTGGGCGTGCCCGGCCAGGGCAATGACCTCGGCAACAACATCGGCGCCGACGAGAAGGCGGCGGCGACCGTCGTAACGAACACTCTGCAAGCTGCGCAGGACGGCCTCGGCATCGACTACAACGCCGACGGGAAAGGCATTGGCTTCAACGTGCCGTCCCTCCTCGGCCTGCATCAGGTGCCGCCTTTCATGCACAACGGCGCCGCCGAATCGCTCGCCGCCGTGGTCTCGGATGTGAAGCACCGGACAGACAATGGCCGACTGCCCGACACGCTGTCCAATCCCGCCGACCAAGCCCTGGTGGTGAAGTTCCTTGAGTCAATCGATACCAAGGCCGTTCCATTTGTCCCAGTGTCCCCGCGTCGCAGCGGCAATCAACTGCTCGTGGCCTTCGATTCCATCGCCGGGGGCCGCTACGCCCTCGAAGCCAAGGCAAATCTCAACTCCACCTGGGCTCCATTTGGATCAACCATTATCGGAAATGGCCAGCGCATCGAAGTGCCCGTGGCAATTGACACGAGCGCCAAGTTTGTCCGCCTCGTCGGGGCTCCTTGAACTTCGTCTGGCGACGTTGGGCGTGCGACGGCGAAATGTGTCCAATGTCCGTGCCGCTGAAGGTGATGAGTCCGGAGTGCCCGGCAACGATTGACTTTCAGTAACGGACACGCGATCAATCCGTCCGCGCAGCCTAAGCGGCCGTCACTTCCTTGATGGCCGCGCGGGGGAACCAAATTCCCGGAGCGATCCGGGACGGGGCGCAGGACGCCGGGCAACCGGTGGTCCGGGTCACTTTCAAGACCCAGCCCGTCAGCTAACCTCGTCGGCGATTGGAAGGGCGGCCCTCTGGCCCGCGATTTCCGCGGCCCCACGACCTCCCATCACACAACAGAACTGTCGCGCCCGCTCAGCGCAGGGCGGCGCGCGTGTTTGTCATTGTGTTATGAAAACGTCGAACGGAATGGGCTGGTTGAAAAACCTGTTCATCGGCAAGGCCCGCCATCTCTCGGACCACGGGCTGTTTCACAAAGTCTCACTCGTCGCCGTGCTCGCCTGGGTCGGCCTCGGCGCGGACGGATTGTCCTCCTCGTGCTACGGCCCGGAGGAAACCTTCAAGGCACTGGGCGCGCACGCCGCGCTTGCGCCGTTCGTCGCGCTGGCCTGCGTGTTCACCATCGCCATCCTCTGCGCAAGCTACGCGCAAATCATCGAGCTGTTCCCGGGCGGCGGTGGCGGCTATCTCGTCGCGAGCAAGCTGCTCGGGCCGCGCACCGGTGTCGTATCCGGCTGCGCGCTGCTGGTGGATTACGTGCTGACCATCGCCATTTCCATCGCGAGCGGCGCGGACGCGTTGTTCTCCGTGCTGCCGGCAGCGTGGCTGCCGTGGAAGCTGCCTTTCGCGCTGGGCGGCACAGCGCTGCTGACCCTGCTCAATTTGCGCGGCGTGAAGGAATCGGTGATCATCTGGGTGCCGGTGTTCTTCGTGTTCCTTGCCACGCACGGCTTCGCCATTTTGTTTTCCATCGCCACGCATCTCGGCGTGCTTCCGGAAGTTTTGCGGGCCACCGCCACGGACGTTTCCGCGTCGCACTCGGAACTCGGCTGGTTGGGAATGTTCTTCCTCCTCATCCGCGCCTACAGCATGGGCGCGGGCACTTACACGGGCATCGAAGCTGTAAGCAACGGCCTGCCTATCCTGCGCGAACCGCGCGTCGCCACCGGAAAACGCACCATGCTCTACATGGGCCTCTCGCTCGGCATCACCGTGGCCGGATTGCTCCTCGCGTATCTGCTCCATCGCGTCACGCCGCAGGCCGGTAAGACGCTCAACGCTGTGCTCTTTGAGTCCATCACCGCGACATGGGGCGGAGCGGGCACGGTGTTCGTCTCGGTGGCGATGTTCTCCGCCACGGCATTGCTCTTCATCGCGGCGCAGGCGGGCTTCCTCGACGGCCCGCGCGTGCTGGCGAACATGGCTTTGGACCGCTGGGCGCCTGCGCGCTTCGCCACCTTGAGCGACCGCTTCGTCGCGCAGAACGGCATCCTGCTCATGGGTGGCGCGGCTTTGCTCGTCCTCCTGCTCGCGCGCGGCTCCGTGAACCTGCTCATGGTGCTTTACAGCATCAACGTCTTCATCACCTTCCTGCTTTCGCAACTCGGGATGGTGCGACATTGGTGGAAGGAACGCGCCACGACAGCCGACTGGAAACGCAAGCTGGCCATTAACGGCGTCGGGGTATGCCTGTGCGGGTTTATCCTCGTCTCGTTGAGTGTCGTCAAATTCCACGAAGGCGGCTGGGTGACACTCGTCGTCACCGGGGCCGTAGTCGCGCTCGCCTTCTGGACACACCGCCATTACGCGAAGACCCGCCGCGATCTTCAACGCCTCGACGAGCTGACCATGACAGTCAATGCCGAACTGGAATCCGTCTCCACCGGCCAGACCTCGAACTCACCTTGCGACCCCGCGGCCAGGACCGCCGTGCTGCTCGTCAATGGCTACAATGGTCTCGGCCTGCACACGCTACTCAATGTCACGCGGCTTTTCCCTGGCGTGTTCCGCAACTTCGTCTTTCTCCACGTTGGTGTCGTCGATGCGGGCAACTTCAAGGGCGCGGACGAAATCGAGCGCCTGCGCGCGCACATAGCCTGCGACGCCGACCGCTACGCCCGCTACATGCGCCAGCAGGGATTCCACGCCGAAACCGCCACCGCCATCGGCACGGACATCGTGGAGTCTGCGAGCGAACTCGCCGCCGCCACTGCGCAACGCTACCCCAACAGCGTCTTCTTCGGCGGCCAGCTTGTGTTTACCGACGACACCGGCTGGACGCGCCTGCTGCACAACTTCGCCGTCTTCGCCCTGCAGCGGGAATTCTTCCGCCGCAGCCTGCCGTTTCTCATCGTGCCGGTGCGGGTGTGACGGCGGGCGGTTGCCGCTTGCGGCAGAGGAAGTAGATCGGCGTGCCGACGAGCACGAGGGCAAGTCCGAGAGCGCAGTTGATCAGCGCGGGTTTGCCGGCGGCCACGGCGGCTTGGTAGTTCGCGATGTCGTTGTAGATCGTCAGCGCCAGAAACACCGCGGCGAACACCACGAACGCAGCGGGCACGAACGGGTAGCCCGGGACTTTGTATGGACGTAGCGCGGACGGCTCCTTGCGCCGCAGCACGAACACGCCAAACGCGCCGGCTGCGTAAAAGATCCAGCCGACGAAGATGAGCGTGTCCGTAAGCGTGTCGAATGTGCCGCTGAAGATCAGCACGACAGCCCAGAGGCATTGCACGGCGAGCGCCGCGCCCGGAGTGTGAAAGCGCGGATGCACGCGTCCCAGCAGTGAAGGCACCACGCGGCGCTGGCCCATCGAAAAATAAACGCGCGCGCTGGTGAGAATGACGGCGTTGTTCGCGCCGAACGTCGAGAGCATCACCAACACGGCAATCCATTTGCCGCCGCCGGAGAAGACGTGTTCGGCGGTGTCCGCCGCCACGAGCTTCGAGCCAGCCATGACATCGGCTGGCAGCACCCAGCAATAGGCCACGTTCATCGCCAGATAAATGCCAGTGACGATGAACATGCCGAGCACTGTGGCTCGCGGAACGACGCGTTGCGAATCACGAACCTCCCCGCCGATGAAAGAGACTTTCACCCAGCCGTCATAAGCCCAGAAGGCGCCTTGCAGTGCGGCCGCGATGGCGGCGACCAGCGCGAGGCCGGATTTCGAGACGGCGGCGGTCGCGGTCGTGAAATTCGCTGCGCTTCCGCCGGTGCCCGGAAGAAAGGCGACGACCAACAAGGCCGCCATGCCTGCGAGCTTGGCCATGGAGCAGATGTTCTGCACCACCTCGCCGAATCGCACACCGACATAGTTGATGATCGTCAGCACGACGACGACCAAAACGGCGAGGCCCTTGACGCCGATTTCCCTGAGCGGCGCGATGTCGCCGATGAACGGCAGGTGAATCGACCACCCGGCGGCGGACCCACTCAGTTCCGGCAGAGGAAATAACTGCGTGAAGTATTCCGCAAAGACGTAAGCCAGCGCCGCCACCGATCCCGTCTGAATCACGACGAACGCCGCCCAGCCATAGAGGAACGCCACGAACGGCCCATACATCCGCTCGAAGTAAACGTACTGCCCGCCCGTCTCAGGGATGATGCCGGAAATCTCTGCATTGGTCAGTGCGCCAAACAGCGTGATGACTCCGGCCAGCAGCCACACCAGCAACAGGAGTTCGGCCGAACCGACCTGCTCGACCATCACGCCGGACTTCCGGAAAATCCCCGAACCGATGACGCCGCCCACCACCACCATGACGGTGCTGAAAATCCCCAAGGTCGGAAGCAAACGAGCAGAACGCTCCGCTCCATTAGTGCGCGACGCGCCTTCAGAATTGCCCGGGGTCATCTTTCGCGGACCTTAACCGGGCGACGGAGCGAGAGTCACCAGCGGATTTTCACGGCATCAAAGATGTAAAAAGGCCGCTCCGGTTTCCCGGGGCGGCCTGTTGCTATGATCCTACGTGGGGAGATTACTTCTTTTTCGCGGCCTTGGCCTTGCGGGCTTCCTCGATCGCGGCCTGCGCGGCGGCGAGGCGGGCGACGGGGACGCGATACGGACTGCACGAAACGTAGGTGAGACCGACGCGGTGGCAGAACTTAACGGAATCAGGGTCGCCGCCGTGTTCGCCGCAGATGCCGAGCTTGATGCCAGGACGGGTCTTGTTGCCTTTCTCGGCC
>Ga0137433_1000987_pt1 | contig 13042 bp, 9 predicted proteins | sample EasRivERMZT840_2_FD_102335 | JGI IMG/M metagenome (GOLD analysis project Ga0137433, IMG submission 102335) | Soil microbial communities from meander-bound floodplain in the East River, Colorado, USA - East River MetaG ERMZT840_2 | ecosystem: Environmental > Terrestrial > Soil > Floodplain ...
ACTTCCACAAAAACAACATAAAATAAAATAACCCAACTCCCAATTTCCAAACAACAAAAAATTACTTCAACAGTGGAACGTACACCAAAATAACAAATCCCCAATGCCGAGCCGTGACTCCATCACTTACTACCTTCTGCACGCTGCTGGCGGTGCAGGACTCGTCAGGCAGCATCGTGTTGCAGAATCCTCAGCCCGGCACCCGCGGCACCGTCGGTCGGCAGGCGATAGAGAACCCGGGTACGTGGGACTTCGATGCGAACATCCGAAAAACATTCCGGATCAGCGAATCCAAAACGTTGCAAGTTCGCATCGATGCCACCAACATCCTGAACCATCCGCTGCCCTCGAATCCGTCGCTCAATCTGAATGCGACGAATGCTTTCGGATATATCGCGGACAAAACGGACGCGCACCGGCAATTTCAGGCTCAGCTGCGGTTTGGATTCTAGCGGATAGGCCGCCCGGAATTGGATGCAGGGAACGTTTGAATTCTCAGGCCCGTAGGGCCGTCAGACTGTAGCCCACGGCGCCAGCCGTGGGATCAATTTATGGTGTTACGACGAGCCACGAAGTGGCGATAGATTCGCTCGATACTCTTTCGCCACTGCGTGGCTGCATCAGTTGGAACTCGTAGCCCACGCCCTGCCGGGCGTGGCTACACTCTGACGGCCCTTCGGGCCTGGTAAATTCAAACTGAGACACTACCGCGTCGCCTTTATCTCTTGACTCTCCCTGGTTGCGGTGATTTCATCCGGTGCGACTCTAACCCTAAATTAACAACCAGGTGGCACTTCCATTTCTAAGCCAGCACGGAGGCTATTGGCCCTTGCGGGCGTGGTCCAAAGTGGAAGGAGGAGAGCGTACGTGATGACAAACATGAAGAAGAGTTTGGCGGCAGTGGCGGCGCTGATGGTGGTTCTGGTGTTTTCAACCACAGCATTCGGACAAACGAGCACGTCAACCGTGAGCGGAACGGTGCAAGATGGAACGGGTGCGTTCATTCCTGGCGTTACCGTGACGGCGACAAACACCACCACGAACGTCACAACCCCTACGCTCACCAATGAGGCCGGGACGTACAACATCCCCGCATTGCAACCGGGGACCTACACGATCACTGCCGAGCTGCCCGGTTTTCAAACCGCCAGATTCACAAACGTCGCGATGCGAACTTCGGCGCAGATCCGGCTGAATTTTACTTTGCAGGTCGCGGGTCTGGCGACTGCGGTGGACGTTGCGGTTTCAGCGGATCAATTGCTGATTGAATCGAGTCCGTCGGTAGGCGAGCTGCTGAAGGATCAGGAAGTGCGCGACATGCCGCTGGTCAACAACAACGTGCTCGACCTCGTACAGGTCACAGCCGGAATCGTGATGTCAACCAACGAGACCGCGTTCGGCGCAGAGGATACGCGTTTTGCCGGTGTCAGCGCGATGAGCGTGAACATATCGCGAGACGGAATACCTGTGCAGGATCAGCGGTGGCCGACCGGGATATCCGGATCGACGGTGATGCATCCCGACCTGGTTGGGGAAATGCAAATCATCCTCGCTCCGGTCGACGCAGAGATGGGACGCGGCAACGGCCAGGTTCAGGTTACGACTCGATCCGGGGGGAACGCATTCCATGGTGCGGCCGTTTGGGACGTTCAGAATTCCGCTCTGGATGCCAACACCTGGAACAACAACCGGAGCGGCGTGATTCCGAACTGGAGAAACAAGCACCAATATACGCTGAGTCTGGGTGGGCCGATCGTCCGAAACCGAACGTTTTTCTTCGGGCTCTGGGACCAGCAACTCGCGAGGTTTCGAACGAATCAGAACCCGACTGTTCCGACGCCGTGTGCGCTGAACGGCATCTTCCGTTACTTCGACAACTGGAATAACAGCAATGTTCTGACACAGACGAACCCAGGAGGCGCGACTCCGAGCATTGCGGTCGTCAATGTCGATGGGAGTCCCCGCGCACCGGCCGTGAACCCGGACCAGAGCGCGCACAATGGCGTTCTTCGATACGCCAGCGTATGGGGACCGATCACCAGCATCCCGGCGAATGTGTCGCCGGATTGCTCCAACATCGTCGTGGACCGCACCAGACCGTGGGATCCGAACCGGACAACCTTCGAGCGGACCGGATATCTGCAGATGCTCATCAAAGACTTTATGCCGAAGCCCAACAACTACGATGTGGGCGACGGCCTCAATACTGCCGGTCACCGGTGGGTGCGCGGACAAAGCGGTTCCGACAACATATTTGGAATTTCCGACGCCAGCAACCGCAAGCAGGCGAACCTGAGACTGGATCACATCTTCTCCCAGAACCACAAGATCCATGGCTCCTACACGTATGAATTGGATACGGCCGACGGCGGGCTGCCGTCGTGGCCGGCATCCGACTTCAGGAGCCGCCAGATCCGGAGGCCGCAGGTTCTTGGGGTCAATTTCGTATCCACACTGTCGCCGTCGATGTTCAACGAAGTTCGCCTGGGAATGTCGCGGACCGGCGTGAACAACTATTCGCAGTTGGACAATCCCGATTCGGGAGACGCGTTGCGAGCCCTGCTGCCCAAAGCGAACGGTCTGACGATCGTTCCGGCCTTCGGCCAGAGATCGGTCGTTCTTTCGGGCGGCGGCGGCATTCTCGCCCGTGCGCCAGTAAGCGTTATCGACAGCAGCCCGCGGTGGAACTTCGGCGACACCATCAGCTGGACGCGCGGCCGGCACGCATTCAAGGCCGGCGGCACATTCATCGTCGCCAACTCAATGACGAAGAATGTCGGTGAGATCGCAAGCAATACAACCAGCGGCGGCGGCGCTTATCCCACCGCAGGTGGAGGAACGACGGCCCTGGCGCCAGTCGCCGGAATCAACACTGCGGCCTTCCGCACAGGCAGCAGCCCCGCACCCGGCATCCTCCAGGGAACGGCCGCTGTAGGAAATCACGCGCGGATGGAAGACCTCCTCGTTTTCCTGAATGGATCGATGGCTAATGTTGTCCAGTGGCGTTTCATTGATGAACCCGAGCAATTCACGTCGGGAATCTGGAACGATCCTTTTAAAGACATCGAGTCGATTCGAGACATCCATCAGAACGAGTTCAGCACTTTCTTCAAGGACGACTGGAAGGTCACCAACAGACTCACACTCAACCTGGGATTGCGTTGGGATTACTACGGTGTTCCCTACGAAGAAAAAGGCATGACTGCCAGCTTCCGCGATGGCGGCCTGGAGTTGTTCGGAATGTCGGGCCGGAGCTTCGATACGTGGTTCAAGCCTGGACCGAACGCTCCGGACTCGAAAGTGATCCTGATCGGGCCCAATTCACCCAATCCGAACCTGAGGGTGTACAAGCGCGACTGGAATAACGTCGCTCCTGCGGTGGGCTTTGCGTATCAGATCGGGGCTGCGGCGCGAACGACGTTGCGCGGTGGCTACCAGGTGTCATTTCTCGGAGGAGGACAGGGCGACATCATCGGCGACATTGTCGGACAGGGCGGCATCGGATACCCTGCGACCTTCAACGGACCCGGCGCCGGGACCTACTTCGATCTCCAGGACGTCATCAATCAGACCGGGATCCCGGTCAATCCCCCGGTTCCCGCCGGCAACCCGATACCCCGCACGGACCGGGACACTTTCATGATCGCGTTCGATCCGAACCTCGTGAGTCCCTATGTTCAGAATATGACCCTATCGTTGATTCACCGGCTCAACAGCAAACTGACAGTTGAGGGCAAATACATCGGAACGCTCACCCGGAAACTTTGGGGCAATCTCAACATCAACGAAGAGAACTTCCTGTTCAATGGACTCTCGGAAGCCTTCGACGCGGCTCGGCGAGGCCAGGAACATCCGCTGCTCGATCGCATTTTCCGCGGCATCGATATGGACGGAAGAGGCCGCACAGGCATCGATCCCGGCGCAACATCGGGAGCGGAGTTCCTGCGGACGAGCACGATGACTGTTGGCGCCGGTCTCAATTTTCAGCAGGCTCTCGCCCGAGGCGACTACCAGAACCTGGCAAATGGGTTGAGCGAGCTCAACTACAATCCCGCTCGGAATCCCGGACTGCCTCCGATCCCTGCCGGCAAGGGTTACGTTCTTCGTGTGAACATGGATGACAACTTCATCCACCCGAATCCACAGTTCGGCACCGCGAACCTGCGCACGAACCTGGGCCACAGCAACTACCACTCGTTCCAGGGGCAAGCCACTCTGCGTCCGACAGGCGGCGTGAACCTCCAGGCATCGTATACGTGGAGCAAGGACCTCACTCGTGGTCCAAACGGATACACGGCGCCATGGGACCGGAATGCAGATTACGCGCTGGCGGGCCGAAATCGCGAACATCAGTTCCGAACTTATGGAACGTTCCGTTTGCCGATCGGACCCGGTCAGCTCTTGCTGGGTAATTCAAGAGGAGCGTTGGGCGCCATCGCCGGTGGATGGCAGATGAGCTGGATCCTGAATCTGCTTTCAGGTCTGCCGAATCGCGTTTCCGCCCAGAGCATGATCATTGGCGCCGGCGCGCCGAACATCGTCGGACCGTTTGACGTCCACTCGGCAAAGGCTGTCTGGAAAGAAGGGGACATCGCAGGAAACCTGTTCGGCGGGAGATACTCGACGGTCCGCGATCCCCAGTGCGCGGATTCCGCGATAGTGACGTCGTCTCTGAGAGCATCCTGCGAAACGGCACTGGGAGCCGTCCGGGATAACGAGACAGGCAACATCATTTTCCGGAATCCTCTTCCAGGACAGCGCGGCGCCTTCGGTCAAAACAACATCACGGGTCAGGGATCGTGGACGACGGACATGGCGATCTCGAAGAGGTTCCAGATCAGGGAAGGTGTCGGATTCCAGATCCGCATCGACGCCACCAACATCTTCAACCATCCAGAGCCGCTCGGCTCGGTCAGCGGAATGTTCGGTCCGGCCGAAAGCGCCAACCTGAACATCAACAGCGGCACTCCGTTCGGCCAACTTTCCGAGAAGACGGGCAACCGGACGTTCCAGATGAAGATGCGGGTTGATTTTTAGGAGAGTCTTCGAGGAACCCGTATAGGTACAAAAACTAATTGACGATGCAGATCGCCAATGTTGGCCTTGAGGATTCATTCTGCCGTTCCAACAGCGGTTCCTTTTTAGGGTCCGAGATCAGAGCCGTAGAGCCGTAACCGTCCGGTGACTTGATCTCCTCAAAGCTTTGCCACTCGCTCCAGAACGGAAGATTCCATAAATCGAAGAAGCTGAACGCAGTGGTTCACTGTTTCTCACGGCGCCGATTTACTAACAGGGTACCGATCTGTCTAGACCTCGTGGAGATAATCGATTGCTGATGAGCAGGCTTCGAAAAGTGGGTATCGATGTGATCTAGAAGGTCTTCAATGAAGGCACCACACGTCTCAAGCGCAAGTTGTCGGAGCCGATAAATCACCTCGTACGGTGGCCTCGCGAGTGTAGTTGTCCAAGAATCATCCAATACCTTTGTCGGCGGAACGGGAATCCTCTGTTCGAGAAGAATAAGTCGTTGGGTCTCTCTCCTCAGCTTAATTGAGTATTTTTCTCTGAAACACGGTTCGAGTCTCGACCATGCGAGCGGAAGGAATCGCATGAACCTTCGGATCCGTCGCCGTTTCTGCGCAACGACTGAAGGCCCTATGCGGACGGCGTGTAGCCATTGTGGTGCACCTTTAAGCCAAGTTCCGTATTTTGCGACATGCGAAGCAAGCTCCCCCTGGAGCCATTCTTTACTGTTCGCTTCGCGAACAGGAACGCCAATGAGATCCAGGAATGGGCGCTTTATTTTGTACTGGCCTTCACCGATACATAGAACGTCAATGTCTGAATCGGTCCTGGATATTCCCACCGCCATCGAACCGAAGACTATGACCTCGGAAGCCTCGTCAAAAATGCGGGCACTGTCGAGACCGATCTCTGTGAGTCTCTCGATCAGGAGGTGCTTCAAGTACTTCTTACTTGGTCGCACTGCGCCCCATTTCTTGATCGAGGATGGTCCTAATTTGAGTTATCGAGCTATGGGCGGACCGCATTTCCTCGTAGTTGATCGATCCGAAATAACCCTCAATTTCTTCCTCGAAGGCTTGCGCATTCTTAGTTATTTGATGATCCCAGCCAAAAAAATGCTCAAATACCTCGGAGAATGATGTAGCGATTTCTCGTGTAATGACGCCCTTTTGAACAAGCTCCGAGATAAACAGATCGATCGATACTTCAACCTCTTCGGCGCTAATGCTGCTTGGATAAGGATCTTCGTCGTAGTCGTCGTAGTCATCAACTTCATCTTCTTCCGATTGATGTTCCGGCTCGACTCTTTCCGCCTCGACTCTTTCTGGCTCGACTCCTTCCAATTCGGCTTCTTCCGGTTCGACTCCTTCGACTGTTTCCTCAGATTCAGACCCGAAGGCATCGAATGTGAAGTGCACTTCGATTTCTTTGAGCGCTTCGTCTATTGCCTCAAGGATCTTTCGTGGAATCCGCCTAGGTTTTTTGACCTTCGCTTTCATTTGGTATTGTCTCTAATTTCGGTCGGCCTCGGCCCTAACACTGGTGGCGGTTCGATATGAACCTTCAGTGCTTCCCAGTAGCTGTTAATGGTCCGGTAGCGGGGCCCCATCGTAATAAGAAAAGCTAAGGCAATCAGAACAAAATAAAAATAAATGTGAGCCTTCCAACTGATTTGCCAATCTGGCAACCAGCCCTTCAAGTGATTCCACCGTGCGCGAAGATCCAACGGTTGCGCGGCACGGCGAGCCCGCTTGCGACTCGCGTCACCAACTTCGTGAGCCATATAGGGCACGGGAATCGGTGCCACTACCCTTCCGACACGGTCCAGGCGATTCAAGTGCGCTTCAAGCACTCTTGCGCGATTCCCGAAAATCCTACTCAATTTGACTTGCTCATATTCGAAGTGGAAAAAGAACAACAGCATGACCGCCAGCCCGAGGCTAATCATCACACCTGTTAACAGGCCCTCTTTTGTTCCTACGGCAGAAGCGGCTATCACGGCGGTTATCGACCAGCCCTTTATGGTGAATCGGAAGCCACCAATCTTGTCTATTTTGTCCTGAAGGATCTTGTGTTCGTCCGCTATTCGCTTCTTTAAATCGCCGACATCAAGGTTGGGATTCGAATTGTTGGTGCGCGACATTGCCTGAGGTTTCCTAGAAGTCATCTCCCCCAATGTGTGAAAAGTGTCCCCATAGATGGGGCCCTTATAGGTCCCCGTAGTTTCACTTTTTCAGTAGCCATTCGCCCTGTCTAGTCACGAGCTGACTAGACCAATGTCGTAGAGCTCCGTGTGAGCATTCACATCAAAAACACGCATTCCTTCTATTACGATTGACGTCTAGTCATTGTCGGACTGTTTTGGTCGGAGAATCCGTGATGGTGCGATGACCGTAATGCTGCGCGATCCTCGCGTCATAGCAACGTATAGATCTCTCTTAGTCATGGTATGGACATCCGTAATGATGACATGCTCAAATTGCAGACCTTTCACCAGCAAAGTACTACCCATATTGCGGGTGCCGAACGAACGACCGACATAACGCCGCTGATTTTGGACATGCCACACCGCGTCGGCGAGTGACTTATGGCGGTCGGACAGGAACTCCCGAAGCCCATGGCACACTATCGAATGAAGTTCGCGACGGTATATCCATCGTGCTTCCTGACATATGGTCTCAAGGAGACGGAGAACCGAAGCAATATCGCTGGTTGTGCTGACATCCAGACACGCTTGTTCAGCCGGACGCAATTGCGTTCTGCGTTTTGCGTCAGGAATGCCAATCCTTTGGCGCAGCACCGACGGACGTGTCCCCGTCATTGTGTCCTTGACCAAGTCCAAGACCAGGGCTAGGCGTTCCTCGCGCAGTACTTTCGGAAGTTCATCAACGAATTCGGCGATCCGTTTGCACGACACCGGCTCAATGTTTGCCGCCGTAACTTTTGAAGCTAGGAGAGCACGTCCCCTTTCGTTCGCACGGTCCGCGATGATGATCGTTTTGCCCCCATCATGCGTCCGTGCGAGGGCTTTGTAAACGAGCTGCACTCGCTCGCGGTGCATCTCTTTTTTATTTGTTGAAAGTCGCAAAAAATATACTGGCAGATTCGCTGGGATTCGAGAGAGGTCTATCTGTCCTGTACTCCAGAGCTCCTTACGGCATTGCAGCAGCCACGTACCGACTGCGCGGTTGCCCTCCTTTATCCACCGGTGCGGTTCCTTTAGGTAGGTGATAACGGGAAACGTCGAGAGTACTTCCTTTTCCCAATCCGGAACTGGTTCGGCGCGAAAGTCGAAGATCGCTTGAAACCGATCGCCGAAGATACAACACGGGAGGAGTGTGGCTAGCGCAATGATGAGTTCATGCTGACTTCGTGTGCAATCTTGATACTCGTCAACAAGCAGGCCAGCATAGGAAGCCTTGATGACGGTATTGATGTATGCGCCCTTCAGGAGCCTCGTGGCTGCAGCATATACGCTCGGCCAGTCGGTATCGGCAGGGTTTGTTGCGATCAGACTGGAGCGCTGCGGGAAAGCACTCGCGAAACGAAGTGCCCATGACGCAATTGTAGTCACGTCGTGTCTGTCGCGCTTCACGCCTTTCTCGATTAGTCGTCTTCTAATGGCATCGACGCCAGCGAGTGTGTGGGTGAGGATCAGTCGCCGTTCGTGGCTGTATGCGCCGGCGTTTGCTATTTCTTCAGTCTTGCCGCAACCGGCTGGAGCGACGATGCTACCTTTCCGGCACGCTAGGATTCTTGGGGTGAGTTTCTGTTCAGGTTGCGTCGATCCAAACACGCAGTTCCCTAATAGCCGTCTGGTTTTTGCTTTTCAGGTCCGCGCTATGCGGACCTAAGATTTCGCGGCCGATGCGCTCCGAAAGCGTGAGCCGCTTTTTGATCCATTCGCACTTCTTTGCTGTAACCGCGAGTTGCTTTCGCAATTCCGGTTCGCCACAGCCCTCGAGCAAGTCGTTCCAGTCGTGAACTATCTTACCGGCGTGTTGTCTCAGTTGATCGAGCAGCCCTGGTACCTCTTCCTTTATCGCTTCCAGCAACTGTCGTAATTCGTTAGGCCTGAGATCCTGAAAAAGAACATCCTCGGTCGCTTCACCCTCAGCCCAGCGCATGACCTTCACCCCGAGTTGGGAAAGTTCGGCGAGAACCTCATTGTCACTGGGGTTCACGTCACTATCCAGGAACAGCGCAACGTTATACGCGAGGTCTCGGAAGTATCGGGCGACTTTGGGTGCCTCATCGATTCCGCCCCCGCTGGTTGGGACAACACCTGCTGTCGCGAATGGTTGCTTGCCGGCTGACGTCCAGTGCTGGTCTAACCCTCGCGCAATCCCAACTTCAGTTTTTCCTTCGCAAACCAGTATTGCCGGAGCGAGATACGCGTTGGGGTCCGTCCGGATGATCCTTTGTGGGTCGACGTCTTTCGACCCCCCGCTTGCTCGGTGCACAGTAACACGACCGTCGGATGCCCGACGTACCACGAGCACATCAGCGACAGCAAGTTCCTCCAAAACGACTGGTGAATGTGTTGTAAGGAATACTTGCTGAGTGGGCGTGTCCTTCAAGTACTTCAGAAGACGAGCGATTCGGTGCGGTTCGAGGCCGTGCTCGACTTCATCAATGATAGCGAAGGGTGCGCTTAACCCCGCTTGGTGCTGCAGTGCAGCAACCATCAGTCGCGCCGACCCAGCCCCAAGTACACGTAATGGCAACTCCCCGTGATGCAGGCTAATTCCGCCCGTGTTCACAGACACACCTTTGACATCAAGGCGCGCCGAGATATCGGGATGAAGCCTAACACCGACCCTTCCCGCGTACTCCTGCACTTTGCTGACGAGATCATTGAAAAGTTTCTGCCCGCTTTGCGTAAAGTGCTGGCGAGCGATCCGTGCGGCATCCGCGAGAATATCTTTGGACTGATCTTTGTCTTGCGTGAGTCGTGTCAGGATCGATTGTCGCCCCCAGCTCAAGTGTCGTTCAATGTACGGGCCGAGGCGTGTAGGAGCAAGCATTTGGCGATGTTGAAATTGGAGGGAGCGTTCCTTTTCAGTGTCTCGTTCAGTGTAAAGCTGCCACTGTGGCTCCAGCGTCCGGTCCACCTTCAACTGAGTTGAGATCACGTACTCCAGGTTCAGGTTTTCGTCGGGTTCGTCGATTAGTTGTTTATTGGTCGCGTCCCATCCTCGGGTGTGTAAACCATACATGCCGTCGGCGATGAATGTCGTGGGAAGATCGCCGATCGTGATCGTAATGCTGATGGGGTTGTCTGGATTGAGGTCGTAAAAGTCGGTGTCGTCAAAAACGGCTTGATATCGAGCGGCGAGCCCGACCTCGATCGCATCAAGCATCGATGTTTTGCAAGTATCGCCGGGCCCGATGAGACAGTTCAAATATTCGTCTGGAGCCCAGGAGAGTTCTCGTATCCCGCGAAAATTCTGGATATGGATATGGCGAATCTTCAATCGTTAGTGGCGTCCTGTTTTTTGGTATAGCGTGAAAAGCATACCAAGCGGATTTCCACAAGTGGTCCCAGCTTTTTTTTGGGGGGGGGTATTACATTTCAGCGCGAGTCACATCGCCAACAGGCTTGTAATGGCAAGTGTGATTCTTAGCATCGCAATGCTTTTCGATTTGTAGGTACGCGCCTCAGCACGCAATTTTGAAGCGACATCGTCATCCAGGGTCAATGTGGTGCGCATGTGTTGAAGCCAGGCGTCAGACATCATGATGTCAACAGATGGGCGCTGCACTTGACCGCCCTTCTCCAGACAGGATCGTCGTTGCTCGCGTGAGCCACCACTGCTATAACGGCTGTGCTATCGATTCTTTGGGGAAGTACATCCCGTCAATCGCTTCAAACAGCCTTCGAAAAGGAGCCCGGTATGTCCGTCTTTAGAGTGAGTGTGCTCTCGGCCGTCGTGGTCGCGCTCACCGCGGCATTGTGCGTGACAGTCAGCCTGTCAGGGCAGACTGGCGCAAGTGCGTCCAAAGGCGAGACCGAATGGCGGTTCTTCGGGAGTGACATTGGCGCAACCCGGTATTCGCCCGCTAATCAGATCAATGCCGGCAACGTCCGCGATCTTCGCGTGGCCTGGCGCTGGTCGGCACGGAACTTCGGTCCCCGGCCGGCGACCTCGATGCAGGTCAGTCCACTGATCGTCGACGGCGTGATGTACACGACAGCGGGTGTTAATCGCGACGTCGTGGCTCTCGATTCCGCCACCGGTCAGCTTCTGTGGCACTGGCGACCCACCGGTGAGCTGACGAGATGGTTCGACATCATCGAGCCGCTCGCGAGAACTTCCGGCCGCGGTGTCACTTACTGGACGGATGGTGCAGGCGATGAGCGGATCTTTGTCGTGATGAACAGCTACATGCTCGTGGCACTCGACGCGAAGACCGGACGGCAGGTGGCGAGCTTCGGCAAGAATGGCGTCGTGGATATGGCGGAAAACCTGAGGTGGAACGAGCGGCCGGGATTGCCTCGTGAAGGGCGGGTGGCCAATACCTCACCCCCCGCCATTGTGGGCAACGTGCTGGTCGCGTCGATCTCGATGCATACTGGCTCCGTGCCGAACCTTCCGGGGGCTTCCATCAACGAACAATGGCCCATGAATATCCCGGGCGATGTCGTCGCCTACGATACGAAAACGGGCAAGATGCTGTGGCGCTTCAACATCATTCCGCGCCCCGGAGAAGAGGGCGCTGAAACATGGCTCACGGCGGATCCAAAGGTCTGGGATGTCCCTGGAGGCCTGAACGCCTGGGCGAAGCAGCGTCCGGATCTCCGCGAGTCGTCGTCGAACCGATACACGGGCAATGCGGGCTTCTGGGCGCCCGTCACGGCGGATCCCGAGTTGGGAATGTTCTATATCGCCACGGAATCCCCGACGAGCGACTACTACGGCGGGTATCGGCCTGGCAATAATCTGTATGCCAACTCCGTGCTTGCTCTCAATGCGAAGACCGGTAAGCGTGCATGGCATTTTCAGATGACCCACCACGATATCTGGGATTTCGATCCGCCGACCGCGCCGATCCTCGCGGACATCACCGTGGAGGGCCGTCCAGTCAAGGCGGTCGTCCAGCTCACCAAACAGGGATTCGTCTTCGTGTTCGACCGCGCGACGGGCAAGCCGGTATGGCCGATCGAGGAGCGGCCGGTCTCGAAGTCGGATGTCCCGGGTGAGTGGACGTCACCTACGCAGCCGTTTCCGACCAAACCGGCCGGAATCGAAGTGCAGGGGTTGACCGAGAACGACCTCGTCGACTTCACGCCCGAGATCAAGGCTGAGGCGCTTCGCGTCGCGCGTCAGTTCCGTCTTAGAGGTATCTACGCGCCGCCATCGCTGCCGAATGCCGCTGATGGAACGATGGGTACGTTGACTGCGCCTTCGGCAGTTGGAGGCGTCAATTGGCCGGGCGGCGCCGTCGATCCGGTTGACGACGTTCTCTATGTCTCAAGTCAAACCAGTTTGTTCAACGCGCAGGTCGTGGAGGGATCACCGAATAAGGGAGTCCTTTATCACAACCCTCGCGGCCAATCCGTCGGCCCGCCGACGACTGTCTTCGGCCTTCCGCTCATCAAGCCTCCCTACGGGCATATCAGCGCGGTCGATTTGAAGACGGGTGAGCGCCTGTGGAAGGTGCCGCACGGCAACACGCCCGAGACGATCAAGAAAAACCCGAAGCTGCAAGGCGTGGAGATTCCCAATACCGGGGCGCCGACGAGGGGCACGGGGCTGTTGGTTACCAGCACGCTCCTGTTCGGCGGCGAGGGCGGCGCAAGCCAGGTTTTTCGCGCTTGGGACAAGAAGACCGGCGCCGTCGTCGCGGAGATCCAGTTGCCTGGTCCGACCACAGGATTTCCCGTCACCTATACGAAGGCAGGGCGCCAGTACATCGCCGTGGCGGCACGAGTTGGTGATGCGGTGGAAATCGTGGCTCTCGCGCTTCCTGCGACCGCAACGAAATGAGCATTTCGCGGCTGTTTCGGAAAACG
>Ga0137433_1000988_pt1 | contig 13038 bp, 16 predicted proteins | sample EasRivERMZT840_2_FD_102335 | JGI IMG/M metagenome (GOLD analysis project Ga0137433, IMG submission 102335) | Soil microbial communities from meander-bound floodplain in the East River, Colorado, USA - East River MetaG ERMZT840_2 | ecosystem: Environmental > Terrestrial > Soil > Floodplain ...
CATGGGCCGGCGTCATCCCTCCACGCTCCTGAATCCTCCCGTAGGCGACCACACCCAGCACGCCGACAATCGAACGCACCGCGGCCGGAGCTGATTCCACGAAAGAGGTAATGGCCCGAGACAGCCGATGCGTGCGAATCCTCGGGGGCATCCGGGTATCCGTGCTCGGGGCAATGGGCCGGGCATCGAGATTCCGTTTGGCATCCCCGGCAACCTTGAACCCGATTTCCGTGGCCGCCTGGATGAGCTCGCGCATGATGGCACTGCGGCGTTTCTCCACCTGGTCCAGCAGCTCCCCCTTTCCCTGGAGGGTCATCCGGATGGCAAGAAGGCTATTCGCCATGAATGGGCACCGCGTAGCGCTGCACGATGGCCTTATACAGCGGAGGAATGTCGTCCCAGAACTCCGTACTGCCTTGCTGCCCTGACCGGCGCTTCACCGCGTACTGATTGCGGTCGCTCTCCTGCCACACCAGGGCGGCGACGAACTTCACCAGAAGGCGCAGATCCCTCGGTGCTAACCCGAGCAAATAGCCGCCGGTGTAGGAGAAATTCACATTGTTCTCGCCAATCAGCCAGGTGGTTTTGGCTCCACCGGCCATACGAGAGAACACTCCCCGCGTCGGCTCAAAAACTACATTCGCTGAGGAGGAGTATCCCGCCGCCACCACCAGCGCCGCTCCATTCTCGGTCACCACTGGCAGCGGCGAGATCGCAACGGGAAGATGTCGGGCCCAGAGATGCGGCCGGTCGGTCCCGGAATGATACTCGTCCGTGTACGCTCGCTGATCGAAGTTGTCGGAGCACTGGCCGCGGACCATGTCCTCCGCCGACAGGATGGCATCGGTCAAGAGACTGTCCTTCTCGCCGCCCGACTTCTTGACGTCGTTCCCGAGGTAGTCTTTGAACTCCTCGAGCTGTACGATCAGCCCGTCAGCCACCTAGCTAGCCTCCGCAGGGAAGATACCCGAGTGCGCCAAGGGCCTTCGCCACACTTCGGGGCACCAGCTCCGTGACTCCGTCTTTCACATGCACCGGGCGGATCTTTCCGGCAACCGTCACGTGAACCGTACCCGTGGGTGCCCCCGCGGCACACTTACAGCGCACTGGCTCGTCTTCGGCACTCGCTGCTGCCAGATCCTTATCCTTCCCGACGTCCTTATCGACTTTGGGCATACTCACTCCCCCTGAAATGGGGAGCGGCCCTTGCGAGCCGCCCCCCGGAAAATCTGGTCCTCCCGTCGTCAGCTCCTAGGACCAGATGTTGTAGAGCACTCCCATGCCGCCGCTAAAATACACGGCCAGCGCTCCATTGCACCGCTCGTCGAACGGGGTGATTGGGCCGTCCGCTCGGGTCGGGTAGTAGTCGAAGCGGAGAAAGTCGTAGTTGCCGACCCACTCCAGCCCCATCGGCGTGGTATTCGCCATCGGGTACGGGATCTCCATCGGCAGAATGAACGCGGTGCCGGGGGGAATCCAGTCGTCGACCTCCACCGGGCAGCGGAAACCGCCGATGGCGTTGATGATCTCACCCACGCTCGCGCCCACGCTCATATTCACCCGCCCGTTGGCATCTGGGCTGGCGAAAATTTGCATCGAGTTGGAGAGGATGCCCTTGGCCGTGAGGCTGCGCTGCACCGCTCCACCGATCAGAAGGCGGAACTTCTTGAGCTTCGTCTTCTGGAAGATCGCTGCGAAGGCGTCCTGGAACTGAGTGACCTCGGGCACAGTCGCACTTCCGCCCAGGGCCGCGTTGACGTTCTTCACATACGCGCCCTGTGCTCCCGAGGAAACCAACAGCTGCGCAAGCAGGCCGTCGAAGTGACGGGCGTTCCCCGTCTCATCGGCCCCGGGAAGTTCGGCCGCGGTCCCGACGATGCCGGTGCCGGCGAGAGAGGTCAAGGTGACCTGGGTCTGTCCGACCACGCACTCGCACTTCAGGTTCGCCGATCCGGTCGTGGTTCCGACGAACACGGCATAGGCGACCGCGCCTGGAGTGGCGGGCCAGGTGATCTTGAGGGACTGGTTGGCCCCGGTAACCGCACCGCTATTGAACTCGGCCGAAATAACCCCGACCCCCTGACCTGATCCGGCCACGACCTGGAGGTTCGAATTCACTCCGCCGGCGGGCACCGCGCGACCCGCGAGGGCCGAGGCACCGTTGGCGTCGGTGAAGCCTGGAACATCCACGAAGATCCGGTTCGCGGCCATCCCCGTCAGCGGAACGATGCGCACGAAATAAGTCGTCGTGGATGGCTGCAACGAGCCGGCCGGAGAGGCCACGATCGCCACGGTGGCACCGGCCACACTCTGCGCGCCGATATCCGTGACGTTCCCGAACAGGTACGCCTGCCACATCAGCTTGATGGCGAGCAGCAACGTGTTCGTGGTTTCCTTCGCCAGCGCGGGATCGAAACCCTGCGATGCCTTGATGGATTCGAGATCCACCTGTCCGCCGATGGCGAAGGGTTTGAAGTTCACCGCACGGGGAGTCACCAGGTTTCCGGTGGTGCTGAACTGCGCACCGGACCCGGGCTGTCCGGCCGTGATGATGGCGCCGGCGTTGGTCAGGTTGAACGGATCCGGGCTGGAAATCGCCAGGATGTCCTTCCAGTTGTGACTGTTCGCATCGTTGATCACCTTGCGTGGGATCAGCCCATAGCTGGCCGCGGCCAGTGGAACGAGCTGCTTCGCAGGTTCCGCGAGCGAATATCCGTACAGCCCTGTCGTGACGTCGAGGGCTTTCTGCAATTTCCCGGCCTGCGCCAACGCCAGGAGATCACCGGACACCTTATTGATGGTATCGGAGGTGAGCGCCTGCATGAATTCTTCGCGAGTCATTGCTTTCGATTCTCCTGTTCCCCGGATCTCCGCTATCGAGTCGGAGCGTACGGGGGCACGGTTCGTTCGGCTGCCATCATGACCAGCATCTGCTTCCGCGCTGGATCTTTCTCGCCGGCAGCCAATTTTTGCAGCGCCTCTGCCTCATCGATATTGGCGATCACTTCTCCGCCAGGACCGAGGGACTTATCGACCGGACGCGCTGCAGGACGTCCGACCGGCGCGGGCAGTTTCTCGATTTTCAACAACCGCTCACCGATGGACTTGATCTGGCCCGGCAGCTTCGCAATGCCATCCTTCACGGTGGCAAGCTCACTGCCCTGGACCTTCACCTGGTCCCCGATCTTGGTCACGGCGTCGAGCACCTTCTGAAGCTGCTCGGCATTTCCATTGGGGATCGCAGCCGTAATCGGCTGAGCAACGATGCCTTTGCTGGCATCTTCCTCCTCCTTCGGCTTCGGCTCGTCCCCAGTATCTTTACTCTCGCCGCCCTCTCCCACGTCCTCCTTCGGCTTCGGCTCATCGCCTCCGTCGTCGGCGGGACACTGCCCATCAGGGCACTCCGCCCCCAGAGCGGATGAGGCCTTCACGAGCGCGTGACCCATCTGGTGGATCGCGGTCATGTTGTCCTTCACTTCCGGCTCTGAGGCGAGTTTCTGGATCGCGGTCGGCGAGAGGTACTTGGCCAGTCCGGCCAGGTCGTCGCACAACTTCACGGCGGCGATGGCTGGCTCGGGCGCCTTGTACGACCGCACCTGCTGCTCGAACTCCGTCTCGATGAGCGCGATCAGTGCGGTCACGATGGCGCCGGCGGCCTGGATGTCCGCGGTCTGCTGGGCCGGATCGGCACCCATCACCACCGCCTCAAAATCCTCCGCGTCCATGAAGCTCTGCATGTCGCGCAGGGCACAGAGAAGCGGGTACAGACTACCCGACTCGGAATACTTCTTGAGAGACGGTGTGAGCGCGTGCACGATGGGGCCGAAGCGTTTCGCGAGCTCCGGGGTGAGGGACCGCGCTGCGGACGCGGCCCCCTCACCTGGTGTCTGGGGAGTTTCCGAAGCCGCAGGCGCCGGTTCCCCTCTACCCGCTGTTGTTGGGTTTATGGCTGCCTTGTTCTTGGCGAGCTCCTCGCCTTGCTCTCGGGCGATCTCCGCGGGTGACTTCCGGTCTTTCGGATCGGCAAAGGGATCCAGCCCGGTCATGACCACCTTCGGGGGCTTCGGCGACGGCTCCTCGGTCTTTTGGAGTGGAGCTCCGTCGGGAGCCGTACTTGCCTCAGCCACACCAGCACGCTTGACCAGGGTATAGACGGCACTGTTGCAAGCGGGAGTGTCTACCAGGGACAGCTCGTCCAGCTTGTACTTCATCGCCCAGGGAACCTGCTTCCCTTCCCAGTCCTGGGACTTCCACTCGACCTCGCCTCCACCAATACTGATGCCGGTGTACTCGCCGTTCTTCACCTTCCGGCCCTGCTCCTTATCGGTCACCAGAAGCGACACCGGGATGCACTTGTTCACGTCGTCGCAGCTGTAATCCAGCATCTTGCCGGCGACCAGGGGTTGATGCATCACCCGCAACGTGCCCTTGCTCGGGTCCTGTCCGGCGTTCGTGGTGGTTTTCTCAAACCACTCCGCGAAGTCTTTAAATGCGACCTTGCTGGCCTCGTACGACACGACCTCGCCATGACGGTCCAGCTCCTCCTTGGTCGCGATGGCCCACACCCGGACACCTTCCGGCTCCTCCGCGACCTTCTCGAACGGAACGAACTTTTTGAAATGCTTCATCGACATGAACTCCCTACGATTTAATGATCGCGTTGACGCCAAACGTTTCAGACGGGGTGGTTCCGGTCAGAAGCCAGCGCACTCGCACCTTACTGCCGAAATTCGAATATCGCGCAAGGGCCTTGAGATCCGTCGAGGTCAGGGTCGTCTCCGTTACCAGGTTGCGCTTGTCCTTGGTGGCAGTCACGTCCGCCGCGGCACCCGTAGTCGTTACCAGAGAATCGGCACACAACTCCGACCAGGTAGAGCCACCGTCATCGCTGGTTTCCACGAAAACAGAAAAGGCTGTGATGGTGCCGCTGGCCGTGGTGCGATGGAGAAATACTAGCAGCTCCTCAGCGCCCGACACGTCCATCGTCGCGCCGTTGGCGGATCCCGTCTGCGCGCCGGGAGCCAGGAGGATAATCGGAGTGCTCTGCATCGTGATCCCGCCTTCTCAGGGTTGTTTCGGCAGCCTGCGGAGGCTACCGTCTTTCCAGACCATATACGAGCGATCGCTCATCTGCACACGGTCGAACCGGCGCCGCCCGATGGGGGTCATCGGACACACCTCGTCAACAATCCTGGCAAGAGTCGTCGCTATGATTGCCTCAGACGCCAACGCATCGAGCTCGGCTTTCTGCTCGGCGGTCAACTCCGGCTCCAGTGACATGCGAGCAAACAGGTCTACGCCCACGCGATCACGTCCGGTCCTTTCTCGCGGTCAAAGCGGACCTCATAGACGGAATAGGGACCCACCAATGGAGAGCTCTGGACGAGGCATGGGCCGATCTGAAACCTTCTCATCCCCGGAAACACTCCGAGCTTGCGGACTTCGGGCGTGGCCACCAGCTGTTCGTATACGCGCACGCCCATGATGATCATGTTGGGTTCGATTCCCTGAAAGGCCTTAAACTGGGCCGCGAGGGTTTGCAGCGTCGCCAGCGTCACCTCGCTCATGCTTCCCTCACATTGGGGATTCCATCCCGCACGCAAAAGGGATGGCCGACCGGGAAGTCCTGCCACTTGGCAATCGACCACACTTCCCCGTTAACCCCTTCCTCCTCGTCATCGTGGCCCGACTCCAGACACCCGGGTCCGTCAAGGATGGTCACCGTATTGATCCCCGCGCCGGAATAGGTTTCCGCGGCCCCCTGATTCAGTGCGACGGCGACCTCGGTCCTGGCGATGCGCTCGGCCCGGTAACCCCAGCCCGTCTCCTCCTGAATGGCATCGCGCAGCTCGCTCTCGGTGACGCCCTCCTCCAGCGCCCGGGTAATCGCATCCTTCAAATCCCGGCGAAGTGTTTCAGTGATGGCAACGTCGGGGTTCGGGGAATCGATAAAGGTTCCATCGGACAGCTTGCGCTTTCCCACCAGCTCGGCCGCACGGCGCTCGGCATAATCCGTAGCGTTCTCCTCCGTCAGGCCGAAGGCAATCTCGATACCCGATTGGTCCGCCGCCAGAACTTCCCCATCCAGGTACGTCTCGGCCAGCGGCTCCCTCAGTGATTCCATCAGCAAATCGATCTGCATCGCGTCGTCCAGGTCGTCAGCCTTCTGTAAGTCAGTGAACATCTTCACGGCGACTTCGACCACGGCGGGAGTGATCTTCTTGAAGTGCTCCTTCACCACGGCCCTCAAAACCTTCTCGTGGCGCAGGCGGCGGCGAATGGCGACCAGGGGGCGACGCGCCTTCACCATCGCACCAAAGATCCAGTCCAGTCGGGGCTTCACTCCCGGATGGGCCAGGGCGTCCTCGAGGGCCAACGTCACCGCGTAGTGAAGTGCCGGGGGAATGGCATCGCTCTTAAACGCCAGCACCTTCTGCAGGCGCTCGGGCGTCCGCTTTCTCCAGTCTGGCTCGCCCGTAGCTGCCTTATGAGCCACTTTCCGCCATCGACGCAGGTCATCCATCATGCCCTTTTCCGTCGCCGCGGGGATCTGGGGCACATCTTTCAGGGCGGCCGCTGCCGCTGCACTATCGACGGACGGTCCCGCCGCCGGGATCGGGGGGACTGCGGACAGTACACGCCGGGCCACGGCCGCCCCGCCTTCCGTCGGCGCTCCTCCTCCACCAGCGATGAAGTCAGCCAGAGGCACAGGACCGGACGGAGTGTCTACGGTGGGCACGTCGCCCCCCTCGATGGGTTCAAGCCCCTCCTCGTTCAGCACGTGGTTCCTGGTGTAAACCCCATGCCCAATAAACGCGATGGCCTTCGCCGTCCAGGCCGTCTCGTCTCGGTGCTTGTCTTCCACGTAAATGAACTTGACGCCGTCGATGCGCAGGTACTCCCGCAGCTCGCGAGAGAGCATTTTGCGCACCTTGTGCATCCAGTAATGGTGCCCACTCTGCGACGAAGACGTGTCGGCCTGCTCAGCGGTCGCGCGGTTCATCATCGACACCAGGGGTTGAGGGCTGGTGTGGTAAGCCATCGCAATCGTGCGGGCAAGGAATTCATTCAGGCCGTTCGGCTCTTGCTCCGTTCCATGGGGGAGCTCAAGGCCGGTACCTTCTCCTCCGGGCATCATGCGCAACTTCCGGCGCTGACCGCTCTCTCCTGAGAGCAGCTTCTCCAGCTTCTCCTGAAAGTCAAAAATCTGGGCCGCGGTCCACGCGTCGGGGCACTTCCAAAAGGCATCGGGGATATTGCCATCGGTGAAATAGGCCAGATGGTGCAGCTGCCGGCGAAGGGTGAGGTTCACGGTGATCAGCACGCGCTCCAACGGCGACTGACCGTAACCGTTATATGTGCGGGGCGAAAAGGGCGAGTACACCAGCTCGGTAGGATCCGTCTCCTCACCTTCCATGACGGGCAGGTAAGGGCGGCTGAATTCCGTCTCGGGAACCCCCGCGATGATCTGCTGGTAGGCGACCTCGGGCGGCTCCGGGGGGATCCCGTGCCAGTCCAGTATGGGCTTAATGGTGGCGCCATCGATGGCCATCAGGGAATGCGGTTCACCGGTCACCGTTCGCCGGCGATAAAAACACAGCGCATCGATATCCAGGGCGTCCAGCAAAAGCGTGTGCAGCCAGCCCTCGAAGCTGTGGACACGATCCGGATACGCGAGAAAGTTTTTGGCGAAGTCGCACTCCTCCTTCATTCCCTTCGCGCGTTGCTCCTTCGGATCCTCGGGTACGACGTCCCATTCCAGACCGAGAATGGCATCGATGACTTCCTGACGGGCAATCTGAACCAGGTCGGACGTGGCCGCAAGATTCCTGAGCAGCGCGAACGGCGTCAGCTGCCGGTACTCGGATCGGGGAACATAATTGAGGTTGTACCCGGACTGAATATAGAACTGCCGCGGATCCTCACCGCGGGGAAGCCACGGATACAAGGGCACGCCCGGGTTGATGGGTCGGCCCTCGAACACTTCCATGTCCCGCGTCGCCGTCACCCTTCCCTGAGCGTCGAGAAGCACGCGGCGTTTGTCAACGACAGCGAGAGCTTGGGATTGATCGATGGGGGTCCGGGCGTATGCCGTATCGGGATCGCGCTCCACGTCATGCCCTCACGGCGCAAGTGTTGGGGGCAGTCGCCGGATTCGAACCGGATTTCAGGCTTATGAGGCCTGCGTGATCCCATTCACTTCCCTGCCCCAAGGGAAAGGACCTACAGTTTTTGGACTGTACGACCCCTTGGGGATCCATGTCAAGATGGCTGAGGGTTGTTCCTTTCGATTTCCTCTTGCAGCAGGCGCAGGAAGGCTTCCGCACCACTACTCGCGGACCCCACAGCGATGAGCAAAGCGGACACCCGATCCCCGTGGCCATCCTTCTTCGACGGCGAGACGAACGTCCAGGTGCCGGTGCTGGGGACCTGGTGGCTCTTGAAGACCATCATCTCGCTGCGCAGGCCCGGATCTCGGCACAGCTTCAACTTCCCGCCTCCTCCGTCCCGATTCACGGTGAGCGCCGCGGTGCGCTTGTTTCGATTATCCGTCCACCACTTCTGCACTTTGTCGTACAGGGCCTGCACGTGATCAAAGACCGGGCCGCCGGGTCCATTCGTCTCGATGATGGCAGGCGCGTGATTGAAGCGCAGCGACTCGGCAGCGATGAAGGCTTCGATCTTCGGATAAGGTTCTCCGCGGATCCCCGCGACCCAGTGCACCGCCCAGCACTTCAGGCACAGCGGCACGCCCCGCGTCCATCCGCTCTGCTGTCCAATATCCCACGCCATGATGTAGGGGTGATCCTTGTGCGGCTCCTGGTCCACGTCCAATACCATCGCCTTATCGACCCACTCCGCGAATAGCGCCCCGGGAGGCGTTGGGAATTCTCCCTCGTACTGCTGGGCGAATTCGAAGCCCGAAAGATCCTTGCGCTCGCTCTCGATAAAGGCTAGGTACAGCTCGGCGCCGTCGGGATTGAGCAGCTCGGGAGGCGTGGGTCCGTCCGGGTGCTCTCCCTTTAGGCCAAGATAACGGTCGCGCCACGTCCATCGGATGAAGCCGATGCGGCCGGCGTTCGCTTCGTCCTGTGCCTGCTGACAGAGGTTCCAAAACTCTCCCAGCACGGGGCCGGGGTTCCCGATGTAGCGGATCGGTCCCAGCGTGGCGCTGCGCCGGGTGGAGAGAATGGCACGCGAAGCGGAATCGAGAAGCCCGGCTTCATCCACGACCATCGCATCGACGGTGCGGCCGCGAAGGTTCTCCCGCTTCTCCCAGCTCCGACACTCCACCCGCGATCCGTTGCGCAGATAAATGCGCATCTTGCTTTCAACGGCACGCGCGATGAACCCGGGCCCACCAGCGGCCATCGCCTTCTCGTTGAGCTCCACCAGGGCGTTGTAACCCTCGCGGGCTTGCTCAAGAGTGGGGGCGACCCACCATCCGAGTTTGCGGGGATGAATCCAGAGCCAAGAGAGGAGCCAGCAGGCGCACGCGAAGGTCTTGCCGATCTGCGTGGCCGAGAGGACAACGAGCTCAAGCTCAGGTCTGTTTAGGAACCTTTCCTGGTACGGAAACAGAGGGGGGAGATACAGATCGGCCCTCGGCCGTGAAACATCGGTACTCGATGACTGAGGGTCCGCCTCCGATGGGGGGATCGAACTCGATGACTTCCTTCGGCTTCCCACCGATCCACTCCGCGAGGCGCACGAGGCACTCCGGGTGACCGGCAATGCCCTTGGTGTACAACGCCCAGCCCAACGCGATCACCGGGTCCTGAGGCGCATCAGCATTCTTCGCCAGCACGACCTTGATACCCTCCTTCAGCGCTTCACGGAACAGGAGGGTCTTATCGTTCAATCGGCCAGGGGGGCGGCCCGCTCCCACTCGCGCGCCACCGCTGTCCTTCTTCCCGAGCTTTTTCACTTCATTGCCTCCGACACGTATCGGCGAAGGCGCGGGTGTCTCACAGAAGGGGCCAACTGCTCCAGCTGCACCGCCCAGTCCAGACCGGAGGCCTCAGTCGCCCCGCGGGACTGCTTCGGCTTCAGCCGATTCCGAAACCTCGTCCAGTCCACCCAGTGCTGAGGGCGGCGGAAACGGCGGATCACCTGTACCACACCCGGCCAGGCGCGTTCAAGACTTCGGGCCATTCTCAAGCGCCCATCGCCAGCATACAGCACGTCAGTGTTCCCCCCACGCATGGCCATCGTGACCATCTTTTGCACCAGGAAGGCATTCAGCAAGACGGTGCACCATCCACCGGAGAGCACCTGCAGGCATAGATCCGTGTCCTCATTGTAGCGACCGCGCCAGCGATAGGGGATCCGGGAGAGGATGAGGATGCAGGAATACACATGGACGTTGAGGTAAAAGGGCGGCATCCCTCCCTTGCGCCCCGAATTGCGATGGGCGAAGGTGGAATAGTTCAGGCCCGCGAGGGCCACGTTCTCGCAGCGACTCGGGCCCGGGCTTCGCCAGCGATTCCAGCAGCTTCGAGAGTGCTGCGTTGTCGGTCTGGGCCAGGCGGCCGATCTCGTTATCTGCGGCCATGAGGAGCAGCGCACGGGGGTCCGTGGAATCCATGTCGAGGGTGATCACCGGGACTTCGTCCATACCGAGACGAGCCGCGGCCATCACCACGCCATGACCCACCAGAATCGTGCCGTCGCGTGAGGCCACCACGTTGCGATAGAACCCATGGGTGCGGATGCTCTCCTCCAGGTGGGCGAGCTGGTCAGGAGGGTGAATGCGGTAATTGCGCGGGTGGGATTTCAGGGAGGCCAGGGGCAAGAGCACTGGAGACGGCATGGGCACCGCCCGACGTGCTCCACTGCCCCTGCCTCCAGCCCCGCCCTGGCGGCTCATCCGTGACCGCCCGAGGGGGGATTCCAGCGGACGATACGGGCGCCACCCACGGGATCCAGTCCCGTCTTGGCGGCAAAGGCCCGGATATCCTCATCGTTGCGGAAGCTGATGATGAGCGGATAACCCTTCTCCTCGGGAGTCGCATCCTTGTCGCCGGCCCACTTACGGGCATCGGCTTCGGTCGCAAGCTCGGCCGATGGGCGCGTTGTCAGTGCCAGGTTGGCAAGGGTCACGGCATCGAACCCAGTACCCAGAAGGTTCGCCGGGTCCCCGAGGGAAACCTCCCGCAGCAGATCCGTCAACTGGCGGTCATCCGATTCGGCCATCCTGCCGACTTCATTGTCACCCACCAGCACCTTAACCGCTCGGTCCTCGTTCGGGTCCAGGTCCAGGGTCACCACGGGAACCCTATCGTGGCCCGCAGCCTTCGCCGCCTCCACGACGCCATGCCCGGCAAGAACGGTACCATCCCTTGCCGCGACCACGTTACGGTAAAGGCCGTGGCGCTCGATGCTTGCGACCAGATGACGGAGCTCATCCGGGGGGTGCTTCCGGTAATTCTTGGCATGCGGCTTCAGCTGGGAGATGAGCATGGGGACGGCGACATGGACCGTGGCTGGAGTTGAACGGCGTCCGGATTTTCTTTGATTGTTTTTCATCGGATCCCCGGCGCGAAGGCTACGCTCGGCGGTGGGGTTCTGTCAATGCGATTCCATCACCACCAACAGCAGCGCAAGGGCATCCACCTCGTCCTCCCCCGCCCCCGCCGGCATGAGACGACGGGCACGCAAGGCGGCCGCGACCTCTGGTTTCTTGGCGTTCCCCTTTCCCGTCACTGCCTTCTTGATGTTGGAAGCATTGAGGCCATCTATCGGCAGCGAATGGACTTGCGCGACCATGAGGGTAATAGCTTCCATGCCGATGAGCACGACAGCGGCTCGGCGGCCAGGTGCACGGTGAAAGGGGATCTCGTAGACGATATGGGCGGCCTGGGTATCTCGGACCAAGCCGGTGAGCCAGGGATGAAAGGCGGCGAACACCCCTCCGGGGTGACCGGAGGGGACGGAACGGTAGTGCCAGGCACCGGAGATGATACGGCCTTCGAACGCACAGAGGGCCCAGCCCGTGGTAGAGCCGAAGTCCAGGGTAAGGACAGGGCGGTGAATCGGGCCCAGTCCTTTCATGAGACCCTTCCCGCATGGTTCTTCCTGATCGTGCGCTCCACCAGGCCATAGGCAGCTTCAATCTTGTCGGGCGGCACGCCCTTGGGATAGATTCTGGCAAAGAACTCTTGCTGATCCGAGGTGCATTGCTGGAGGAGCTGGGTGAGGGCGTCACGTTGAAACTTCTCGGTGAGCTCGCGCAGCATGGAACTCACGGGGCCGTCCAACACTCGGGCCATTGCTTCGATGGCTGGCCCATTTCGATATAGCACTTGGTGCAGGCGAAGTGGCCATTCTCCCGGTTGTAGGTTCCCTCCTCCTGGCGCACGTACTCCTCGGGGGTGATCCCAAGAGGCGCCGCGGCCTCGACATACTCCTCCAGCTCGTTCGGGGTCTTTTTGCAGCCGATGCAGTGCATCACTTCCCCCTCTTGTCGAGGGCCAGGGGGAACGCAATCCAGACAGACAGCTCGGGCAGGAAGGCCAAGCCCTCGCCTTCGTGCGCCTCGAACGGGCATTTACCCGCTGCGCCCGTCTGCCATTCCATCAGGTCCTTCAGCCGAAAGGCGGGGTTGGCGAGGACCATCCTCGCCTCCTTCGCGAGTTCTCTCTCCAGCGTTCTAATGCTCATGCGTCAGGGCCTCCATTCTCGTTCGCCGTCAACGGTCGGCGGGGCTTCGTTTTTGCAGTGACACTCCTTTGGGTCGCCGTGGACTTCCCGCCACAGGTGGCGCACGATCCCGTGACCGTGGTTATCCTCCTCGGCATCTTCCATTTGAAAATCATGGCGCACGGCCATCATGACGTCGGTACTCGCGACCTGGTTCCGGTGCGACACCGAAACGTGGTAATGGGGAACGATCAGCCCGGTGTGACCTTCGACCCATTCCACGGCAGAGAGCACCACCACGCCATCGTCGCTGACGAAGCGGGCCAGGCCGGCTCCGAGTGGGATGGCTCGGAAGGCCTGCGGCGTGGGTGTCCTCGTCCAGCTCCCCGTCACCGG
>Ga0137433_1000992_pt1 | contig 12985 bp, 11 predicted proteins | sample EasRivERMZT840_2_FD_102335 | JGI IMG/M metagenome (GOLD analysis project Ga0137433, IMG submission 102335) | Soil microbial communities from meander-bound floodplain in the East River, Colorado, USA - East River MetaG ERMZT840_2 | ecosystem: Environmental > Terrestrial > Soil > Floodplain ...
GTCCAGCCACACCGTCGATAAGTCGTGTTTGTGGACAACGTAGAACCGGTGGCGTTTGCCGGAGATTTCGATGTGAGACGAATCGAGGATCCGGAATGGCAGAGTCGTGCCGGACATATGAAAGCTGCCGGCGCCTTGCGATTCATCGATTCTGCAGGAGACGTCCTCCTCGCCCGCCAGCCAGTGCAATTCACGCGTGCTCATGCATTCCGCCATGGTCCGGAATTCCAGACATCGTTGAATGTGGCTTGATTCGAGGAAGGCGCACCGCCGACGGACGCGACGAGAAACACTTCGGCCGGAATGGTATTGCCGGTCTCGAACAACTCGCGATGCCGGTCGAGGAACCCGGTATCCAGTTTTCCGTTCATGAAATCGCCGGTAGAGATCACGCGGCGAAGGAAATCGATGTTGTTTCGCACTCCGAGCAAAACAAAATCGTCAAGCGCGCGCTTCATGCGATCGATCGCAGCCGCGCGAGTCGGCGCCCAGACGATCAGTTTTCCCAACAGTGGATCGAAGTGATAGCTGACGATCGATCCGCGCGTGACTCCGCTGTCCAGACGAATGCCGGGACCTGAGGGCGGCTCGAACACTTCGATCGTGCCGGTATCCGGCCGGAACCCTTCTTCGGCAACTTCAGCATAGATGCGGCACTCGATGGAGTGGCCTGTCTGATGCAGATCCGATTGCGCGACAGAGAGTCTCTCGCCTGAAGCGATTAGGATCTGTTCGCGAACGAGGTCGAGTCCGGTGGTCATTTCGGTCACGGGATGCTCGACCTGAAGCCGCGTGTTCATTTCGAGGAAGTAGAACCTTCCCGAGGAATCGAGAATGAATTCAACTGTTCCTGCGCCGCGATAATCGACCGCTCGCGCTGCTGCAACCGCGGCTTCTCCCATTCGCCCACGTAGTGCTTCCGACACGGCCGGTGAAGGCGTCTCTTCGATGATCTTCTGGTGCCGCCGCTGAATCGAACACTCGCGCTCAAAGACGTGAATCGCATTTTTGTGGGAGTCGCCGAGAATCTGAAATTCGATGTGACGGGGTTCGCGAATAAATTGTTCGACGAATACGCGATCGTCGCCGAATGCGGAAGCGGCCTCTCGCGATGCCGACGCCATCGCCTCCCGCAAATCGGCCGGCGTCGTGACCAGCCGCATTCCCTTGCCGCCGCCTCCACCTGCCGCCTTGACGAGAACGGGGAATTCCGAGGCGGGCGGCAGGCTGCCGTCCGTCCATGCGGGCACGATCGGGACCCCGGCCTTCTGCATAATGCGTTTGGATTCGATCTTGTCGCCCATGACGCGGACTGTGTCGGCGCGCGGCCCGATGAAGACGATGCCGTCCCTCTCACAGGCCTCGGCGAAACTCGCGTTCTCCGACAGAAAGCCGTATCCCGGATGGATCGCGTCCGCTCCGGATTGAACGGCGGCGCGAACGATTTCTTTCGCATCGAGGTAGCTTCCGATCTCGAGCGCTTCGTTCATAGACCGAGCGTGCAGCGCCTCGCGATCGGGTTCCGTAAACAGCGCCACGGTGTGGATGCCCATCTCGCGCAGCGTGGATGCTACGCGTATGGCGATTTCGCCGCGATTGGCGATGAGGACCTTGCGGATCATTTGCCGTTGGTTTTTTCGATCCAGGGCGGCCGGTGATGTTCGAGAAACGCTTTCATGCCGGCCTGTCCTTCAGTGCCGGCGCGCGAGCGAGAGATGGCTTCTGCGGCATATTCGAGCGAATTCTCCAGCGCGTTGGCTGTGACGCCGAACACGAGTTCCTTTGCAGCCGCTATCGCGCCCGGCGCGGACGTAAGGATCTGGGAGATCTTGGATTCGACCAGAGCGTCAAGCGCGAGTTCATGCGACACGACATGCTGAATCAGGCCGATATTCAGCGCTATCGGCGCCAGGAAGCGTTCGCCGGTGATGAAGAATTCGCGAGCGCGGCCCGGACCGATCTTTGCGATCACGAACGGCGAGATGAGAGCCGGAATGATGCCGAGCTTCACCTCCGTGAATCCGAACTGAACCGACTCGATTGCGATTCCGATATCGCATGCGGCTACAAGCCCCGAGCCGCCGCCGAGGGCGGTCCCGTGGACGCGGGCGATCACCGGTTTTGGACACCTGGCGATCGCAATGAACATCCTGCCGACGGCGCGCGCATCTTCGAGGTTTTCCTCGTACGAGTACTGCACCATCTGCTTCATCCAGTTCAGGTCGGCTCCGGCGCAGAACGATTTACCTGCAGCCGAGAGAACGATGACCCGCACCTCGTCGCGCTTCCCGAGTTCGGTGAATGCGTTGTAGAGCTGCTTGACGAGCTCGTCGTTGAATGCATTGTGAACGTCGGGCCGATTGAGCGTGACGTACGCGACGTTCTTGTGGATGTCGATCTTCAACATGGAGAGTTACATCCGGAAAACACCAAACCGCGTTTCTTCCTGCGGCGAGTTCATTGCCGCTGAGATTCCCAGCGCGAGCACCATGCGGGTGTCGGCAGGATCGATGATCCCATCATCCCACAGACGGGCCGTACTGTAATATGCGTTGCCTTCCCGCAAGTACTTCTCGAGTGTCGGCTGCATGAATTCCTGCTGCTCGGCGTCCGTCATCGTTTTTCCCTGAGCCTGCAACTGGTCCTTCTTCACCTGCAGCAATACGTTCGCCGCCTGCTCGCCGCCCATGACGGAAATGCGCGCGTTCGGCCACATCCAGAGCTGACGCGGGCCGTAGGCCCGGCCGCACATGCCGTAGTTTCCGGCGCCGTAGGATCCGCCAATGATGACCGTGAACTTGGGAACGGCGGCGTTGGCGACCGCGTTCACCATCTTCGCGCCGTCTTTTGCAATTCCGCCGTGTTCGAACTTCTTGCCGACCATGAACCCTGTGATGTTCTGAAGAAAAACAAGAGGAATGCCGCGCTGGGCGCAGAGTTCGATGAAGTGGGTGGCCTTGAGCGCGCTTTCCGAAAACAGGACGCCGTTGTTGCCGATGATTCCAACGGGATATCCCCACATCCGCGCGAAGCCGCAAACGACCGTCGGCCCGTACAGCGCTTTGAATTCATGGAACCAGCTGGCGTCGACGATTCGATGGATCACTTCGCGCACGTCATACGATTTTCTGGGATCTTCGGGAACGATGTTATAGATCTCGCGCGGATCGTGATGCGGATCTTCCGGCTCCGCTTCCTGACGCAGCTGCTTCTTTGGAGCGGGAATGGAGCGGAAGACGTCGCGCACGATGCGAAGCGCGTGGGCGTCATTCTCGGCGCAGTGGTCGGCGACACCGGAAATCCTGCAGTGGACGTCGGCTCCGCCGAGTTCCTCTGCGGAGACCTCTTCTCCGGTAGCAGCTTTCACGAGAGGCGGACCGCCGAGAAAGATCGTGCCCTGGTTTTTTACAATGACGGCCTCGTCGCTCATGGCCGGGACATACGCGCCGCCTGCCGTGCATGATCCCAAAACCGCAGCGACTTGATAGAGACCTGCGCTCGACATGCGAGCCTGGTTATAGAAGATGCGGCCGAAGTGTTCACGGTCGGGGAAAACATCCGCTTGAAGCGGCAGGAACGCGCCACCGGAATCCACCAGATAAACGCACGGCAGGTGATTCTGCATTGCGATTTCCTGAGCCCGAAGATGCTTCTTGACCGTGATGGGAAAGTACGTGCCGCCCTTGACCGTGGCATCGTTTGCGACAATTACAGCCTGGTGACCTTGAATCATCCCGATTCCCGTCACGAGGCCTGCGCACGGCGCTTCGTCGTCGTACATGCCGTTTGCAGCGAGGGCGCTGAATTCGAGAAATGGAGAGTCGGGATCGACGAGAGAATCGATGCGCTCTCTGACGAACATCTTTCCCCGTTCTTTATGCCGTTTCACGGCAGCTTCGCCGCCGCCTTTTTTTACAGCCGCGAGTCTCGCGCGGAGCTCGGCAACCAGATGCTCCATTGTTCTTCACTTCTTGCGGGCGTTGTTTCGGACATACGCAACAATCTCTTCCGTTGATGCGCCGGGCTGAAAGATCTCCGCGATTCCCGCTTCCTTTAATTTGGGAATATCCTGATCGGGAATAATACCGCCAACCACAACGAGAACGTCCTCGAGGGATTCTTTCTTCATCAGTTCCATAATCCGCGGGCAAAGCGTCATGTGAGCGCCTGACAGGACGGATAGGCCGACAACGTCGGCGTCTTCCTGAAGAGCAGCATTGACGATCTGCTCCGGGGTTTGCCGCAGACCGGTATAAATCACTTCAAAGCCGGCATCACGGAAGGCGCGCGCAATCACTTTGGCGCCTCGATCGTGGCCGTCCAGGCCGGGTTTGGCGACGATGACGCGAATTCTGGCGTCCATCAGAAAGCAGGTTCCTCGTAGACGCCGTAAACGGCGCGGAGTTCGTCACAGATTTCTCCGAGCGTCGCGTAGCAACGGACACAGTCGATGATGAAGGGCATCATGTTGCGGTCACCCACCGCAGCGGCTTCGCGCAAGGCTGTCAGCGTCATGCGCACCTGTCCGTTGTCGCGAGTGTCGCGCAGTTGTTTCAGCCGTTCGATCTGACGCGTGCCGACGTTTTCATCGATCAGGAGAATATCGATCGGCGGTTCGTCTTCCATCACGAAATCATTGAGGCCGACGATGATCTTCTCTTTGCGCTCGATCGCTTTTTGATATTCGTAGGACGCGTCCTGGATCTCGCGCTGCGGAAATCCCTTTTCGATGGCCGCGACCATTCCGCCCATCGCATCCAGCCGATCAAAGTAATCCCAGCAGCCTTTTTCCATGTCGAGTGTGAGCCGCTCCACGAAGTAAGATCCCGCGACCGGATCGACAGTGTTTGCGATGCCGGTTTCGTGCGCGAGGATCTGCTGCGTGCGCAGCGCGATTCTCGCCGCGTGCTCGGTCGGCAAAGCGAGCGTTTCGTCGAGCGAGTTTGTGTGCAGCGACTGGGTGCCGCCAAGCACCGCTGCGAGGGCCTGAATCGCAACACGAACGATGTTGTTGTACGGCTGCTGCGCCGTCAGCGAACAGCCGGCTGTCTGTGTATGGAAGCGGAGAATGGCCGATTTCGGATTCCTGCACTGGAACCGCTCGGTCATCACCTTGTACCAGACTTTTCGCGCGGCCCTGTATTTAGCGACCTCTTCGAAGAGATCGTTGTGGGCATTGAAGAAGAACGAAAGCCTTGGCGCAAAGTCGTCGACGTCGAGACCGCGCCGTTGCGCCCACTCGACATATTCGATGCCGTCGTAAAGCGTGAAGGCGAGTTCCTGCAGCGCCGTCGAGCCGGCTTCGCGAATGTGATAACCGCTGATCGAGATCGTGTTCCATTGCGGAACGTGTTTTGTGCCGAACTCGAACGTGTCGACGATGAGTTTCATCGACGGCTTCGGCGGGAAGATGTAAGTCTTCTGCGCGATGTATTCCTTCAAAATGTCGTTTTGAATTGTGCCGCGCAGTTTCGTCCAGTCGACGCCCTGCTTCTCGGCGACGACCAGATACATCGACCACAGAATCGTCGCCGGCGCATTCGTTGTCATCGACGTGCTGATCTGGTCGAGCGGGATGCCCTTGAACAGGGTTTCCATATCCTCGAGAGAGTCGATGGCCACGCCGCATCTGCCAACCTCTCCTGAGGACATGAAATGGTCCGAATCGAAACCCATCAGAGTGGGAAGATGAAACGCGACCGACAGACCGGTCTGCCCATGCTTCAGCAGGTATTGAAATCGCTGGTTGGTATCGGCGGCACTACCGAATCCGCTGAACTGCCGCATCGTCCAGCGGCGACTCCGATACATGGTGGGGTAGATGCCCCGCGTGTACGGTGGTTCGCCGGGATCGCCGAGGTCCCTCGCGTAATCGAACTCGTGGATGTCTTCCGGTGTGTACAACCGTTCGACGGGAACGCCTGAAACCGTTGTAAACAGCCGCTCGCGGACGTCTTTCGCCATCAGGAGGCTCCAAAACCCATTATACGCATAGTGCTATGATTGCGAGATTATGGCCGAAGCAAAGATCACCAAGCGCAGCGAAGACTACTCGAGATGGTACACCGACGTGATTGCCGCAGCTGAACTCGCCGACTACGCTCCTGTTAAAGGCGCCATGATCATTCGACCGAACGGTTACGCGATCTGGGAAAAAATGCAGGCCGCGCTCGATGGGATGTTCAAGGAAACGGGGCATCAGAACGCGTACTTTCCGATGCTCATTCCGGAAAGCTTTCTCAAAAAAGAGGCCGAACACGTCGAGGGATTCGCTCCCGAAGTCGCGGTCGTGACGCATGCCGGAGGATCGAAGCTCGAGGAACCGCTCATTATTCGGCCGACGTCGGAAACGATCATCTGGAATTCTTACCGGAATTGGATCCAGTCGTATCGCGATCTGCCGCTGCTGATCAATCAATGGTGCAACGTCGTGCGCTGGGAAATGCGGACGCGCATGTTTCTCAGAACGTCGGAGTTTCTCTGGCAGGAAGGCCACACGGCGCATGCAACGTACGAGGACGCCGAAGAAGAGTGCGTTCGGATGCTCGGTGTCTACCGGAAGTTTGCCGAGGAGTACATCGCGCTGCCGGTGATCGAAGGACGGAAGACCGACAATGAGAAATTCGCCGGAGCTCACCACACCTATTCGATCGAAGCGATGATGGGCGACGGCAAAGCGCTTCAGGCCGGCACGTCGCATCACCTCGGCCAGAATTTCGCGAAGGCGTTCGACGTGACGTTCCAGACCGAGAAGGGAACTCGGGATCACGTCTATGCCACGAGCTGGGGGCTCACGACCCGAATGATCGGCGCGATGATCATGGCGCACGGCGACGATAGCGGAATCGTCATTCCGCCGAAGCTGGCTGCAACTCAGGTCGCCGTGATTCCGATTGCCCGCAAACCGGAAGAGCGCGAAAAAGTCATGCAGGCCGTGAATGGGTTCACAGCAGAGTTCAAGAAGGCCGGCATCGGATTCAAGGTCGACGATCGCGAACAACACAGCCCGGGCTGGAAGTTCAACGAGTGGGAAAAGCGTGGAGTGCCGTTGCGCATCGAAGTCGGGCCGAAGGACCTTGAGAAAAATCAGGTCATGCTCGCGCGCCGGGATAATCGAGAGAAGATCGCCGTATCGCAGGAAGGTCTGGTCCCGAAGGTTCTCGATGTGTTGGATACGATCCAGAAGTCGCTGTACAAAGCGGCCCTGGAGTTCCGTGAAAAACACACTTACCGAATCGACGATTATTCCAAGTTTCCGGAGATCCTCGACGGCGAAGGCGGATTCATCTGGTCGCACTGGTGCGGCTCCGGTGAATGCGAAGCTCGGGTCAAGGAAGAGCTGAAAGCAACCATCCGGAATATCCCGCAGGATTCGCCCGCTGAAGAAGGCAAATGCATCAAGTGCGGAGGAAAATCGGAACGACGCGTGATCTTCGCCAGAGCGTATTAGTAAATTCCCTCACTCGAGCTCTTTTCGGAGTCGAGGCAAATTCCCCGCCTTGGTCAAGGCGGGGTGGACGCGACATCAAGAAAGATGCCGCGAAGCATCCTTGTAATGGAGCGGACGGGGCGGTTGGTTCAACTACCGATTAATCGGTGGCTTGAACAAACCGCCCCGTCTGCGCGAGGCTAAGGTGGCTTCGCGAAATTCTCTTGATCGCGCAGCCACCCCGCCTTGACCAAGGCGGGGAATTTGCCTCGACTCCCAACTTTAGTGCAAGGCCCCACGAGCGAAGGCCGTGCGTTACACTCTCCCTCCATGACAAGCGAGCGCGAAACGTGGATCCGGCACTTCTTCTATCTCGCGCTGTTCGCGGCCGCATTTCACAGCCTGCAGTTTCTTGCTTCGCTCGCGCTGTGGAGGGTCACTGAATCACCCGCGCTGATGTCGTACGGCCTCGATGCGGTCGTCAGCTCCGTCGCGGCTCTCGTCCTGGCCGGACGCATTCAGCGCGAATGGCGGAATAAATTTGTCGCTTATGCCTATATGGCCGCCGCAGCCGGCTCGCTCTATCTCGGCGCATCCATGTTCTGGCGCGGTGAACGCCCGGAATCGACAGTGCTCGGACTTGTTGTGGCCGCAATCTCGATGCTTGTTATTCCGATTGTCGGGTCGTACATGAAAGTCCTCGCTGTCGAGTTGCGCAGTCAGGCGTTAAAATCGGCGGCAATATTCACGTTCGGCAATTCGTATCTTTCGATGGTTCTTCTCATCGCTCTTCTGATGAGCTATGGAATGAATCTGCGCTGGGGCGATCCGCTTGGCGCGCTTGTGATGTTTCCGTTCATGGCGCAGAAGGGAATTCAAATCCTTCTCGAGGAAGGCAAGCATGAGTACGTTGAAGATTAGCGCGGTGGTCGTTTGTCTGGTTGTGGCGTCCGTACTTCTCAATTGGGAAATCGGACTGGTGGACGCTCAGCAAACCACCGGTGTCGCTGTCATTCAGGGAGCGACCGTGATCACGGGAACCGGCAGCCCGAGCATACGCAACGCCTCGATCGTCATCGAAGGCGGACGCATTCGGGAAGTCGGACCGCGTAATGAAGTGAAGGTTCCGAATAATGCCCAGGTGATCGATGGAAGAGGCAAGTGGGTGATTCCCGGTCTCATCGATGCGCATGTTCACTTCTCGCAGTCCGGCGGAATCTACACGCGTCCCGATGTGATCGACCTTCGTTCCCGGCGGCCTTACGCGAAGGAAGTCGAATGGATCAAGCAGCGCCTCGCGTACACCTTCGAGCGATATCTCGCATCAGGCGTCACGGGCGTCGTCGATGTCGGCGGGCCGAACTGGAACTTCGACGTCCGGGAGATCGCGTCGCGCACAGCGAAGGCGCCGCGCGTGGCAGTCGCCGGTCCTCTGATTTCGACATTTCTTCCACCCACCACGTCTACGGACGATCCCGACATTGTGAAACCGGATTCTCCGATGCAGGCTCGCGACATGGTTCGACGTCAGCTCGAACGCAGGCCCGACCTTATCAAGCTTTGGTGGATCCGGCGACCCGGCGACAATTTCGATCAGCAGACCGAAATCATGTCGGCCGCCATCGATGAGAGCAAATCGCGCGGCGTCCGCGTCGCGGTCCATGCGACGGAACTCGAAACCGCGAAAGCCGCGATCCGCGCCGGAGCGGACATCCTGGTGCATAGCGTGACGGACCGGCTCGTGGACAACGAGTTCATCAACCTCGTCAAGAATCGCAACATCATCTATATGACGACGCTCTGGGTCGAAGACGGATACCGCATGGTCCTCGGCCAGCAGGTCGCGCTGAACGACTTCGAGCAGAAGCAGGGAGATCCGGAAGTCATCGCGACATGGTCCGAACTTGCCAAGATTCCACCGAATGAAATTCCGGGCGGCGTTCCGCGCATTCCCCCCGCTCCGAAACGGCCTGTGGCTTTCGATAACCTGATGCTGCTCGATTCGGCCGGAGCTCGCGTTGTCGGCGCCACCGACGCCGGAAATATCGGAACGCTTCACGGTCCCGCGATTCACAGGGAAATGGAAATGATGGTCATGGCCGGCATGCGACCCATGGACGTGATTGTTGCAGCGACACGCAATGCGGCCGCGGTCATGGGGCGTCAGGCCGAAGCAGGGACGCTCGAAAAAGGAAAGTTTGCGGATCTGGTCATCCTGGACGCCGATCCGCTCGCCGACATAAAGAACACTCGAAAGATTTTTAAAGTGATGAAAGGCGGCGAGTTTTTTCAGTAGACTGTGTCAGCTTTGAAACCCAACCAACGGGAGGTTCTATGATTCAGATCGATAGAAGGCACTTCATCGCCAGCCTCGGTGGCGCAGCGGCTGTGAAAATGATGAGTTCCGAGGCAAAAGCCGAAGCGCTCGAATCGTACATGATGGAGCAGTTAAACGCCTCGACTGCCCCGGCCGGCCAGGCCAGGAAATTCCCGAAGGCTGCGGATGTCGAAGCGCAGATCGAGACGCGAAGCTACCGCAGGGGTGTCGGCAATCTGTTTCTGAACACCGCTGCAGACGGAAAGGTCGCGAAGCTTCCACCCATGCCTGCCAAGCCGACGTTTCTGGATTTCTTCAAGCTGCGCATGGACCGAACCGGCAATCACGTGCTTCAGAGCGCCAACCGGGCCAAAAAAACCGGCATGAGCGAAGAAGTAATTCTGGCCTGCCTGCTTCACGACACCGTCCACGCCCTCATCAAGGTGGATCATGGCTATTGGGGAGCTCAGCTCTACGCGCCGTATGTTCCGGAAAAGGTCAGCTTCGCGATCCGTTACCATCAGGCGCTGCGTTTCTACGATGACAAGGAAGCCGGCTACGTGTATCCCGACCTGTACAGGAACCTGTTCGGAGAAGACTACGTTCCCCAGCCGCACATTCAGGCCGACTACAAGATGTTGAAGAATCACAAATGGTACGGCGAGCCCCGCATGGTGACGGTGAACGATCTGTATGCGTTTGAGCCGGGCGTCGTGGTGAATATCGAGCCCTTCATGGAGATCATCGGAAGGCATTTCAAGCAGCCCAAGGAAGGTCTGGGCAACGACAACAGCCCGGTCGCACACATGTGGCGCGCGATCGCTATGCCCGACAATCCGCTATAAACACAAACCTGTTGAAAATGAGAATCGTTTTCAACTAGTCTGTAGCCCTATGTTACAGGCATTCGTCGTCGTGTTTCGGGAAGGATTCGAGTCCTTCCTGCTGGTTGCCATCATCCTTACTTACCTGCGCCGTATCGGACAGCAGCAACTGATCCCCGCCACGTACTGGGGGATCGCTGCGTCACTGCTCGCGAGCGCCGGCATGGGCTACATGCTGAACAAAGGCGTGAACGGTGCGTTGTGGGAAGGGATCTTCGGCGTCGTCACCATCATCATGGTTGGCTCGCTGGTTGCCCACATGTGGAAAGCCGGAGCTCAGGTGAAACGGGAAATGGAGAGCAGGCTCAGCCGCATTTCCCAGCGCTCTTCGGGATTGGCATTTGCGGGCGTGTTTTTATTCACGCTTGTGATGATCACCAGAGAAGGCATGGAGACCGTTCTGATGCTGCTCCAACTCCAGGGGCAGTCGAATCTGATCGCCGGTGTCGTGCTGGGTGTAGCTGGCGCAGCCGCGATCTCACTGATGTGGGTTTATTTCGGTCACCTCATCAATGTGAAGCGATTCTTCCAGGTCACGTCGATCTTCCTTCTGATGTTTATGGTGCAGATTGCGATCTATTCCTTCCACGAATTCTCTGAAGCCGGTGTTTTGCCGAACAGCGAATTCCTGCACGAAGCGACAGAGCCGCTGTCTCCGACCGGTATCTACGGAAGCTGGTTCACCATCATCGCGATCAGCGCATGCGGTTTGTGGCTCATCGGCGCATACGTGAACGACAGCATGAAGAGGAAGGCCGCGTCAACGCAGACCACGAATCGCATGGCCGTCCGCTGATAAACTATTTCTCGTGTCAAAACTCGTTGAAACTTTAGTCGCCGAACTCGAACGGCCGCGCGAGTTGTCCTCGCGTGTCCTCAACTACATCGGCGGCACGTATGCCATCGATCACGATGCGATCGGCGCCTTCCTGCTGGAGCAGTTGCCGCTGCTCGAAGACTACGAGGTCGACCTGATCCTCTCGCCGGCCTTCACGCCCAGGCTGGCAGACCAGGCCGTTGTTGCAGCCGTTCTTGGAAGCGAAGCCGTTCCGCGTGACGCATGGCCTGCGTTGATTCGAGAACTTGTCGCCCGCCCGACGCGGGCGCGGCTCGTCACCCCGGACGGCCAGGTTCATTCGGTTGAGCTTCGTGAGGTGACCATCGAGAGATTTGTGCATCGGCTTCGGCTGGAGGGCGCGATTCCAGATCCGCTTTTGAAGGTCCTCGATTCCGTTCCGTCAACGAACGACCGTCCGATGCTTTACGCGATCGCGCGTCGCGCGGCCTGGGAAAATGCGGGAGTGCACGAGATTCTCGTGCGTTATCTCGAGACGGTGTACCGGCAGGGGACCCACAGCCTGAACGAGACGCTCGCCCTGTTGGATCTGGTGGAAGGACGGAAGCCATCCAACCTGGAAGATCTGGTCGCAAGGATTCCTGTCTGGAAGGAAGCGCTGCGGCAGCAGGTGGAGAGCGCGGGAGGCAAGCCGTTTTTCCATGAGACAGTTCGAATGATGCACGGCGACGAACGCGATCAGCGCGGGCCGGACGATTCCCGCATGTCTGCCAAGGAAATGGAACTGGCATTTCTCGGCCGGTTGCAGCAACTGATCGGCGGCTAATCCATCACTTCGTCACGCCTTTTTCCGATTCCATAAAAGACAGCCGGACATTGTTCTTCAAGCGCTCAGGCGCCGGTTCCGCGTAACCCTTGTATTTCGCCGGAATCTTCCAACTCGCTGCGACTTCGTCGATCGTTTTGCCGGCTTTCCTTGCTGTGTCCATTTCAATGAAAAACTCGCGATTGAAGGCGATGTATTCCCGAAGGTCGGCCTTCGTCATCTGGGTGCTGTGGCCGCTGATGATCGTGTCCACGTTTTGCAGCGAGTCATGCGCCTTCTGCAGCGTCGTTGCGATCAGCAACGCGCTGCCTCCGTTGTTTGCGTCGAGAAGCGGAAGGTTTTTGCCCGAGAAGATGTCGCCGAAATGCGCAATCCGCAGGGCAGGGAACACGACGAAAGCGTCGCCGTTGGTGTGGCCGCGACCGAAATAAAACAGGTCGATCTCATCCGGTCCCTTGAAGATCGTCATCTTGTCTCTGAACGTGCGCTTCGGCAGGCCGCGTCCGTTGTTGAGCTGGAATATGGTCTGCTTCGGGACGGTCTGATCCGCCGCGGTGCTGTTCGGGATCATCTTGCCCATGTTGGTCTTCGTGTTTTCGTGGACGATGACCTCAACCGTTGCGGGGAATTCGACGTTGCCGCTGACGTGGTCGCCGTGCGTATGCGTGTTGATGATCGTCGTGATCGGTTTCGTCGTCAGTTCTTTGATCTTGTCGAGGATCGGCTGCCCCCA
>Ga0137433_1000993_pt1 | contig 12983 bp, 9 predicted proteins | sample EasRivERMZT840_2_FD_102335 | JGI IMG/M metagenome (GOLD analysis project Ga0137433, IMG submission 102335) | Soil microbial communities from meander-bound floodplain in the East River, Colorado, USA - East River MetaG ERMZT840_2 | ecosystem: Environmental > Terrestrial > Soil > Floodplain ...
GGCGTGAGCCTGTTCCTCGTCGCGTCGGTGTTCCAGTTGTTCGACGGCATCCAGACGGTGACGACCGGCGCGCTGCGAGGACTCGGCAACACGAAGACGCCGATGCTCGTGAATCTCGTCGGGCACTGGGGCATCGGCCTGCCCATCGCCTGGGTGCTGTGCTTCCACCGGGGCTGGGGCGTCCAGGGTCTCTGGGCTGGACTCGCGATCGGGCTCATCCTGATTGGGTCCACGCTGCTGCAGGTGTGGCGCACCGAGAGCCGTGCGTTCGCCCACGCCGGTATGATGTGAGGCGGAGGCCAATCGAGATGACGCGTCGAGGCTTGATCCTGTGTGGGGCCGGCATTCTGGCGGTGAGCGCGTGCGCGTCCGGCGCGGACCGACCGCCCGACGTCGCGACCTTCCTCGCGAATGTGAATGCGACCTACCTGAGGCTCGGCATCGAGGCTTCGCAGGCCGGGTGGATCTCGTCAACCTACATCACGCCAGACACGGAAGCGCTGAACGCGCGGGCCAACGAAGCGCTGCTCAGCGCGCTCGCCAGGTTTGCGAAAGACGCGACCCGGTACGAGAAGGCCAGCGTCACGCCGGAGCAGCGGCGGCAGCTCGACCTGCTCAAGCTCACGAGTGAGCTGGTGCCGCCCGGCAATCCCGCCGAAGCGACGGAGCTCACCAAGCTGGCGGCAAGTCTCGAGGCCACCTACGGGAAAGGCAAGTGGTGCAAGGACCCGGCGAAGCCTGACACCTGCCTCGACATCGAGAAGATCAGCGACATCCTGGCGACGTCCCGTGACGAGAAGCGCGTCCGGGAGGCGTGGGAGGGCTGGCACACCATTTCCGTGCCGATGCGGAAGGACTACACGCGCTTTGTCGAGCTGGCGAACAAGGGCGCGCGGGAGCTCGGGTTTGCCGACACCGGCGCGCTCTGGCGCCTGAAGTACGACATGCCGGCCGACGACTTCACCAAAGAGGTCGATCGCCTCTGGGAGCAGGTGCGGCCGCTGTACCTCTCGCTCCACGCCTACGTCCGGATGAAGCTGCACCAGAAGTACGGCGACGCCGTGCCGGCCGACGGGCCGATTCCGGCGCATCTCACCGGGAACCTCTGGGCGCAGGACTGGGGCAATCTCTCGGATTTCGTCGGGGCCGGCGGCGCCGACGCGGGGTACTCCCTCACGGAGATCCTGAAGCGGCGCAAGACGACCGCGGTGGACATGGTGCGGACGGCCGAGCGCTTCTATACGTCACTCGGGTTGGCGCCGCTGCCGAAGACGTTCTGGGAGCGGTCCCTGTTCGTGAAGCCGGCCGACCGCGATGTCGTGTGCCACGCGAGCGCCTGGACCATCGACTACGCGGAGGACCTGCGCATCAAGATGTGCATCGATCCGACCGAAGAGGACTTCACGGTCATTCACCACGAGCTCGGACACAACTTCTACCAGCGGGCCTACAAGGACCAGCCGATGCTGTTCCGGGACAGCGCGAATCAGGCCTTCCATGAAGCCATTGGCGACACGATTGCGCTGTCGGTGACGCCGGAGTACCTGGTGCGCATCGGGCTGCTCGACAAGGCTCCCGACGCCTCGCGCGACATCGGCCTGCTGCTCTCGCGCGCGCTCGAGAAGATCGCGTTCCTGCCGTTCGGGCTGGTCCTCGATCAGTGGCGCTGGGCCGTCTACTCGGGCCAGGTGACGCCGGCCGACTACAACAAGGCGTGGTGGGACCGGCGGCTGAAGTATCAGGGCGTGGCGCCGCCGTCCCCGCGCGGCGAGGAGTTCTTCGATCCCGGCGCGAAGTACCACGTGCCGGCCAACTACTCCTACACCCGCTATTTCATCGCGCACATCCTGCAGTTCCAGTTCCATCGCGAGCTGTCGAAGATGGCGGGCTGCAAGACGCCGCTGCATCGCTGCTCGATTTACGAGAGCAAGACCGCCGGCGCGCGGCTCGACGCGATGCTGAAGATGGGGCAGTCGAAGCCCTGGCCGGACGCGCTCGAGGCGCTCACGGGCTCGCGCCAGATGGACGCGACGGCGATCGTCGACTACTTCGCGCCGCTCAAGGCGTGGCTCGACGCGCAGATCGCCGGGAAGCCGGTCGGCTGGAAGTAGGGTCTAGCGGAACGCGGCCTTCATCGCGGCCGCAATCGTCTGCTGCTTGGCGTCCGGTCCAACGCCTTCCCAGGCGTGCAGGATGGTGCCGTCGCGATTGACGAGGATCAGGGTGGGCGTCACGCGGACGCGCAGGCCGGACGGGAACACCACGATGGCTTCCTCCGCCACGCCGAGACTCCGCGCGAACGACGCGTCCTCGGCCGGGGACTCGCGGTGGCCGGCGATCGTCACGCCGCCGCCACCTTCAATCACCGACGCCGCGAGCGTCTTGAGAAACGGCTGCGCATTCTGGCAGGCGCCGCAGGCCGCCCGGGCGAACACGATGAGCGTCTTCGGATGGCGTGAGTACCACGCGGCGGGGACGTCGACCCGATCCCCCGCCGCATAGGCCGGCGGCGGCGGGGCTGGCTCGATCCCGAGCGCCGTGGCCACGCGCGGCCAGAACACCACGCCGAGGGACGTACAAAGCATGACGGCGAGCACGATGCTCGCCGTCACGGAAAACCGATCGAGGAACCGATCGCGCACGCTTATCGTTCTTCGGACGAGAAGCGCGTCAGCTTGCACCAGCCGGTGCAGGCCCACGACCAGAACGGACCGCACATCGGCCACGACGTGTCGATGTTGCAGTCGTACAGCTCCGAGCAGACCAGCCAGGGGTCCGGCATCAGAATGTCGCACGTGTCGATGTCCATGCTGCACGTGCAGTCTGGAGTCCTCGCTGACGCGTGGCGCCACGCACGCACGTGATCGGCCAGCCGCTGCGTGAGCGGCAGCGCGCTCGGCCGCTCGAGCACCGTCGGGCCGAGCGTCACGAACAGCTCGCTCGCCGCCCGCGGGCCCAGCTCGGCCAGCGCGCGCTTGAACACCGTGCTCACGCGCTCGCGGGTCTCGGCGTCCGGCGACGTCGTAAAGAGCGCCGGCGACACCAGGTCGCGGGCGTCGCGCACCACGGCCGCCTGCGACCGCGTCAAGTCGCGGTGCGATTCGAGGTACGCCTCGAACCGGGCGCGCCAGACGTCGGCGCGCGCTTCGGCGGACAGCTCCTGCATGATCGCGCGCCGATACACGGCCGGATAGGCGTCGATCTCCGCGGCCGCCGCGGCGAGCTCGCTCGGCGACATTGTCGCCGTGAACTCACGAGCCGCTTCCGCCGGCTCCGGCGTCATCGCGACCGGCAGAATCAACGCTTCCACGGGGAGGGCGACCAGCGCGAGGGTCAGACAGACCATCAGCCGGCCACGCGTGCGCGTCGTCATCAGCAAACTCCTTGCGGCCTGGTTGGGATGGTGCGTGCGTGCGACACCAGGGGCCTGACGACCAGTGCAAGACTGAGGCCGCGCGTGCGTGCGTGAAATCGCGCTGTGTTTGCCGGGGTTTCCCGTGGCTGTTCACGCGCGACGGCGCGTGTGCCCGCACGAATCTGATCGCACCGCCACAGAAGCGGCGTTTCAGTTCTGCAAGCGCAAAAATGTCGTCGGGTAGAGGGCTACCCGGCTCAACTCGATCGGGGTAGAAAAGGGCTCATCCGACCGGTTCCGCACTATGCTCTGGAGCTTATGAAACCCTCGCCCATTCGTCCCGCCCTCTTTCTGGTCCTCGTCGTCGGCGCAGCCAGTGGTGCGAGCGTCCGGATCGCGGGCGACACGCAGGCGGGTGACGCCATCCGCGTGGATTTCCAGGTGATCGGCGCCGAGGGCCAGCCGATCGCGGATCTCAAGGCCGACGAGGTGGCCATCCGTGTTGGCGGGCGCGCCCGGCCGATCAAGGAACTGCAGTTCGTGAAGGTGCCGGGTGCAGGCGGAGGACCGGCGCCGGCGGCGGTGCCCGCGCCGTTCGGCACCAACGCCGGCGGCGGCGGAGAGGGCCGGCAGGTGGCCCTCGTCATTGAAGACGAGACACTGCCGCCTGGGGGCGAGCGCAACGTTCGTGAGGCGGTCGGTGCGTTCCTCGACAAGCTCGGTCCCGCCGATCGCGTCGCGCTGGCGATTGCCCCGCGCGACAACGCGCAGCTCGATTTTTCGGCGGGCCTCGACCGCGTGCGGGAAGTGCTCTCGCGCCTGCAGGGCCGCGCGAAGGCCGTGGCTACCGCCGCGGAGGAAACCTGCCGCACACGCGACACGCTCGCGATGCTGCGCGGGCGGATGGCGGCGATGGCCGGCGCCGAGTCGCCGACGACCGTGCTGTTCTTCTCGTCGAAGCTGTCGATGCCCGGCGCGGCGCAGGTCCGATCCTCCGCCGCCGGTCAGTGTGAGATCAACATCCAGCTGTTCCGCGAGATCGCCACGGTCATGGCGCCGGCCCGCGCGCAGCTCTACGTCATCCAGCACGACCCGACCCTGACCGCGCCGAACGAGGGTTTGCAGAATCTGGTCGGCGCGACTGGAGGCGGCCAGGTTCTCCGGCTGGCCGACGCGAGCGGTACCCTCACGCGCGTGCTGGCGGAGACCTCCGCGCACTACATGGCGACCGTCGAGGGCGACGCGTCCGACAAATCGAATCAGACGCAGCGGCTGGAAGTGCGTGTCGCCCGCGCCGGCGTCACCACCCGCTCACGCCCCGATCTGGCGCCTGCGACCGCACGTCCCGCTGCGGGAAAGCCCCTTACGCCGCAGCAGATGGTCCGCGACGCGCGCGCCTTCCCCGATCTTCCGCTTCGGGCCGTGGGCTACGCCTCGCGCGGCGCGGCGGGACGCATGACGGTGATCGCGCTTGGTGAGTCCGCCGATCCCGCCGGGAAGATCACCGCCGCGACCGTCGCGCTCGTGGACCAGGCCGGCAAGCTGGTGGCGCAGACGACGGCGGGCGAGAAGGAGCTTGCGCAGTCGCCGATCGTCATAGCGACCGCTGTTCCGCCGGGCACGTACCGCATGCGGTTCGCCGCGGTGGACGCCACCGGGCGCGCGGGCGCGGCCGACTATCCGCTCGTGGCTGATTTCACCGCCGCCGGTCCGATGAAGCTCGGATCGCTCATGGTCGGCTCGCTTCGCAACAACTCCATGAGCATGGCTCTCCAGTTCCGCGATGAAGAGAAGGTGGTTGGCTATCTCGAGATGTATGGACAGGTCACCGGTCCGGTGAAGGCACGCATGGAGATTGCCGCGACCCCTGACGGCCCCGCGATTGCGACCGTGCAGCCGGGCGGATCCGGCACGAGTGAGCCGGACCGATTCATTCTGACTGCCGAGATTCCGATCGCGTCGCTGGCGCCGGGCGACTACGTGCTTCGCGCCATCCTGAGCATGGGGGATCAGCCCGAAGGCAAGGTGATGAAGACGTTCCGAAAGGCCGCCCGCTAGACCGCCGGGTACCGCCGCTCGACGTACTCGTCGATCATCCGCTGGAACGCGGCGGCCAGCTCCTCGTACGATCCGCTCAGCGTCGTCGTATGGACGCCGTCGACGAAGACGGGACAGCTCGGCGCTTCGCCGGTCCCGGGCAGCGAGATGCCGATGTTGGCGGCTTTCGACTCGCCGGGACCGTTCACGACGCAGCCCATCACGGCCACCGTCATGGCTTCCACGCCCGGATGCGTCCGCTTCCACTCCGGCATCTGCGTTCGCACGTAGCCCTGGACGCGCTCGGCCAGCTCCTGAAATGTCGACGACGTGGTGCGTCCGCATCCCGGGCAGGCGGTGATCGCGGGCGAGAACGATCGCAAGCCGAGGGCCTGGAGGATCTCGCACGCGACGTAGACTTCTTCGCGCCGGTCGCCGCCGGGCCTCGGCGTGAGTGACACGCGGATCGTGTCGCCGATCCCTTCGTTCAGGAGGATGCTGAGCGCGGACGCAGACCAGGCGATGCCTTTGGCGCCCATGCCGGCTTCGGTCAGGCCGAGGTGGAGCGGCTGGTCGGTCTGCTTCGACAGATCGCGGTACACGGCGATGAGATCGCGCGGCCGCGAGACCTTGCACGAGATGATGATGTGGTCGCGGCCGAGGCCGCTTTCCTGCGCGAGCTCGGTGGACTGCAACGCGGACAGGACCATGCACTCGTTGATGACCTGTTCGGAGGTGCGGCCGAGCTGACGGTCGGTGTTCTCCTGCATCTTCGCCATGACGAGCTCCTGGTTGAGGGAGCCGCCGTTGACGCCGATACGGACGGGCTTGTCGTGTTCGACGGCCACGCGGCAGATCGTGGCGAAGTGCTCGTCACGCCGGCGCCCGGTGCCGACGTTGCCGGGGTTGATGCGGTACTTGTCGAGCGCGCGGGCGGCGCCGGGATGCCGGGTGAGCAGCAGGTGTCCGTTGTAGTGGAAGTCGCCGATGAGCGGCGCCGTGCAGCCGGCGTCGAGCATCCGCTGTTTGATCTCCGGGACGGCCGCCGCGGCTTCCGGCGTGTTGACGGTCACGCGGACCATCTCCGAACCGGCGTCCGCCAGCTCCACGCACTGCCGGGCGGTCGCCGCGGCATCGGCCGTGTCGGTGAGCGTCATGCTCTGAACGACCACAGGCGCGCCGCCGCCGACCTGGATGCGGCCCACCCGCACGCCGATGGTGCGGTGGAGTCGCGCGGGAACAGCCATCAACGACCGATCATACGTTGAGACGGTCTAAGATCAGGACCATGCGTGCCATCACCGTCCTTGTCATTCTCAGCGCAGTCGTCGCCGGCACCGGCGCCGGTGCGTCGCAGAGCGCGGGGCAAGCCGAGCCGCCGAAAGTCAGCGCCGTTCCCATGACCGGCGAGGTGGAGCGCCTTCTGGCCGCCGGGACCGAGATCGATGTCGTGCTGCAGACGATACTCGCTGCGAGCACGGCGATGGCGGACGATCGCTTCGACGCCGTGATGGTCAGCGCCAAGATGCCACCCGAAGCGATGCAGCCCGTGACGGCGGCGGTGGTACGTGGCTTCCTGAGCTCGGTGCGGCGTCCAGGTTCTGGTCGCAGCTCCCTGACGCTCTCGTTCGATGAGATTCACGCGACGGCGAAGCCGCAGCGGCTGCGCGGCTCGGTGACTCAGGTGTTCCAGGGCGTGAGTGCCAACCCTTCAGAGAACGCGGCGGCAACCGCGATGTACCGTGGTGGGCTCGTGCCGATGCCGGGCATCCTCATCGACATTCCCGGGACCGTGTCGTCCGTCGACGGCAAGGAGGTCAGGTTGTTGCCCGGCACGATCCTCCGCGTGCGCCTCGACCAGCCGGTGACGATCCGGATGCCGGGCCTTTAGACGCGAGTCCCGACGCGGTAGTATTCCCTCACCTCGGAGGGTTGCCGCCATGTCTCTCAGATTCCTTGCTCGATCGATCGCGCTGATTGCCGTATCGGCCGGCGCTGTGGCGTTCGGCGCCGCGACCGGCCGCGCGCAGCAACAGCCGCCGCCGGCCGCGCCGCCCGCCCCGCAGACCGGCGAAGCGGCGCTCGTGGCCCGCGCCCGCGCGATTCACGATCGGGTGATCACGCTGGACACGCACGACGACATCAGTCCGGCCAACTTCCAGTGGTCGCGCAACTACACGCTCGACCTCGGCAATCAGGTCAACCTGCCGAAGATGAAGGCCGGCGGCCTGGACGTGTCGTTCATGATCGTCTACGTCGGGCAGTCCAGCGGACCGGATGCGTTCGAGGACGCCGGCTTCGAGCGCGCCTACCAGTCGGCGCACGAGAAGTTCGAGGCCATTCACCGCCTCACCAAGTCTCTCGCGCCGGATCAGATCGAGCTCGCGCTCACGCCCGCCGACGTCGTTCGGATCGCGAAGAGCGGCAAGAAAGTGGCGGTCATCGGCATCGAGAACGGCTATCCGGTCGGCCGTAACCTCAACAGGGTGCGCGAGTTCTGGGAGCGCGGCGGCCGCTACATGTCGCTCGCCCACAACGGGCACAGCCAGCTGTCGGATTCGAACACGGGGGAGGCGACCAAGCAGTGGGCGCATGGCGACGGCTTGAGCGAGCTCGGCAAGCAGGTAATCGCCGAGATGAATCGCTGGGGAATCATGGTCGACGTCTCGCATCCGTCGAAGGGTTCGATGATGCAGTCCGTCGCGCTCTCCAAGGCGCCGATCATCGCGTCGCATTCTGGCGCGCGCGCTCTCTGCAATCACTCGCGCAACATGGATGACGAGCAGCTGCTTGCGCTCAAGAAGAACGGCGGCGTCATTCAGACGGTCGCATTCGCGACCTACGTGAAGTGCGATCCGGTGCCGCCGGAACGCAACCAGGCGATCGCCGCCCTGCGGCAGGAGTTCGGCCTGCCCGAAGCGGCGGGCCGCGGCGGGCGCGCCGGTGGTGGTGGCGGCGGCGGTGGCGGGCGCGCCGGTGGCCGGGGCGCGGGTGCGGCCGGCGCTGAGCCGCCGCCGCAGGGCACGACGGCCACGGCGGCTGGCGCCGCGGTCGCCGCGGGCGGCGGCGGACGAGGCGGGGGTGGCGGGCGAGGCGGAGCCGACGCCGCGGTCCTCGCGTTGCCGGCCGATCGACGCGCCCAATTCGAGAAGCGCATGGCGGCGATCGACCAGAAGTACCCGCAGGCGGCACGCGCCACCGTCAAGGACTTCGCCAATCACATCGACTACCTCGTGAAGCTCATCGGCATCGATCACGTCGGCATCTCGTCGGACTTCGACGGCGGCGGCGGCGTGGACGGCTGGAACGACGCCGGCGAGACGTTCAACGTCACGCTCGAGCTCGTGCGCCGCGGCTACACCGAGGCGCAGATCGCGAAGATCTGGAGCGGCAACCTGCTGCGGGTGTGGGGCGAGGTCGAGAAGGTCGCGAAGGGGATTCAGGCCGGAACGATCAAGTAGCCTGGCGCGGGTTCGTCATCGCGTAGACGTCGAGCTGCTGGCTGTTGAACTGCCGGCTCTCGGCAAACGTCTCGCCGATCTTCTGCGCCACGCGGATCGATCGCGGGTTGTCGGGCTGAATCATGCTGATGATGCGGTCGGCGCCGACTTCGTTGAAGGCGAAGTCGGCGGCGGCTTTGGCCCCTTCCGTCGCGAACCCGTTGTCCCAGCGCGAGTGCTTGATCACCCATCCGAGCTCGATGCCGGGCCAGCCTTCCGGGTACCAGAGACCAACGCGGCCGATGAGCTCACCAGTGGCCTTTTCCACGATGGCCCACTGCCCGTAGCCACGCAGGTGCCAGTGCCCGATGAGGAGCGCCAGCAGCCGCCAGGACGCGATCCGGCCGGTCGCCGGGCCGATGCCGCTCAGGAACCGGAGCACCTGGGGGTGCTCGTGAATCTCGACGAACGGCTCGAGGTCCTCGGCTGTCGGAGGCCGCAGGAGGAGGCGCGGAGTTTCTCGAATGACCATGCGAGGGGCAGTCGTCCCGGCGCTCAGCCGGCCAGGAAACCCCGTCGCCGGCGTTTGAGGAACAGGCCCTTCCGGGACAGGCCCAGCATCTGCGCGGCATCGGCGACGCGGCCGTCGGCCGACTGCATCGCGTGAGCGATGAAGGTCCGCTCGAGATCGGCGACGGCCCGGGCGAGCGGCTGGTCCAACCGGATCTCGACCGTCGGGCCTGCCGCCGCCGGGGTCGAGACTGGACGCGTGTTCCAGCGTTCGGCGACTTCGGCGCTGAGGTCAGCGGCCGTCAGCGTCTGGCCGTCGGCGGCCATCGCCGCCGCGCGCCGGATTTCGTTCGCGAGCTGCCGGATGTTGCCCGGCCAGTCGCAGAGCAGCAGCGCGGCGATCAGGTCGTCGCTGAGGTGCAGGTTCGTCCGGCCGCACTCGCGCGCGAACCGCGTGAGAAAGAGCGAGGCCAGCGCCGGAATCTCGTCCTTGCGCTCGCGAAGCGGCGGCATTTCCAGTCTGGCCACGCCGATCCGGTAGAACAGATCGCTGCGGAATCGTCCCTGCGCGGCCAGGTCCCGCAGGTCCGTGTTGGTCGCGGCGATGATCCGCACCGGCACCTTCTGCGGCCGGAGATCGCCGACCGGATGGATTTCCCCGCTCTCGAGAAACCGCAGCAGCTTGGGTTGCGTCGCGGGCTCCAGATCGCCGATTTCGTCGAGGAACAGGCTGCCGCGATCGGCGGCGCGAATCACGCCGGGGAACGAGTCCAGCGCGCCGGTGAACGCCCCGCGTCGGTGGCCGAACAGCTGGCTTTCCACCAGCTCGCGCGGCATGGCGGAGCAGTTGAACGCGACGAACGGGCCTTTGGGCACGAGGCTGCGGTCGTGGATCATCCGCGCCATGACTTCCTTGCCGGTGCCGGTCTCGCCGGTAATCAGAATCGGCAGCGTCGTCGCGGCCAGGCGCTCGGCGATCCGCACGAGCTCCACCATGCGCGGCGATCGGAAGATCGTGTCTTCGCCGTTGTGGACGATGCGCGGCCAGAGGTTGAGGTCTTCGTCCTCGGTCTCGGTGTCGGCCGTGCGATTCACGGCGGCCTGGAGGATGTCGGTCAGGCTCTTGAGAAGCGAGATTTCTTCGATCGCGTCCACGCCGCGCACGCGCACGGCGACGCGCCGGTCGGACCCGCGCAACCGGATCGTGATCGTGCCATCGGGTCCGGTGTCCCACGCCGCGGTCGGTTGGGATTGGTACGGCTGGCCGGATTCGCTGTGCACGTCGATCCGGTCGGCCAGGGCCGTGCTGCGCAGGATGTCGGCGGTCCGGTGCGCGAGGAGGTCGATGGAGTGACCGGCGCCGAGGATCGCCGCGACGTCGCCGAGCAGCAGCGTGGAGTCGGTGAGATCGCGGACGCGCGGTGTCACGGCGATGGATTCCGACGTGCGGCGCATCAGGTCGGCGCGGTCGCGATCGATCCACCACTCGTGATAGCGGTGGCCGATGGCGCGGCAGCCGGTGAGCGCGCGGTCGTAGTGGACGGATCCGAGGCTCACGTCGCCGCGCAGCGTCGCGCACAGCGCCTTCGAGGCTTCGAGGACGATGAGCGGGTCGACGGCGCCGCGGGGGCATGAGCGGACCGCAGCCGCGAGCGCCGCGTCGGCCTGCGTGTTGCGGCCGAGGCGCGCGAGCGCGCGGGCCTTGGCGCAGAGGAGTGAGGTCCGGAGACCCTTGTACTGGCGCCGGACGAGCTCGGGGTCGGCGTCCTCAACGGTCTCAATGATGGCGTCCCAGTCTTCGAGGGTTTCGAAGTAGGCGCAGCGGGTGATCTGGTGGGCGAAATCGTACCAAGACCGGGCGGGGAGTGTATGCGAACCCGCGAGGCGCTGCCACTCCGAAAGGAGGGAGTTGACCTTGTCGAGTTGCCCAGAGAAGTACGCCAGCTGAGCTAGGCTATCGAGTACTGACAGCCTAATGAGACTCAAGTCGGCGGACATTTCGGCTGCTTGGTCCAGACACTCTTGGGCCCGGTCTCTATGGCCCGTTAGGATGCTGACCAACCCAAGGTTGCAGAGCGAGCCGACCATCGGAACATAGAGGCCGGCAAGGCTGGCTTCGTTGTATCCAATCCGCGCGGCCACGGCGGCTCGCGAGAGATTCCCGCTGTACATCTCCAAGCCGGAATCAACCAGGTCAACCAAACACCTATTCGTTGGCTGATGCGCCCGGGCAAACAGGTGTCTCGCTAAGTCCACGTGTCGTCTGGCGTTGATGCAATGTCCCCGGCAAGCTTCGAGACGAGCTACGACTAAGTGAAGGCCGCCGAGTGGTGCTGCGTCGCTGGACTTCGTGGCCAACTGCCTGACATGTGTGAGCAGTCCAACGGCCTCGTCAGGACTCTGGAATTGTGACTCCCGGCTGAACAGGGACAGTGCTACCCCAAACTCCAACCTCGGTGCTGCACGCTTCGAGCGTTCTAACGCTTCCTTCAGACTAGCGATCGAGCCAACAACATCAGCCTGCTCGAACAAGGCTGTGCCGTAGCAAGACCAAAGCCTCACGAACGAAGAATCATCAAGAGTGAGGGGATCTAACTCCGCAACCAAGGAACACACGTCCGCAATCTGGCCTGCTCTCAGGAGTCGTTCGGCCTGTTCCGGCCATCGACTCGAGGAGGCACTATCTGCTGTGCTTGCAGGTGTTTGCGGTTCTTGAGCTTCGTTCCGGTTCATAAGAACTTAACGTTCATAAGAACTCCGGTTCCAGTCTTCTGCCAGTCTTCTTAGGCGCAAGGGGCAGGACGATAGCAGAAGTCGGTTCGAATAGACAGCGTTTGGCTAGCTATGCGTAATCGGGCAGGCGGTTCGGAACTAGTGAACGCGCTTGGGAGTGACGGCCTGTTTTGGGACTCGTCTCTCGTGTTCGCCGCCCATCGGCTGAGATAGCGACGAGACGAAGAGGGTCGCTGCGTTCTCGAGCAGTCGCCGATGGTCCTTATCAAAGGGCTCACTTGCAAACATCGCGAGCACACCTACGACCTGGCCGTCGACGACGGGGACAGCTGCTGCATAGCGCAGCGGGACTGAAAGAGTCTTGGCAACGGGTCCCAATTCAAGGGAGGCGTCGGAATTGAGGACGCTTTGTCCATTGGCATAAACCCACCCGGAAATCCGTTCGGCGATTGGCACGACGAGCCCATCCATCGCTGACGTTCCGACGCCGCACGCAGCAACAACGGCAAGCTCATTGCTGTCTGCCTTGGGTCGATACAGTGCCAGGCTGGCGACGGGTAGCACTCGACGAAGGTGCCTGTAAAGGATCTCAGTGGCATCTACCAGGCTGGATGCTCTCGGGAGATCGCGACGGAGTTCGTTGAACTCGCGCTCTTCAGCATTGGTAGCAGTAATGACGTCCAACTGGTGACCGTGACTCGCAGGCGCTTCCGGGCCATTGGCGGCATCCTGCTTCTTTTCAGCGGCTTCAGACTCCTCTAACTTATCCAGGATCTCCAAGAACCTGTCGACGACCCAGGGGTCGTAGGCCTTGCTCCGTCGATCGCGAAGCTCTTGTTCCGCCTGCTGACGAGTCATGCGAGGCCGGTATGGTCGATCCGAAGTCAAGGCGTCATAGCAATCGACTA
>Ga0137433_1000994_pt1 | contig 12977 bp, 3 predicted proteins | sample EasRivERMZT840_2_FD_102335 | JGI IMG/M metagenome (GOLD analysis project Ga0137433, IMG submission 102335) | Soil microbial communities from meander-bound floodplain in the East River, Colorado, USA - East River MetaG ERMZT840_2 | ecosystem: Environmental > Terrestrial > Soil > Floodplain ...
CGTGCGGCTCTCCCCCTCCCCTCACCCTCCCGACTCTCCCCGTTGGTGGGAGACGGTGACTATCTTGCGCGGCGCGGAAATTATTCCTTCCCTTTTCGCCGCCGGTTCATAGATTTCCGCGCTTGTCGTTCAAATCGAATGTTTGATTTACTCCCAGTCTATGGCCGCTGACACGTCAGTCGTAAAACCGCTCGAAGCTCCTCCGCTTACCCCGCTTTCCATCAAATCCAGGCTCGCTGGCACTCCCAAGGGCGCCCCGAAGTATCCTGTCACCATCAAGAACCTTGCCGGTGAACCGGTCGTCCTTGGCAACCCGCGCGCCACCCGCGCTCTCGTCGCGCTGATGGATGTCCACGCCGTCAACGGTGGAGCAGCCTGCCATTGGGGCGGCCCGGCGGGCTTCGCCGAAATCGTGGCCGCGGTTCACGGCATCATGTTCGCCACCAAGGGACGGCCCTGGCACGAGGCCTACAACTTCGTGAACGACGCCGGCCACGCCGAGAATGGCATCTACGCCCTGCGCGCCAACTACGGCTTCGACGGGATGAGCTTCGACGACCTCATTGGCTTTCGCGGCTTCAAGAGCAAGCTCACCGGCCATGGCGAATCGCATCTCAATCCCGAGGGCGTGCTCCTGAGCAACGGCCCGCTCGGGTCCGCGCTTCCGCAGGCCCAGGGACTCGCCCTTGCCGACAAAGTCGCCGGGCGCGACCGCGTGACCATCGTCACTGTTTCCGATGGCGCGGCGATGGAAGGCGAGGCCAAGGAAGCTTTCGCGGCCATTCCTGGCCTTGCCGCCAAGGGCCGCATGAACCCGTTCATCCTGCTCCTTTCCGACAACGACACGAAGCTCTCCGGCCGGATCACGAAGGACGCGTTCTCGATGCAGAACACCTTCCAGGCGATGTCCGCGCTGGGCTGGAACGTTCTCTTCGTGCCGAATGGCCACGACCTGCAGTCCGTTTATCAGACGCTGGAAAAAGGCATCGCCGTGGCGAAGGACAATCCGACCGTCCCCGTTTGCCTGTGGGTCAAAACCATCAAGGGTTACGGTGTGAAGGCCACCGAGGAAAACTCCGCGGGCGGCCACGGCTTTCCGCTGGCCAACGGGGAAAAGATCATCGATTTCGTCAACGAGATCTTTGGCGGCAAGACGCCCGATGAACTCGCCGACTGGGCGAAAGCGCTCCGCGAGGACTGGGAAACCAGGGAGCAGGATAAGAAGGCCAAGACCAAACCCGCTCCCGCAGTGAAGAAGGACAAAGTCCAGGGCGGCCTGGCCAAAGCGGCCATTCGCGCAGCCCAGGAAGGGTTTCCGGTCTTTTCGATCTCATCCGACGTGCAAGGCTCGACCGGCATCAGCACGTTCCAGAAGAGTTTCCCCGACCGCTTCATTGAAGTCGGCATCGCCGAGGCCAACATGGTCAGCACCGGCGCCGGATTTGCCAAGGCGGGCTTCATTCCAATCGTCGATACTTTCGGGCAGTTCGGCGTCACCAAGGGCAATCTGCCACTCACCATGGCGGCGCTCTCGCAGGCACCCGTCATCGCCATGTTCTCGCACGTTGGCTTTCAAGACGCCGCCGACGGCGCGAGCCATCAAGCGACCACTTACTTTGCCGCCGTCAGCGCCATCCCGCACACCTGCGTCATCGCGCCCTCCTGTCCTGATGAAGCGGAGGCGCTCATGTACGAAGCCATCAAACGTTACGCCGCCGCGCGCGCCGTCGGCAAAGACGGCGAGACTTACATCTTCTTCGTCGGGCGTGAGAACTACCCGATGCATTGGGTCGAAGGCGCAAGCTATCCGTGGGGCAAGGCCCAGGTCCTCCAGCAAGGCACCGACGTGGTGCTCATCGCCTGTGGCGTGCTCGTGAATAAAGCCATCGAAGCCGGCAAAAGACTCGCTGAACAGGACATCAGCGCCACGGTCATCAACAACCCGTTCATCAATCGCGTGGACGTGGAAACCATCGGCGACGCCGTGAAAACCGCGTCCGGCCGCGTGGTCACGATTGAAGATCACCAGGTCATCGGCGGCATGGGCGCGCAGATATCCCACGCGCTCGCGCAGGCCGGTGTCCCCCACCGCATGACAAGCCTTGGCATCCGCGGCGAGTTCGGCCAATCCGCCTACGTCGCGGAACATCTTTACGACCATCACGGCCTCACCGCCGCGAAGATGGTTGAGGCGGCGCAGGCGTTGATGAAGTAATCGCCTCGCGGCGCCTGCATCGAGGATGTTTGGCGCGGGAGAAGACGGGACGCGTCGGACCACGAGCCGCCCCGGCTCGCAGCGCGTCGCCACGACGAAAATTCCCGGAACTTGCTGCGACGTTCTCCGCCTCGACCCGCTGCGACCGGAGGCCGGTCGCGGTCCGGCGTACGCACATTGGCCCCTCAGATGCGCCCGCACGCGTGCGCGAGATGGAATCCATTCTTGCGCAGCGGGCGTGGGCTCCTACTTTAGCAAGGTGAACTCTCAACCACTCTCCGGGATCTGTGTCGTATTGGGCCTGGTTTGCTGGGCCGGTCTTTCGATTCCCGCGACGGGGGCGCCGGCAGCGCTGGATCCGGAGTTGTCGATCCGGAACGTGATGAATACCGGCTCTGGTTCGTTCCGGCTCGTGCGCAACCCCGTGGATGGAGCGCTTTATTACCTGAAGGTGAACGGGCAACTCTATCGGGTGAACCTGTCGGCGACTGCTGGTGCGAGTACCAGCACGCTGCTCTACACGAGCGCGGATCATCAAGTGACATCGGCGGCCGGAATGGCGTTTGGTCCGGACGGGAGCATTTACCTGACGAGCAACACAGCCGTCTCGAACAACACCTACACCGTGAGCACAGTGACCAGGGGCATTTACAGCCCGGTCAACGGGACACGAGCCTGGTCGGTTCTGGCGCGCACAGTGCCCTATCCGGGAGGCGCACGGATCTTCAGCCACCAGATGAACGCGGTCCTGCTGACTCGCGATGCCCGGTCGATCCTGGTCAACATTGGCGCGCGCACCGACCACGGCGAAGTGCAGACCGACGGGGGGACCTTTCCCGGGCTGCGGGAAGTCGGACTGACGACCGTGCTGTTGTATTTGCCAATCGAGAGTTCGGGACTGGTGCTGCCCAACGATCGCGAGCAACTGCGCGCGCTGGGTTACCTTTATTGCGAGGGACTGCGCAACACGTACAACCTGGCGTTCGGCCCGAATGGAGATTTGTTCGGGACGGAGAACGGCCCCGATCGCGACATGTCCGAGGAGATTAACTGGCTGCGGGAGGGGCATCATTACGGGTATCCGTGGAGGATGGGGGTCGAGGACAATCCCCAGCAATTTCCGAATTACGATCCCAGCCAGGATCGGCTCCTCAACTCCAGTTATACGGCGGTGAGGCAGGGCACCTACCAGAACGATCCAGCCTACCCGCCGGCGCCGAGGCAGTTTACCGACCCGGTCATCAACGTCGGGCCTGACGCGGATCGGATTCGCGATCCGGTGACCGGCGGAGTGATCGACGCGAGCGACACCGGCGCGACTCTGGGAACGTTCACCGGCCATCGGTGTCCTCTGGGCCTGAGCTTCGACAATCAACGAGCAATGGGTTCGAAGTTTCAGGGAGACGGATTCGTAGTGAGCTGGACACGCGGTGTGGCCGCAGGGGCCACTGGTGAGGGTGCCTTCGGGGATCCGAGCCAGGATTTATTGCACTTGGAATTCACTTCCGTCGGATCCAATTACCATGTCCGCGCCACCAGGGTCGTGGGAGGATTCAGCAACCCGGCGGACACCGCGATCATCGCCAACAAGCTGTACGTCCTGGAGAACGGCGGTAGCCAGGGCCTTTGGGAGGTCACTTTTCCCGCAGCGCCGCCCGTCCCGCTTCTGTCGGGTCCAGACTGGCTGTCGAATGGCCGGTTCCAGCTCACGCTGCGCGGGGCGCCGAATACCAGTTATGTTCTCGACAGCACGTCGAACTTTTTCGACTGGACGTTCGTGACGAATTACAACGGTTCTGACACACCGATTCTATTCTCGGATCCGGCCAACCCGGCTCCGCCCTACCAGTTTTACCGTTCGCGGCAAGAGTAGGCGGTTCCGCCCATCGGGCAGGAAGGGCCTCGGCACCCGCGGCAACCGACTTCCCCGTTTTTGGATTGGCTTCGCGTTACGATTCTGCTACAAACCCAGGCATTCACCGTCACCACTCGGTCTCGGATTGTCCCGTGCACGGGAGGTTGTCGTGCAATTGATGTCCTAACGATGTCTTCCCGCCTTATGCTGAAAGAACACTTTACTACGATGACGAGAGTGTTGCCCGAGCGTCCCGTCTCTTCTCCCTCTCTTCCCGACGCAGGAGGGAGGAGAGGGCCAGGGAGAGGAGGAATAATTCTTCTGGACGCCCCTCTCTCCGACTCTCTCCCCACTCGTGCCTCGCGAGGAGAGAGAGAAGAAAACACACATCGCAACCGCAGGTTCCCCGGCAGGGAGTGGCCGCGGCTCAGCCGCTTTCTATTGTATGCGCTGTCCATCGTCGCGGGACTGCATCTCCCGTCCAGCGCCAGCGCGCAAGTGTTCTTCAGCGAGATCATGTATCATCCGGTCGAGAAGGAAGCGTTCGACGCCAACGGCACACCGGTGCTCGACATCTCGAACGATGTGCATGAGTTCCTTGAACTGCACAATGCGGGCGCGACGCCCGTCAACCTCTCAGGTTGGCGGCTTTCTGGTGGGATTGAATTCGACTTTCCTCCGGGTGCATCCATTCCAGCGGGTGGATACGTCGTCATTGCGAAAGATCCGGCGCGGCTCGCCGCCGTTCCGCAATACGGACTGAACACCAACCAAATCCTCGGCCCTTACTCCGGGCAGCTTGGCAACGAAGGCGACACCCTCCGCCTGCGCGATGCGGCGGAGGATGTCGCCGACGCTGTTTCCTATTCGCCCGCGTTTCCGTGGGCCATCAGCGCCGACGCCCTGGGCGCAGGTGATGATTGGACTGGCCTGAATTCCTACAACTACCAATACCGCGGCCGTTCGTTGGAGCGCGTGAGCCTCAGTCACCCCGCAAACGACCCGGCCAATTGGCTCGCCTCGCCGCTGGCGACTGGACCTACACCGAGGCGGGCGAACACGGTGCAACTTCCCACCCCTCGTCCCGTGGTCACTGCTTTCTCCATTGCGCAAGCCAGCGAAGGCGCGGCTATCATCCGCTCCAACCAGCCCGCGCGGCTCGATGTGACCTTCTCTGCAACCAACCAACTCGCCAACGTCTCGGTGGAATACTTCATCGACGATATCAACCAAACCAACGAAACACGCACGACGCTCGCGCTGACCCCGGTCGCCACGCCATCCGATGGCCGTTACACCGCCACACTACCGGGCTTCGCCAATCGCAGCATCATCCGCTACCGCATCCGCGCCGACCGGGGCGCTGGTCTCGAAGCCGTGTCGCCGCGCATGGACGATCCCTTCGCCTGGCACGCTTATTTCATCAGCCCCACGCGCGCCGGGGCCAATCCGGCTTATGACTGTTTCATCTCTGTCGCATCGCTCAACACCCTCTCGATGAACATCGGTCAGGCGCCACGGCGCATCGTGAACCCCGATCCGCCCGGAACTCCGCGCGCTTCCTGGAACGCCACTCAGCCCGCCGTGTTCGTGTTCAACGGCGAGGTAATCGACATCGCGATGCGCCACCACGGCAGTCGCTACAATCGCGGACCGGGGCGCAATTCCTTCAAGTGGCAGTTTCCCCGTTACCATCGCTTCGAAGGGCGAGAAAGCGTGTTCATCACCGACAAGGGTGAGGAGCATCGCGTTGGCTCGCAACTTTACGACGCGCTCGATTTTCCGGCCTGGCGCTGTCGTTACATCGATCTGTTCCTGAACAGCAACGGCCAGCAACAACGCCTTCAACAGGAGGAGATGGACGAGTTTCCCTACCGTCGCTGGGATCTCGAGCAGGCCGCGAAATATCCCGACCGGGGCACCGAAGGCATCGGCGGCATCTTCAAAGCGACTGGCGTTATTCCGTTCGAAAGCGGCTCAGGTCAGGGCACGACCACTTATTTCAACAGCGGCGAAGGCCCGTATTTTATCGGCAACTGTGCGCTGCCGCCGGCCAAGCCCGGGTGGTCCGTGCGCCAGCGGTGCGAGTGGACTTACACGCCGCAGATTAACGGTTGGAAAGGCGGCGCGGACGTTGAGGGTATGATCACCGGAATGTGGGCCGCGCGGGGTGACTCACCGGTCGCACCCGGCCCGAACCTTGCGGACACGCGCGCTTTCCTCGAAGCCAACTTCGACGTGGACATGACGCTCGCCTACATGGCGGTACGCGATTGGAGCGCGCCGTTCGACAACGCCACCCACAATTACTTCCTTTGGCGCCGCGCCAACGGCCGCTGGTCGATGGCGCCGTGGGATCTCGATAGCGAGTTCGACAACAATCCACCGAACCAAACCATCTTCTGGGACGAATTCGCCACCCCGCAACCCGATGGCCTGCGCGGCCCGCATTGGCTGAAAGACTCGTTCTACAAAACGTTCCGCGAGGAGTACAAACAAAAGCTCTGGCTGTTGAACAACACGCACCTCACTCCTCAGAATCTCGCTTCGAACGGTTGGACTTCGCTGCAAGGCTTCGCCAGCGCGCGGCAGACGAGCGTCAATTCACAACTCGGCCTCGGCACGTTCTATCGCCCGGCGCGCCCCGTGAATCTTACTCCAACGAACGGAACGGGCGTGGTGCCGCCGGCTGTGTTGGAGGCGTCGGCTTACGTTCCCGGCAACACGAACAATCCCTCGCCGCACACACGTACGACCTGGATTATCCGCCATTCCAGCGGCAGCTACAGCAATCCGGTCGCGCGCGTCACCAGCACGACCAATCTCACGTCGCTGCCCATCCCGTTCGAGAGACTGGCGTTTGGGGAGACGTATTTCTGGAAGTGCATCTACTTCGACGCCGACCGCCATCCATCACCGGACAGCGTCGAAACCTCGTTCATCTTCGGCAGCACGCCGGCCACGGTGTCGCTCGTGCCCATCGATGCTTCGACGCTCTGGCGGTACAACGAATCGGGCACGAACCAGCCTGCCAATTGGAACCAGCTTACCTTCGATGACAGCGCGTGGCCCGTGGGTGCGGCGTTGCTCGCCGACGAAACCGGCCCGCTGCCCGAACCCATTCGCACGACGCTTAGCCGCACCAACCAGGTCAGTTACTACTTTCGCAAGAGCTTTGTGTTCGCTGGCGACACGGCGGGTGTGACACTGCGCATCCGGCAGGTGATCGATGATGGCGTGGTGATTTACCTCAACGGCTTCGAAGTCTCGCGCACCGGCCTGCCCAACGGGACCATCAACTTCAACACCCCTGCCAACCGCACCGTGAGCGATGCCGTCTATGAAGGGCCGATTTCGATTCCGGCCTCCGCGCTGCGCTCCGGGACGAACGTATTGGCTGCCGAAGTTCATCAGGCCGCCGCCACCGGCAACGATGTAGTCTTCGGCCTCGCACTCGAAGCCCGCGTGCCCCCTTCGCCTGGCGCGGTCCGGCTCAACGAAATCATGTCCGACAATTTCGGTTCGGTGCTCAACGGTGGTTACGCGCCGGACTTCATCGAACTCCACAACACTTCCGGCATCCCGCAATCGCTGGAGCAATTCAGTCTGAGTGACAACCCGGAGAGTCCTGGCAGATTCCTTTTCCCGCCCGGCACGGTCATTGCGCCCAACGGTTACCTGACCGTCTGGTGCGACGACGACACGAATGCTCCCGGGCTGCACACCGGCTTCGGCCTCGACAACGACGGGCAGACCGTTGCGCTCTTTGCCGTCACGCCCGGCGGATATCTTCTGTCCGATGTCGTGTCCTATGGTCTGCAATTGCCAGACAAGACGATTGGCCGCATCGATCCCGGTGATGGCGGAGGGCTGTCCTGGACGCTGTGCGAGCCAACGCCCAATGCCGCCAACGCCACAGCCTCGCTCGGTCCCACCGGTTCACTGAAGATCAACGAATGGATGGCGACCACCACCAGCGGCCCGGACTGGTTCGAGCTGTTCAATCCCTCGCCGTTGCCGGTGCTGCTCTCGGGCCTTTACCTCAGCGACAGCGCCGCCAATCGGACCAACACGCGCATCGCGCCGCTCACCTTCATCGCTGGCAGCCGCTTCCGGCAATTCATCGCTGACGAAGATCTTTCGCAAGGAGCGCGGCACGTGGACTTCCGCCTCGGCGCGGGAGGCGAATCCATTCTGCTCTCGGACGCCAGCCTGGCGCCCATCGACACCATCAGCTTCGGCTCGCAAACACCGGATGTCTCCCAAGGCCGCCTGCCCGACGGCGCAGCGAGCTTCGCCAGCTTCCCCGGCAGCGCTTCGCCCGAAGCCCCGAACCATCTTGCCATCGCCGGAATCGTGATCAACGAAATCGGGCCGGACCTCGAACTGCATAATACCAGCGCCGCGCCCATTAACGTGGGCGGCTGGTGGTTGAGCGACGACCCTCTTGTGCCCCAGAAACGTCTCATCCCAAACGACACCCTTGACACCCTCATTCCCCCCGGCGGCTACTGGTGGATGGACGACGATGAATTGCCGTTTAGTCTGCGCGCGCCGCTCGGCGGTCGGGTAGTCCTCTCCCACAACGGCACGCACAGGACGATGCGAGGTTTCGATCCTTTCGACGGCCTCACCCAGGGGACTGTGCCGACCAGCGTCGGCGTGGATTTTGTCCGCCTTGCTCAATTGACCTTCGGCGGGACCAATTCCGCCCCCGAAGTCGGCCCGGTCGTTATCAGCGAAGTCCAATATCATCCGCCCGACCTGCCCGGCGACGATGACGATTACGAGTTTATCGAACTGGCGAACATCACCGCCGCGTCGGTCGATCTCTTCGACGTGTTGAATCCGCAAAACCGCTGGCGTCTGCGCGATGCCGTCTCGTTCACCTTCCCGGCGAACACCACGCTGGCAGCGGGCGAACGGGTGCTCGTGCTCGGCATCGATCCCGCGACCAACTCCGCCGCGCTCTCCAACTTCGTCGCGACCTACGACCTTCCGCCCGGCACGCGGCTCTTCGGCCCTTATGCCGGACGGGTTCAGAATTCCGGCGACAGCGTGGAACTGGTGAAGCCACTCCCGCCGATTTCCACGCCCGGCCCGGACTTCAGTGTCGTGCCGGCCGTTCTCATGGATCGCGTCAACTTCTCGGACAACTTCCCGTGGCCCGTAGCCGCGGATGGCGCGGGCGCGTCGCTGCAGAAGCGGACGTTCGCCGCCTATGGCAACGAACCGACGAACTGGTTTGCAAGTGGGGTCTCTCCAGGTGGAGCCAGCGCCGCGAACAGTCCACCCACAGCGGCCATCGTTTCACCGGTAAACAACGTAAGTCTCGGCTTTGGCCAGCCGATCGTCATCGCCGTCAATACCACCGACAACGATGGAACGGTGCAGCGCGTGGAATTCTTCGTCGATGGCGTTGCGCTTGGCTCCGATTCCAGCGAACCCTTCGCCTTCACGTGGACCAACGCGACGCCCGGCGTTCATGTCCTCACGGTTCGCGCGACTGACAATCGACTCGGCATCACAACATCAACGCCCGCCGCCGTCATCGTCGTCAACCAATCCCCTGCGGTCTCGCTAATCACCCCCACCAACGGCGCGTTCATCGTGCTTCCTGCCACCATCGTTCTGTCCGCCAATGCAAGTGATCCTGATGGACTTATCACCAAAGTGGACTTCTTCGCCAATGGCATGCTCGTGGGACGCGCAACCAATCTGCCGTACGTCGCCACCTGGACGAACGCGGGCGCCGGCTCCTATAGCCTGACCGCCGTCGCCACGGACAACGGCGGGGCCAGCGCCACTTCCGCCGCGATTGCCATCAACGCCCGGCGCATCCCGGCCATCGCCTACGTCGTGCCGGCCGGCACCATCGGCTCGCAGGCATTTGCCACCGGCTACGGCATGGACTTCGACGTACGGACCAACATCGTCATCAGCACGCTCGGCGCCTTCGATAGCAGCGGCGATGGCCTCACCAACATCACGCTTACCACGCAAATTTACCGCCGCGCGGGAAACACCGGTGTCCTCCTTGCCAGCCTCCCCTTCACTCAAGCCGATCCCGGCACGCTCATCGGCGGCAGCCGCTTCAAGCCGTTGCCCACACCGCTAATCCTCGACCCGGGCACTTACACCGTTGTCGGCTACGGCTACAACGGCGCGAATCCCGGCGGCAACATCGGCACGGGCAACGCCAAAACCTGGGTCACCGACGACGGCGGCGGACTCATCGCTTTTGTCGGCGGCAGCCGCAACGGCACCGGCGGGCCGGGAACTTTCCCCGCACCAGTGGACGGGGGGCCTGCGGACCGTTACGCCGCCGGCACGTTTGAGTTTCGCCTCTTGCCGATTGCGCCGGTCGTCGTTTCGCAGCCGGCCAATCGAATCGTCCGCCTCAACGGCGCGACGAATTTCACCGCAGGTGTCGCCGGGAACTCGCCATTGAGTTACCAATGGTTCTTCAACGGTGCGCCCATACCCGCCGCTGCCACCAGTCCCATGCTCACCGTCACCAACGCGCAACTGGCCAGCGAAGGCGCCTACCACTTCGTCGTCACCAACGTGTTCGGCGCCGACACGAGCGCGCCGGCCAGCCTCACCGTCTGGATTGACGCAGGCATCATTGTGCCGCCCCTCAACCAATCGGTGGTCGTCGGCGCGCCTGTCACTCTGAGCGTCCTGGCGATGGGGAAGCCGTTGCCCATGAGCTTTGAGTGGCGTCGCGGCTCCCCGGTGGTGGCCAGCAACATCGTCCATGGCACCCAGGACTTTTATTCGTTCATCGCGCCGCTCACCGTGGGAACGCAGCAATACCGCGTCATCGTGCGTAACATCGCCAACCAGGGCATTTCCTCCAACGCCCTCTGCACCGTCATCACACTGGCGGATACCGACAACGACGGCACGCCGGACGAGTGGGAAACCGCCCACGGCTTCGCGCCGGACAACGGCGCCGACGCCCTGCTCGACACGGACGGCGACGGCTCGAGCAACGGTGCCGAGTACGTCGCCGGCACAGATCCAACAAACGCGTTAAGTTACTTGAGGATTGATTCCTTCAACCTCGACGCCAACGTGACAATCTCGTTCGGGACAGTCTCCAACCACACCTACACCGTGCAATTCACCGACGCGCTCGCCGCCGGCGCATGGTCGCGCCTGGCCGACATTCCCGCCCGCGCCAGTAATCGCGTCGAGCAAGTCATCGATCCGAATTACACCACCAACCGCTTCTATCGGCTGGCCACGCCGCAACGGCCGTAGGCGGGCCGGGCGTGCTTCGGTAGTAGGACAGGCTTCCAGGCTGTCTCCGCGGGCATCCTGCCTTGGATCGGCCACTCAGCAAAACCAGGCGCGAATCAGATCGATGTGTGAGGCGTGAGCGGTTGCGCCAAATCCGATCACTGTCGGGTCACGCGATAAAACCGCGATCCGGGTCTAGTCTCCACGCTCACCTTGTTGAAGCCGTTGGTGACAATCGTTGGGCCGTTCGCTTCGAGAGTCCAGAGCGCATCCGGCGACAGGCTTGACGATGATTCAAGAACAAACCCCGGCGGTAACGACGGCCAGGTCAGTTCGAACAACGATCCAACCGGCGTAAGCGTGATCACCGGCGCGTCGTAGATTAGCGCCGTCAATCGGAGGTCGAAGCTCACGTCGGTGCTGGTGGCAGACTGCTGATGAATCTCCACCGCGAGCACGTTGGTCCCATTGGCCAGTAGCGCCGGACTCACGTTCGTGGTGAAGAAGGTTGCCTCGTCGGCGCCGCCCACGGCGGTGACGGCCCAGTTGGTCGAGTAAACCACCGGCCCGTTGGTCATGTTGCTGCGGAAGATTTCCGTGCCGTTCAGGTAAACAATCCCGCCGTCGTCGCGAAGCAGTCCAAGCGTCAGATTGGTCACCGCCCAAGCGTTGCTGAAGACGAATGGCTTTCGAAAATAGGTCGTGGCGATGATCGTGCCGCCCGTTCGATTGCTGCGGATGAGCGTGACTTCATCGCCGTCGCCGTAGCCGAACTGGGCCACGCCGTTGCTCCAGCCACTGTCGTTGAAGGCCGACGCCCGCCACGCGGTGCCCTGATCGGAACCATTGTCGAGGTAGCGCCAACTGGAGCCGGCGGAGATCAGAGTAGTCGGGTTGGGGCCGGGAGCGCGCGGGCTGGTCAAGGGAAGCGCCCAGATATTTCGGAACTGAACCGTCCCGACAAGGTCCTGGAGTCGAAGGCCGCCCGGCGGGGGCTGTTCCGGCGGTGCATCCCCTTCCGTGGGCCGCGTGATTTCCACGTCGTCATGCACCACAACCCCGTTCCACGAGACTGTGACCCGCGCGTTCTCCGTCTTCACTCCGCCAGCCCAGCGGGCAGCCCGGAAGGTGATATCATAGGTTTCCCACGTACCTCCCGGCAGGCTCGCATTCGTGCTCGCATCACGAAGGGACCAGATGGAACCGCCGTCATTGGCACCACCAAACGGACGGTTGAAGGATTCCATGATCTGGATCTCGAACTGGTTTTGCAAATACACGCCGCTGTTCGCCAGGCTGCCCTCGGCGGTGCCCGGCGGACTGTTGGAAAGAAAACGAAACTCCAGGTGCAACTGCACGTCGCCGAAGGCCTGCCGGGTGCGGATGTCGCCCTGGCCGTACACCGGGTTCGCCCGCACGGTCACGGCCCCGTCGGCCACCACCCAGGTGGCCGGCCTGTCGTCCGGGTGCTGCCAGGCATCCAGGCTGCTGCCGTCGAACAGCACGATGGCGTCCGAGGGCGGCGCCGTGCCCGCACCGGGTGTCACCACCGCGGGTTCGGGTTCCCAGACCTCGGTGAGCGTGGGGTCGCCTTCCTCCGCGGCCACGGGTGTCGCGGCCAGTGCCGCCAGCAAGATCCAGGTGCCAGAAATTTTCATC
>Ga0137433_1000995_pt1 | contig 12976 bp, 16 predicted proteins | sample EasRivERMZT840_2_FD_102335 | JGI IMG/M metagenome (GOLD analysis project Ga0137433, IMG submission 102335) | Soil microbial communities from meander-bound floodplain in the East River, Colorado, USA - East River MetaG ERMZT840_2 | ecosystem: Environmental > Terrestrial > Soil > Floodplain ...
CGTTCGTTCTCGGAGCGGCGCAACTGATCTTCCTCGGCAACTTCTTCGTCAGCCTCTTTGTCGGCAAGAAGACGACTGAAATGAATCCATGGCAGGCGACGACGCTCGAGTGGACCGTCCCATCACCAACGGGGCATGGTAATTTTGGAGAAGAGCTGCCGATCGTGCACCGGTGGCCATTCGATTACAGCGTGCCTGGAGAAAAGGAAGATTTCGTGCTGCAGACCTCTCCGACTACGGCTCCGGTCACAGCGAAGCATTAAGGCAGGTTGAACAAGTAATATGCCCGTATTAACCGATGAACGAAGATCAGGAACTGTTCCACCGCCGCAACCGCCTCGCGGAGGTGGCGGCGATGGTTCTTCGGATTCGAGTTCGTCGACGTTTCCTATATCTAAAGGTCAGATCGGACTCTGGATTCTGCTGACCGCCGTCATCATGTTGTTTGCCGGGCTGTCGAGCGCCTACATCGTATTGCGCGGCGTTCCCACCTGGCAGAACATCGAACTACCGTCGTTGCTTTGGCCGAACACCTTGATCCTGCTCCTGAGCAGTGTCGCAATCGACATTTCGAGGCGCGCCATCCGCCGCGGCGATTCGGCCAGCATGAAGCGGTGGCTTACTGCCGCCGGAGCGCTGGGTATGGCGTTCCTTGTGGGGCAGGTCCTGGCGTGGCGTCAGCTCGTCGATGCCGGCGTCTATGTGCCGTCGACATTGCAGAGCGGCTTCTTCTATATCCTCACTGGACTTCACGGTTTGCACCTGTTTGGCGGAGTCGTGGCCATGAGCTTTGTTCTGGTCAAAGCGCTCCGAAACGAATTGAGTCCAGCCAATCATGAACCGCTGAAGTTGTGCGGCCTGTATTGGCATGTCATGGACGCGCTTTGGGTTTATCTGTTTGTGTTGCTTTCATTGTCTTGATCACGGGAGAACGGAATGGATTCGAGCTTAGCTGAACAACAACGGATACTTGCTTCCGATTGGGGTGGTGGGCGATCGCCTTTCGGCACGTCGTGGAGCAAGTTCATGATGTGGATTTTCATCATCTCCGACGCCCTCACGTTCGCCGCATTTCTGATTGCGTACGGTTTCATGCGGAGCATATCTCCGCGCTGGCCGGAGCAGACGGAAGTCTTCAGCATGGTCCTGATCACTTTCATGACGTTCGTGCTCATTTCGTCGAGCGCGGTCATGGCAATGGCTGTCGGCGCGGCCCGCGCCGCAAATCCGAAACTCGCCGTTCTGTTCCTTGTTTTGACCATCGCCGGCGGTGCCATCTTCATGGGCTGCCAGGCGTATGAATGGTCGCATTTCATCGGAGAGGGTGCGACGCTGACCAACAATCCGTGGGATAAGGCCGTGCCGCAGTTCACATCCAGTTTCTTCGTGATCACGGGTTTCCATGGCTTTCACGTTTTCAGCGGTCTCGTGATTCTGACTTTTGTTGCAATAAGAGCGGCCATGGGCAAGTATTCAGCAGACAGCGTCGAGAACGCCGGGCTGTACTGGCATTTCGTTGACGTGGTCTGGGTTTTCGTTTTTGCGTTCTTTTACTTACTCTGATCGCCGGAGACTTTATGACCGATCATCACGATCATCACGCGCTGACATACAAAACGTATTTCATCACCTGGTTCCTGTTGCTTGTTCTGACTGCGATCGCTCTCGGAGTCGGTTACCTCAACATAAATGAAACACTCAAAGCGTTCCTTCTCGTCGGTACGACTCTCGCAAAAATCCTGGTCATTGCCGCGATGTTTATGCACCTGCGGTATGAACGAAAAAACCTGATTCTCATCACGTTCGCTCCGCTGATACTTGCAGTGATCATGTACGCGTTCACCTATCCCGAAACCCTCGGCAACCCCACTCACCTTCTTGAAGTGCGGCCGGAGTCGGCGAAAGAAGCACCCAAAGCCGCACCGGAGCACAAATGATCGATATCAATCCAGAACTGTGGGCTCAGGGCTGCGCGATGTGTCGCGCAACTCTGGAGTCGTCTCCTGATGGGAAGACGATCGCCGCCGGACTTGCCCGCGGCATCCTGCTGATGCTGGTCTTGCCTTATGGGTTGATGATGACTTTCGGAGTTATCATTTACCGCGCTTACCGCCGGAAATCGAAAGAGCACCAGCAGAATCCGGTATCCTGATCCCATTGTGGTTTTCGAGATCGATCCCGTCTGCCACATGAACGTGATGCCGGAAACAGCCGCCGGCAAATACGACTACAAAGGCAAAACCTACTACTTCTGCAATCCCCGCTGTCTCGAACGCTTTCGCGCCAATCCCGAACAGTTTTTGAATCCGGGCGGCTCCTCCCGCCAGCCGGCCGCGCCGTCGCCGGCCGCTGCTACGGTTCCCTATACGTGCCCGATGCATCCCGAGGTTCGGCAAATGGGTCCGGGGACGTGTCCGAAATGCGGGATGGCTCTGGAGCCGGAGGTTGTTTCGCTCGAGGAGGAGGAGAATCCTGAACTTGTCGACATGACGCGGCGCTTCTGGACAGCCTCGGCGCTCACAGTGCCGATCGTCGTGCTCGGCATGATCGAGCTCAATCCGCTGGCGCAGGCGATCCTGGCAACCCCTGTCGTTATTTGGGCCGGATGGCCGATTCTCGAACGCGGTTGGGCTTCAGTTCTGAATCGCAGCCTGAACATGTTCACGCTCATCAGCATCGGCACGATCACGGCTTATGTCTACAGCTGCGTCGCTGTTCTTGAGGGCCTCCCGGTTTATTTCGAGACGGCGGCGGTCATCACCGCCCTGGTTCTTCTCGGCCAGGTCCTCGAACTGCGAGCACGCAGCCGGACAGGAGCTGCCATCAAGGCGTTGTTGGGTCTGGTTCCGAAAACCGCTCGCCGAATTGAATCCGACGGCAGCGAGCGCGATGTCCCTTTGGAACAGATTCAGGTCGGCGACAAGCTGCGCGTACGGCCGGGCGAAAAGATTCCCGTCGATGGCATCGTTCTGGAAGGTTACAGCTCTGTTGATGAGTCGATGATCTCGGGCGAGCCGATCCCGGTCGAGAAGACGGAAGGAATGAAGGTCATCGGCGGCACGATTAACGGAACCGGCGGCCTTGTCATCCGCGCGGAACGTGTAGGCCACGATATGCTGCTGTCGCAGATCGTGGCGATGGTGGCGCAGGCACAGCGGAGCCGCGCGCCGATTCAAAGGCTCGCCGATGTGGTTTCGAGCTATTTCGTTCCTGCCGTGTTGATCATCGCCATCGCGACATTCATCATCTGGTTCGTCTTCTCAGGCGCGGAGAACCGGCTATCGATAGCCATTCTGAATACGGTAGCTGTGCTGATTATTGCCTGTCCCTGCGCTCTGGGTCTCGCCACGCCGATGTCGATCATGGTCGGCATTGGGCGGGGAGCAACGGCGGGTGTACTGATCAGGAATGCCGAGGCGCTGGAGATCATGGAGCGAGTCGACACGCTGGTCGTCGATAAGACCGGCACTTTGACCGAAGGCAAGCCTGTCGTTGCAACGATCGTGGGGACTTCCGGTATGTCTGAGGATGAGGTCCTTCGGCTCGCCGCCAGTCTTGAACAAGCGAGCGAGCATCCTCTCGCCGGCGGTATCGTTCGTTCGGCGGCAGCGCGCCGGCTGCAGCTTTCCTCTGCGTCGAATGTCCGGGCTATTGCGGGCAAGGGTGTCGAGGGTGGTGTTGAGGGCCGATCGATCGCAGTGGGAAACCGCTTGCTTCTGGAAGCGAAAGGGATTGACGCAGGCCCTTTCGACAAACAGGCCGAAGCGCTGCGAAACGACGGACAGACGGTCATGTTCGTCGTTATCGATGGAACGATCGCCGGATTGATCGGCGTCACAGATCCGATCAAGGAATCCACTCCGGAAACCATCCGAAAATTGCATGAGGCGAGGATCCGGATCGTGATGCTTACCGGCGACAACCGCACGACTGCCGCCGCCGTCGCGAAGAAGCTCGGGATCGATGAGGTTCAGGCGGAGGTTCTGCCGGATACCAAAGTTGAAGTCGTAAAGCGACTCCAGCACGAAGGTCATGTCGTCGCAATGGCCGGCGACGGCATCAATGATGCGCCGGCGCTCGCTCAGGCCGATGTCGGCATCGCCATGGGGACCGGAACCGATGTCGCCATGAAAACGGCAGAGATCACGCTGATCAAAGGCGATCTTCGCGGTATTCTTCGCGCCCGGACACTCAGCCGCGCAACGATGAAAAACATCCGGCAGAATCTGTTTCTAGCCTTCGTCTACAACGTTCTGGGGATACCGATTGCAGCGGGTGTCCTGTATCCGTTTATCGGATTACTGCTCAGTCCGATGATCGCGAGCGCTGCGATGACTTTCAGTTCGGTGTCGGTGATTACGAATGCCCTGAGGCTGCGTCGCACAAAAATGGGGTCGTAGCCCGCTCACCGTTCGAACACTTCTGAATCGACCTCGCTGAACAAATCCGCATGCAGTTTCTGGATTGCCGTTGTGGCGTCTTTCTCGTCGACGAGAAAGCTGAAATTGATGTTGGACGCGCCCATAGACACCATCAGCACGTTGATGTCGGCGAGGCAGCCGAACGCGCGGCGCGCGATGCCGGGTGTGTACTTGATGTTGCTGCCAACCAGGCAGACCAAAGCCGTTTTCGGGCTTACCTGTACGTCACCTAATTGTTTCAGCTCGTCGAGAATGGTGTGGAGCGAAGACGTGTCGTCGAGTGTGAGCGAGACCGAGACTTCCGAGGTCGCAACCATATCCACCGGCGTGTGATGCTTGTCAAACACGGCAAACAGGGCACGGAGAAATCCGTGCGCCATCAGCATTCGTGAGGACGAAACGGTTACGATCGTGATGCCGCGCTTGCACGCGATCGACTTGATCAGATTTTTGCAGGGACGGGCGTCCCGCGTGATTCGTGTTCCGCTGCCTTGTGGTTTCTTCGAATTCAGGATGTAAACCGGAATGTTTTTCTCGACGGCCGGCAGAACGGTCAACGGATGAAGGACCTTCGCTCCGAAGTAGGCAAGTTCCGACGCTTCGTCGAACGAGATCTCGCGCACCTTCCACGCTCCCGGTACGGTCCGCGGGTCCGCCGTCAACATTCCGTCCACGTCCGTCCAGATCTGAATCTCTTCGGCGTTGAGGGCCGTCCCGGCGATTGCGGCCGAATAGTCCGAGCCTCCGCGGCCGAGGGTCGTGATCACGCCCGACAGCGTTGAGCCGATATACCCTCCCATGACAACAACTCTTCCCGCGTTCAGGTGGGATCGCGCGGCTTCCTCGAGGCGGGAGGCGGTGATGTCGATGATGGGCGACGCCTTTCCAAACCGGTCGTCCGTGACTATGCACTGGCGGGCATCGATATGGACCGCATCGAAGCCCAGCCGCTTCATCCGATCGACGAAGATCAACGACGACAAGGCCTCTCCGTACGACGCAATGAGATCCTGAGTCCGGGGAGAGAATTCGCCGATCGCGGCAAGTGCCTTCAGCAACTCGCGCAGCCGGACGAATTGTTCAACGGCAGAAGGCAGCAGTTCAATGTGGCGGTATTCCAGCCGGTCGGCAATGGTCATGGCCTTGCCGAGTTCGCCACGCGCAGCGAAACTGCCGGCTTCGAGAAGTCCGTTCGTAGCGCCTCCCAGAGCGGAAACGACTACAAAAGGTTTCCGGCTACGACGCTCTCCGACGATCTGACACGAACGATCGATTGCGGCCGCGTCCTCCACCGACGTGCCGCCGAATTTCATCACTATCATTTCGGGAGAATAGCAGGAAATCCGCGGCGTGCGTAAATCCCTTACTTGAGCTGGCGCAACTTACCGGGACGCTCGGGAATACTTGCTAGGGCTTGACTCCGTATCACGGTACCGGCTGTAGATTTGTAGTTATGCGCGATGCTAAAAAGCCAATGACCATCGGCCAGGTCGCAAAGCTGGCAAGCGTCGGAGTGGAGACGATCCGGTTTTACGAAAGAGAAGGACTTCTCATCAAGCCAAAGCGAAAGGAATCCGGATACCGGATGTTTGAGGCGGACGTGGTGAACCGAATCCGGTTCATCAAAAGTGTCAAAGAGCTCGGATTTTCACTGAAGGAAATCCGTGAGCTTCTTTTCCTGCGGGTCGATTCACGCGGTACTGCGACGGAAGTGAAAAAGCGAGTCGATTCGAAAATCGATCAGATCGACCGCCGTATTCATGACCTTAAAAAAGTTCGCAATGCGCTGGCTCAGCTTTCACGGTCTGTTGGCAAACGTCCTCTGAGCGAGTGCCCCCTGCTCGACGTCCTCGAACACTCGAGAAAATAGGCCGCTCGCACCCTTCCCGACTGGTACGCCCGAAGTGTCTTCCATCCTTATACTTTGACCGGCCGGTCAAGATGTGATTTACTCCCGCACCATACCTAGATAATCGAGGCTAAAACAATGGCGATGAAGGACAGCGATCTGCTCCAGGGGACTCTGGACCTGCTGATCCTGAAAACACTCAGCAGCGAATCCATGCACGGCTACCGGATCGCCGCGAGAATCAAGCAGCTTTCGGATGAGGTGCTGCGGATCGAAGAAGGGTCGCTGTATCCGGCGTTGTATCGTCTCGAACAGAAGGGTCTCATCCAATCCGAGTGGGGAATGACCGATAACAATCGCAAAGCAAAGTTCTACCGGCTGACCCGCAGAGGCCGTTCTGAGCTGGACGTCGAGACCGAAAGCTGGCAGCGCCTCTCCCGCGCCGTCGGCCGCGTCATCAGGGCCATCGAACAGGGCGCGTGATCGTCGCCTGTTATCCGAGAAGATCGTCGACCTTGAAAAGAATCTCGGGAAACGCAGCTACAGATACCAAATCGCCGCGACGGAGTGTGAGGGTGGTTGTATAGGTGTCGTCCGAGAGATCTCGATAAACGAGAAGCTCATCGCTATTGAGGTTTTCGATCCAGACTTCAGGCACACCGGCCAGCGCGTATCGAGGAACTTTTGTGTTCAAATCGAATTGAAGCGAACTTTCGGATACCTCGAGCACCAATAGGGTGTCCTCGGCCGTGACCATTGCTCGGGCTTTGTAAAAGTCTGACCGAAATTTCAGCAGAACAACATCCGGTTGGGGCTCTGAATAGTCATTCAACACAAGGGGGTTTTGCGCATTGATGATTGCTCGCCCTTGCAGAGCAGCGCTAAAGAAATGGTTGGCCCTGGCCACAGACATGGAATGCCGATGACCGATCGGGCTCATCTGAATGATTTCTCCATCGATGAGTTCCGTTCGGTCTTCCGGACCCAGAATGCCCACGTCACCCATGCGGTGATATTCGCGGACTGTAAAGAGCTTCTTGATAACTTCCGGCTGCATCGCTGAGTTCCTTTTGAAAGCATCATACTCCGATGCACCCAAGGCAGTTATGCATCCGCTTCGGTTGTTGGGAATCAGCGGGTTGAGTGGTGGCCGGGTGAAAGGAGTCGCTGAATTCGCAGATTACCGCGCGACTTCTTTTTCGGGGGACAGTCGCTTAAGTTGAAACTCGAGTCGGCACTTCGCCCGCTGTCACCGGCAGAAAGCCAGTCGTGCGATTCGTGCCGTCGTCGAAGCGAACGGCAAGCCGGAAAACAAAGCACCGATGGCGCTATTTCTGTTCGCTGTGTGGTAGCACGGCCTGGCATTCACCGTTGCCCTCGCGATTGGTCCCGGCCAGGCGTAGAGCAGCGCAGCGCCGAGGCCATCGAGCACCACATCTCCGAAGTGGTCCTTATCGATCCGAACGGCCGCGAATCCCCGGCAGTCGCCGTACGTGGGGCGGCGTGACTCGAACTGGCAAGGACAGGCGTAGTCGCAGTTGCAATTGCTGAACTCGACTCCTTCGATGTACCAGTCAACCTGTGCCATCTGGTGTCCTCCTTCAGAATCCTCCACGGTAGCCGAACGGCCTGCCGCTCAACCGCCGCGCTTTTCAGCGGTCGGCTGGAGCGGCTGGTCGGGCGGCTCTTTCAGGACGGGGCCTTTCAATCGACTGGAATGCCACAATGCGAGAACCTCGACCTGCCTTCCTTGAACGCGGTAGTACACGAAATACCGAATCCGGCTGAGATGTATCCGGCGAACGTCTTTTAGCCTCACGTTTGTAGCTTTCGCTCCAGCATCCGGCCGTTGTGAAATGAGAGCGAACCCGCGTTGAAGCTCTTCCTTGAAGGCTTGAGGCGCCTTTTCACGATTTGCCAGCCACCAATCTGCCGCCTTCTGTATCTGCGAGTCCGCAGCGGCTGTGACCTTGATTGGCAACATTGCGTAAGTTTATGGAAGCCGCTTGAGAACGTCTTCGACGTCGACCAATTCCCCTCGATCTGCTTGAGCTATGGACTCGAGAAGCGCAGTCTCCTCTTCCTCATTCAGAGTGAAAGTGTTCTCGTCGGAAACCAGAACCGTCACGACCGATCCCTCGTCGAGCGATTCGCCCTCGACAATAATGCGACCGTCGACCACTTTGCCTTTTGTAATGCGCATGAACAGATTCTAATCCCATCGTTATCTAAGCGTCGACCAGCAGTCAGGATTCTCGGGTTGTGCCTTGACCGCCCAACGATTTGCGGCGTCGGGTGCAGCCGCGGGTTGGGCGGCTAATGTAGTTGCTCCTCAAGGTCATCGGTCTCCACACAATAGCATTTGCTGTCGAGGTTCAACTCCTCAGCTTCGTCAGCCATCTCACGAATAGTGCTGACTGGAACCCCACACCTGCGCTCCGCATCCGAAAGGGCATCCGTCAAAGAACCACCACCCTCTAGACAGACGGAAATGGCGTGCTGAAACGGGGGAAAAGCATCAGGGCCATACACGATTCTGGACGAACGTAGTTCGTGAGCAAGCGCTTGCGCGCAACTCCGTAGCGGATTCCGGAGTCCGTCGATATCTAGAACGAACCCAACAAGCTTCTCAATGTGTATGGCTGCGACACCGTGCCTTCCGAAACAGACATGGAATCCAGCCCACCAGAATGATGGGATATCCCGGTCCACGCGGTTCCAAGCTGTCGACACGTCGCTAACTGAAACTTGCTGTTCTGATTGGAACGATAAGAACTCTGTCACGGTACCGAGGTCCGGCCATCGTGGCTGCATCACTTGCCATAACTGTTCTGCAGCATGCCGCATGCGGATCGACGACAACACGCGCTCTGGGAATGCGACTAAGTCCGCGGCTTCCAGTGAGTGACTAAGAACAACTGCGAGATCGATCCCCATATGCTCAATCTACGACGTCTCGTTTCGCGGAGCGTCCGCCCAACGGCTCAACGTTCAGCCGCAAGACGCGCGAACATACTACTGCGAATTTGAATTGCCCTCACGCGCGGTTTGCCGGCTGCAACGTTGTGTTAGCCCGTAGGTCGGGGGGCAGCCTCAAGAATCTGACGCATCTACTTCAGCGACTGTCCCCGGCAGTGTGGTGCGTCTGGTTATTCCTCGTCGTCGTTACCGTAAAGACCTGAATTGTCCTTGCCCCATGTGCCTTCCGGCGTTTCGACGATGACCCGGTGTACGCCAGGTTCGGTTTTGACGAGGGACCAAAGATCTTAATTTCGAGAAGTGATTCGCCACCCACGACGGAGCGACTTTCGAGAAAACGTAACGCGTCCATTTTGTTCGCGGCGGTGTATGTCTCAACGTTTTCGATATTTCCCGAACGCATTTTCTGAGGCCCCTTGTTCTTCAACACGACCTCCTGACTGAACTTGCCGGGGATACCGGCAGTTGCTGGACCGAAAGCTCTTAGCGCGAGCTTCTGGAATGCCTCTTTTCGGGCCGGAGGACAGGTATCGCGCAGATATTCCGCGCCTCGTTTGCCGTCATCCGGTTCGATGCCGGACGGTATAGTACCCCGGCTCCCAAGGACGTTGATTGTCAGCTCCAGCATCCAGTCGTTTCCGGTCCAGACGACACGCGCGGCTTCCCGGCCTATCACGGGATCCGAATAGGCCAGTCCATGCGCGAGACGATTGAACCCCGCGCTTGCGCCCCCCTGGAGGTCGAGAACCATCAGGGTCTCGATCAGGACCTCCGGTGTCGGATGGTTGAGAAAGGCGACCCGCCATTGGTCGCGCAGCACATCCTGCGGATTATCGTGCTTGTCGACGCTCTTGCGGTAGGCTTCATGCTCGGGCCAGAGATACGGGAAGGAGGCCTGTGCAAAGAACCTCTTGACGTCGGGGCGGTTCTCCATTTCGAGCGGCATGTCGAAACCTGAACTGCACCCGCCCCGAATGACGACTGTTTGGGAAGCCTGGGGCTGCCGGACAGCGACTGGCACCGCCGCCCGCTCCGGTTGTCTCTTTTCCGGTTTCTTCTTCCCCAGGCCGAAGAACCGATCGAAGATGCTCATGTGTGCAGTGCCTCATGGTGCTGGGAATCGTTGTCGTAATCGGGCTAACGGTTTCACGATCAGCCGCAAGCGGCGCGGGCTTCACGTTTCAATGTGCCGTACCATGGTGCGCCGATTGGCGGCTGCATCGTGGTGGTATGTGTCAGAGGAACAAATCTGAGGTCTTGGCTTCTTCGAGAATAAAATTTGCCGCTTCTTCGACATTGATGGCCTGGGCTCCGAAGACCATCTGTTTCTCTTTGATGGGATAGTAACCGTTGTATTCGTCGCCATTGTAGCCTGCCACCGCACCACTAATCTGTCGTTCAAGAGCCGGACGGATTTCAGCCAACGTCAGAAGCCGACCTTTGGCAGCTTCGGCAAAAACGTCATTCAAAACGTTCCGACAGCGCTCGATGGCCTTTCCGACTAAGAACGTGTTAGCACCGAAATCCACGGCCCATCCATGATCGGTTATACGGATACGATCAGCATGCCCCGGCGCATGCACGGGCCAACCCGACGAGTGAGTTAACCACCACGCCGATTTCTCCACTAATCTCTCCGCAACCCTCTTTGGAACTGTTTCGGTTCGTTTCAACCACGGTGTTCGCTGAATTACTTCTCTGACCATTCGAGCATTTTTTTTCGCGAGTCGCGCGCGAAGCTCAACGAGTTCCTCGAGGAACGCCTCCTTAATCTCTGCCGTCAAGAATTTCCTGCTGCAATCAGTACAATGTCTGGCCCGTCTGAACCACGCGATATCGGAATAATCCTCGTTGTACCATCGCCTATTTGCCGGCTCACCCAGTTGGGCCGGAGGGAGCGCCTTGCAAACAGTGAAAGCTTTACAAAAAGGACAATAGATGGTCGTTCCTATTTTGGGCACGTTACTCCTCCCAGGTACACATAACGGTTTGCCGCTCAGCCGCGAGCGGCGCGAGAATCGATTTGCAAAAGCTACCCACCGGAACGCGCCGCTCGTCGGTCTGCAGCGGCTTGTTATGCCGTCTTTGGATCTGGGATTTCCAGGTCGCGACAGATCTTGACGACCAGAAAATCGTTGATCTCTTTGTGCCGCGGGACCGATGACGCCTTCCCCTTCGCTCGGTTCACATAAATCGTGTGGTTGGCGCCCTCACGAAGAAACTCGCAGCCGCTCCGTTCCAAGTGCCGGATGACGTCTCGACGCTTCACTCGGAAACGATGACAAACGGTTCACGAATTACTGCCCGACCATCGAGCGCTTCTTCGGTTAGCACTCGATTCGCTTCAAGAACCAATTCCACTGCTTCCTGAAGATTGGATCGTGCCTCCTCGATCGTCGCACCTTGTGTGTTTGCGCCGGGTAGTTCCTCAACGAAGGCAATGTAGCCTTCAGGTACTTTTTCAAAGACTGCCGTCAACTTCATTGTCATGACTCATCCTTGCCGCCATTTTACATCGTGCGCCGCGGCACTGGGCATCGGCATAACATAATGATTATCCCAAACCCTGCTCTCACCCTAAGCGACCACAAGCCGCGGCATATCATTAATCCGAAAAAGAGCACATGTGGCTTGCACCAGTTTGGCGCGAGTGATTTTAGGCCAAATCCAGGAGTCCGGCAACGCGTGTGAAACGAAGCGCAAAAATCGTTTTCCGGCGGGATATCGTTAAAAATCGACAAAGACGACGCCGGGCCCTGAGCTCTTTTGCCGGTAGCGGCCGGTCGAAACCGCAGCGGCTGAGATCTACGGTAAGTCCGACTGACCCATCAGATATTTGTCGATGGATTTCGCTGCCACGCGGCCTTCGCGGATCGCCCACACAACCAGCGATTGCCCGCGCGCCATGTCGCCGGCTGCGAAGATGCCGGGGACGCTGGTCATCTTTTCGGCGTCGGTGGTGACGTTGCCTCTTTCGTTGATCGCGACGCCCAGTTGATCCAGCATGCCTTTGCGTTCAGGGCCGAGGAAACCCATCGCGAGCAGGACGAGATCGACGTCGAGGGTGAATTCGGAACCGGGGACTTCCTTCAGATTACGGCCTTCGAATTCCACGCGGACAGCCTTCAGCTGGCTTACGTGGCCGTCACTGCCTGTAAAGCTCTTCGTCATCACGCAGTATTCGCGGTCGCCGCCTTCTTCGTGCGCGGATGATGTGCGGAAGATGTTCGGCCAGTTCGGCCATGGATTTTCCGCGGCACGATCGGCCGGAGGTTTCGGCAGCAGTTCGAATTGCACAATGGATTTCGCGCCCTGCCGGTGAGCCGTTCCGAGACAGTCCGCGCCCGTGTCGCCGCCGCCGATTATGACAACGCGCTTGTCTTTTGCTGAGAGGAATTCGGAATCTGCGATCGTGTCGCCTTCGCATCGCTTGTTCTGCAGAGGCAGATAATCCATGGCGAAGTGGATGCCCTTCAGGTCGCGGCCTGGAACCGGCAGATCACGTGGAGCCGTCGAGCCGCCCGCCAGAAGAATGGAATCGAAATCGCGCTTCAGTTCGTCCACGGAGACGTTTACTCCGACGTTGGCGTTCGTGCGGAACATGATGCCTTCCTCCCGCATCATGTTCAGGCGCCGGTCGAGAACGATCTTCTCCATTTTGAATTCCGGAATACCGTAGCGCAGCAGACCGCCGATGCGATCGGCGCGTTCAAAAACGGTGACCCAG
>Ga0137433_1000996_pt1 | contig 12969 bp, 14 predicted proteins | sample EasRivERMZT840_2_FD_102335 | JGI IMG/M metagenome (GOLD analysis project Ga0137433, IMG submission 102335) | Soil microbial communities from meander-bound floodplain in the East River, Colorado, USA - East River MetaG ERMZT840_2 | ecosystem: Environmental > Terrestrial > Soil > Floodplain ...
CAACAAGCAATTCAACACACCGACGGAAACTGGTATCTGCCCGAAGGGGCAATGCAACAATACCGAGATATTCTCAAACCCATGCAGGATCAGGATTTCTTCGGGAAGATGGGCGCGGGGATTCTCGGACTTCCTGTAGCGGGGTTTGCAGGCGCGGGGGGTTTTGCTGCCATGGGTGCAGGAGCCGGCGCTGCTGGTGCAGAAGGGGCTGCCATGGGAACTGGTGGAGGTATGGGGGGTGCAGCAGGAGCCACTTCATACCCCTTCGCTGGTTCTGGTGCCTATACAGTAGCTCCCCTATTTGAAAATGGGGCAACGGGAGCTGCTTGGGGAGCGGGCGAAGGAACATTGGGGGCTACGATGGGTGGTAGTGGTCTAGCTTCAGCGGCAGGATCGGGACTCGGCGGGATCGCCGATAACTTCATTGTTGATCCTGTAGATGCTGGAGGAGACACTATGCTCAATCCCTTTGGGGGCGGAGCGGGAGGTTCTCTAGGAGCCCATTCAGGCCCAGGGTTTTGGGAAAACCTTTTTGGATCGGCATTTTCTGGTGCTGGAAAGGGATTAGGTGGTGTGTTAGGAGGACTTCTTCCTTCTCTTATTGGAGCAGGGGGGAACCTGTATGCGCTAGATCAGTTCAAAGATTTAATCAATAAGGCACAAGAACAGGCTGATCCCTTTGCGTCCCAACGCCCACAATACCAACAGATGCTCAGTCAAATGACGACTGATCCCAACTTTGTGAAGAATAGTCCAGTGTTTCAAAACATAATGAATCCAGCAATAAAAGAAACACAGGCTGCGATGTCTGCCCGTGGGTATAACAACAGTGGCAACATGCTGGAGGAAATTAATAAGCGAGGAGTTGAGGAAGCTTCCAAGTTCTATCTTCCAATGATGAATCAAATTGGTGGATTTGCTGGTGCGGGATTTGGACCGGGCCAGTCTGGAACTATTGGGGCACAAGGCGCCTTTGGTCAAACTAACCAACTTAAGGATATCTTTGGTGATTTGGGTCTTGGGGCCTATAACCTCATGACTGGATCGAACAATACAAAACAGGCCCCAAATATTATTAATGGTGGAAGTGGTGGTGGTCCTAATCTTATGAGTCTCTTTTCTTAATATGGCAAATGTAAACTATTCTAATCCGGGTGGCATGTTTCCTCAGATCGACTACAAACCGTCTGGCTTTCTGGGAGGATTCCTGACTGGCAAAAAGCTACAGGACTATCAGCACTCGTTCGATCTATCATCCTTAGCCTCACAAATGGGAATAATGCAGCAAGGAGCAGAGTATCAAAACTACCTAAAGGATTCCCCCCTCCGCGACGTGAAGCGGCAGTATGAAATAGCGCAGAAGGGCGCAGAGATGCCACATCTGAGCACCATAGCTCAGGGAAATGCTGCACACGCTCAAGGGATGATTGACCAAACCCCGATGAAAACGGAGCAGATGAGGTTTGACAACTCTAAGAAACAAGAAGATGCCGTTCGTGAACAGGTGGGGAACTATCTGAATGCCATTATGCGTTCTCCCCTACCTCCACAAGAAAAGATTATGGCGTGGAAACGTGTATCTCAACAACTCGGAGTTCCGGAGAAGTATCAGAACCTTGATCTTAATCAGATGCAGTTAGTTGCCAGCGCCCTTACGCAAGGCCCCGGATATCATCAAGCTATGGACTCGACAAAACTTAAGGAAGAGGGTGACACTTCTCGTAAGCGGATGGACAATGAAACAGACCTTAAGGTTGCCGGGATTCGGGCCAGCACGGATAGGGGGGTAGCTGGAACCGCTGCGTCTCAACGAGCTTCTGCTATTGATGAATGGCAAAAAGCTTACATTAGCCAGAATGCTGCTGTGCGCGGCATTGAGCCCAATACTCCCCAATACCAATCCCTCGTAAATGAGGCAAAGATGCGTGGTATTGAAATGGGATATGGTGGCAATCCAACTGGACGTGCTGAAAGCACAGTTGCTACTGAGACAGCCCGAGACCAACGGAAGATGACTCAACGCGAAATGCGCGGGGCGCGTATAGTGGAAAGCAAAGAAGACAGCAAGACTCTGCGCGTTGGGGAAGTGTTCAAACTTCCGAACGGGAAATATTATCGCAAGATTAATAATGAAGATGCTGACGAAGTAACCCTTGGAAACTAAATGGCTGACTCTGTAAAGATTGACTCTCTATTCGAGGGGGCTGTCACATCTAAGCCCAAGCGACAAACAGTTGAAAGTGGTCCTGTTAAGATTGATTCGCTCTTTGAGAAAGAAGCGAAGGAGACATCTCGCCCCATCGGGGAAGCGATAGACCAAAGCTCCATACTAAAACAGGCTGGGGGGTTTGCCCTCGGCAACCTTGATCTGATTGGATCTATTCCCGGAGTATTGGCTGGAACTGCTCGTGGACTTTATAACGTCGCTGCTGGTGAAGGAGGTGATGTGGCCTTACAGCGAGCCAAGGAAACGATGCACGCCGGAAACCCACTGAACCTTCTCCCCAACGCTGAAGAACTTCGCAAGACAGAGGGGTATCAATATTCTCCCGGTAACATGATTGGTCAACTGGCCACCAAGACCCTTGAAGGATACAACCAAGGAGCACAGGCCCTCACCCACATGGCCACTGGCAGTCACCAGACTGCTAGGGATATTGGTGGAGCGACAGAGATTGGCCTGATGGCCTCTTTGCCCTTTATGCGTGGGAAACCAGCACAAGCTGGAACTCCCCAATCCTACTTCAACGTGCAGGATATGAAGCCCTCGGGGGCTAATCTTCGACACGCACAAGAGTCTCAAGCGTCCTATGCCACGGACAGGATTAAGGCTGCGATGCCTCCGACTCCCGAAGCCCCGTTTCCCAATTATTCACGCTCTGGACAACTCCCCAATGTAGAAACGGCCACTCAGTTCCTTGAGAGGACTGGACGAGAGGCGGAGATGAAGAGGGCTCAAGAAGCAGCAGAGGGGTCTGTGAGGGACTCCATCGACTCTCAGAACTACCTCCGAGAGCAACTTACTGGCACCAAAGATATGTTCGACCCTGCCATGCAGACCCGCGCTGATCGGGAGATTGCCTCTGGTATGAGCGAAACCCCCACTCGTCGTGGGACAGATATTCCTGCTTCTGAATTCAAAGCCTTCACCAAAGAGTTTCACAAAGATCCAGGCGCTACTGAGCGCACGGCGAGCCTGTTCGACCAGCGTAATCCTGAGATCTTCAAGGAACCAGTAGATACCCCTCGGGGTATGGACTTTTGGAAGTCCCGTCTGGATGACACTGTGTCCCGCACTGACCAAATCATGGCAGATCGGTTTGTCCAAAACTACGACAAGCAGATTACTAGACTCACAGAAGAATTGAAATACCTCAGCTCCCAGCTCAAGCTGGCCGAAAGTGAGGGACTGTATACACGAAACGGAAAACTGCGGACAGGTAAGGACGCAGAGAAAACCATCCAAGACCTTCGCGCAGCGGTGGGGGATAAGCTTGGGGAGCGGACTCGGGCAGAGCTTGCTCTTGAGAAAAGAATGAACTCTCCCCGGTGGCACATGAGAGAGGTTTATCCAGATCGAGCCTTCACTGGAGATGCCCCCGTTCGGGGGGGTCGTGCTGGAGGTAAACAAACGGGGGGATACATTCCAAAAGATGACATTGGTAAACTGTTCTCTACCGATCCAGCTAAGGCGGCGAGGGAACTCGCCAAGAGGCACAGTAATCCAGATTCCTTTGCTAAGGAATACGGGAAGTTCACTGGAGACGAAGCTGGTGGAAGGTCACTCTATGCGTGGGCAAAACAAGAAACAGCAAAAGAAAAGGGAACTACTGTTCCCCAGAAGGGAGAAACTAAATCACCGGGCGTATCTTCAGAAGCGCCTCAAGGAACTCCCCTTGGAAAGAAATGGAACGCCAAGTTAAGCGAATACCTTGGATGGGATCGTCGTCCTCCGGAGGAAGTCAATCAAACCCTCATTGAAGGATTTGATAATGGGACCATCAAGGACATGCGAATGGATAAACCATGGGTCCAAGGACAGGCATGGGGGCGTCAGCATCCCCTTACCCATTGGGTTATGTCCAAGGTAGATCTGGCAGAGAGGGCAGTAAACCACACGGCCTCCAAATATCTCTACGGCCATAAGTTCGTAGAAAAGGGCTTTGGATTTGAGGTTAGACCCTTTAAAGCAAACCTTTCCTCACTGAGGAATGCACGTCGCGCTGCGGATGAAGGCAGCGCCATGTTTGGGTGGATGAAACTCAAAGATCCCGAGAAGAAGACCGTTCTAGATGCTCTTATTGAGTTTGATCGGAAAGGTATAAATGCAGACGATGCTGCCCTACAAGCTAAAGGACTCACCCCTGCACAGATTAATGCTTTTAAGAATATCCGCTCCAACGCGGAGCGGTTCTGGATAGATGAAGTGGTTCCCGCCCATGAGAAAATGAGGCAGATTGACCCCTCCATCAAGCCCCTGCCTCCCATGCGGGAGGGATGGATTCCCCACTCATGGCATGGAGAGTTCCGCATCTATGGGAAGAACCAAAAGACAGGTGAGGAATATATGGTCGGAGCTGATTCCCTTTGGGAAGCACGGAAGGCCATCAAACATCTACAATCTCAATTCCCCGACGTGACATTCAAAGAACAAGACATCTCAAACGTCCGGTCGGAACACTTTGCCAAGTCCGCTGACGCCTTCATTGATGCAGTCAAGATCATGGGCAACAACAGCAAGGAGGGGCAAGCCCTTCTCAGCTCGTTTGACAAGTTCATGGCAAGGCGCAGCAAATTTGCCCAACATAAAATGCCCCGACATGAGGTTCCCATAGAGGGATATGCTGGTTCGTTTGAATTGGGAAAACAAAGAATGCCCGGCAAGAACTTCGGTAGGGAAAAATCTCTAGTCAACTTCGAGCGTAGTCTTGAGTCCTATTTTAATGCTGGAGCTAGGTATCTACACAATAAGCAAATGCTCCAAGAGATGGAGAAAGTCACCAAGAACGAGGCGGTGATGGACAGGTTTCCCCATGCCTTAGGGGCCACCCAACGAATGCTGGACTCCTACTTTGGTGTGAGCAAAGCCCTTGACCCTATGATTAAGGATCTGTCTCAATATGCTGGATTCAGTTCCCATGCGCCCAAGGACGCCATTCAGGCAGGCGCAAGCTATATCATGTATACCAAGGTTATGGGACTTCGTGCTGCCTTCTATATCGCACAGGCCCTACAGCCCTCCTTTGTGCTACCCAAGATGATGCAACTCAAGGACATGGGACTTAGTGAGGGGTCTATCGCTATTGCGTCTGCAAAAGCCATGGGGGATTGGATGTTTGGAGGTAAGCGTAAGGATCTGGCAAAGTGGGCACAGGAGCAAGGAATTATTGAGCCGCGCTTCTCAGAGCAGATTCTTCTTGCCCCTGACTTCCATGGTGGCAAAGCTAACACTAAGGACACAATCAATACTTGGACCGGGAACAGACTCTCCGCTGGTATTGATATGAGCACCCGATGGTATGCCCTTTTGGCGTTCGTCAACATGATGGAAGCTAATGGGATGAAAGGTAAGCAAGCGTGGGAAGCCGCTGCGCGGCCTGCGTTGGATGTGATGGTAGAGTATGAGCACTGGAAGCGTAGCCCCCTATTTCGAGAAATGGGAATTCCGGGGAACATGTTTAGCCAGCTCACGACCTACCTAAACAACTCCCTAAATCGCATTGGTGAATATTCTGCCCATAATCAAAAGGCCCTTGTGGCAATGACGGCCCTTTACTTCCTCTATTCGGGGATGACTGGACTACCCTTCCGACAAGACGTGGACAATGCGATTGATGCCCTGAATCGCCAGAATGGCACAGACTATCCCAATCTGACGGATCTTATGATTAGGAGCACAGATAAAAAGAGCAAGGTCACTCAAGATTTAATGCTGTATGGACTCCCCAGCGCAATGTCTGGGTATAACTTTGGAGGTTCTCTTGGAAGCCCTGAAATTCTTGGCTCGCTTCTTCCGTCGGCTTCCGATCCGATATTGGAGACTGGTGTGGGCACTGCTGGTGGCCTTGCTGCCGCTGGCAAAGATGTGCTATTTAATGCTACGGGGGGATCGGTTGGCCGCCCAGCAACAGATGAAGAAAAAGTTGCAGGACTTAAAGCAGTCCTTCCAACAGCCCCCTTCCACGGACTAGTGGAGAATGCCTACAGCCCCGCAGCGCGTGACTCAGGGGCTTTCCTACCCCAGAATAAGCCTGTGCCTGTGCCGGACTCTAAGATGAACTTCAAATGGGAGAGGTCTCCCGAAGAACAGAAGGCTCGGATATTTGGTCTACGTTCTACTGATGAAACACTCGCCGATGCTCGGCACTATCGTGCTAAGGTAGACGAGCAGAGGGATAAAGAATTAAAGGCCCGGCTAGTTAAGTCTGCCGTGGATAGTCTCATTCGTGGGAAAGGAATCCCGAAAGGGTTGTATGAGAAGTATTTAGAACGTGGGGGAGATCCCGACGAATGGGACAAAGCACTTGACAGAGAAGAAAAAGAAAGAACTGAGTCCCGACGCGATAGAATCCTTGATAGGGCGGATCGTAGTGATAGAGTCGATGATTATGTCAGAAAGCATGGAATTGATCGACCGGAAAGGCGAAAATGATTACTCGCACTCTAGCAGAAGTGACCGCCGCTGGTGGGTTCTTTGGATGGCTTCTGGGAATATTTCCCTTTGTTGCAGGTCTCTTTGGGGCCATGTATTGGATCAGCATGTTCATCATTAAGCTTCCAGAACTTAAGGAAGCAATCAAGAAACTTAGAAATAAAAAAGGGGCCGGTTAGGCCCCTTCTTCTTCCTGACTGTGGATGTCAATAAACTTCTTAAGATCATTGACCCTATTTAACCATCCCTTCTTGAATTTCCCCAGCTTGGGATTCTTTGCGATTAGTCCCATATAATAGGCTATTCTAGCATTCAGAAACCCATTGATGGTTTGGTCCCCATCCCGCATCCAATCCTGCACGATCTTCTGATACCCCCTTGGGCCACAGTTTACAATAGTGTCAAAAGCACACACATTATAAGGCCACTCCCAATTAGAAGCATCTGGAAGCCAATACTCATAGAAGTAGATTTCTGCCGCCTGTTCCGGCGTGAGGTTCTTGATATCGACCTGCGGGTGGGCTCTCTTGGAGATCCCATAGTTCGTCTCGCCGCCGGGGTCAATGGGGTCATTGACATATCCTCCCTCCCATCGGAGGGTAAACTCTATCGCTTTCTTCCAGCTTTCTTCCTTGTCGATTGTGGTTTCTCCAATTCAAGTTTAATGATTTCCAATCCCGAATAGGCATCGCGTTTACACGCGATCTCACACGCCTTCTCTACAGAAGCTCCCGCTTCCATTGCTCCTAGTGCTAGGGAAAATCCACTCCCGACCGCATAGTAAGGTTCCTCAATCTTCATTGGAATCATTCGACGACCGTAAGCGAAGATACCATCCCTGCCAATAGCAACAGCCTCAAAGTTCTTGGAAAGAGCTGGAGGACGTGTGGTGGGATTGGCATACCACCGGAAGAATAATTCAAGATCTTCCGGGTTCCCTGCTCCACCTACAATCCATTCCCCAATTCTGCGAATCTTCCCATAATACTTTGTGACCACATTACCATCAGTCATTTGGGCATCCGCTACCATTACCCTTCCATCAGTTATTACCGTTGTCATTATACTCCGCACGTTCCCCCATGTCCGGTGATTTCACAGATGTCAACTTCTTCGTAGACGACTCCACTGTGCTTGATGGCATCTCGGTAGTCGGCTCGAATAAGGGGCTGTCCCCCTCGGGCACCGTCCGGGTAACACGTAAATCCACGTAACCGGGGTGCATACCGTGCAAGAACTCGTGCAAACGCATCCACATGGCTTTCGTTATTTTGCTTTGATCCCCAACTAGGGAGATTGATTGTTGAGGAAATTGACATGTCAACGTAATCTTGAACATCTGCTTGGAACTTGATTCTGCGCTCATAATCCTCCGAAAGGTCTAACGCTGTTTCTATTTTGTCTGGATCAACCCCAAAACGATTAACCAGATGATCGGTGATTGAATCCACCACAAATTGATAATGCCACTTATTGTTCTTTAGGTAACGTCGTTTGTAGGCAGTAGCGAACAGAGGCTCAATGCCAGTAGAAGTCGCTGCCAAGATCCCAATTGAGCCGGTTGGTGCAATAGCTCGATAAGCGACAGGACGACTAATGAAAAGATGATCGCAGTGAGCATTTGCGGCCGTTTCAGAAACTTCACGATAGACACCAAGCCATTTGTGAAGCTCTGGAGATACTTCATACTTCAGTCCTTTCTTAAGAAGCCATTCGTGGATACCCATAAGCCCGAGCCCGAGACGACGATTTTTTTCTCGTATCTCGTATACCCGTTGGTAAGGGAGTTCGGCACGGAGCGTCCCACAAACGAGGAACTTTGATGCGAGAGCGACAACAGATTTGAACTCTTCCAAATTCTCAATATTGCCGAGATTAACACTCCCAAGGTTACATACGTCAGAATCATCCTCACTTGTAACCTCCGTGCAAGCGTTCCGAAGCGTTTCGTTTTGCTTTTCCCCGAAGTTAAAAGAAAAGCCGGGCTCTCCGGTGGAGAGGGCTTGTCTACAATTTGCAAGGAAGATAGGGTTTGACGCTCTTCGATCAAGAGATCCGTTAAGTGTTTGCTCATGATATTTCCCATCCAAATATAGCCAATCATCATCATAGTTCAGACTAATGTTGGTCATGTCCAACGGTGCTCGGTGGTTGAAGTTCCCCATCTTCAAATCAGCCTCAGAAAGCTCAAATCCTGAGTATTCCTCACCGCGGAATACAATTTGATCCTTCCAGTTTTTAGCTGTCAGAAAGAGAGGAATATCCTCATGCTGCCAACTTAGAGAGGCATATATCGCAGAACGACGACTCCCCCCTTGCATGACATTCCTACCAACCTCATTGATGGTATACATGAGGGGAATGGGACCGGAAGCTTTTCCTCCCGTCCTAGACAACACTCTACCGCTCGGCCGAAGAATCGAATAATCAACCCCAATCCCTCCCCCTGTCATAAGACAGGACATAGCTCTCTGAGTTACTGCTGACCACTCTTCTCTGGAATCTTCTTCTGCGCGGAGTAGGTAACAGTTATTATAGAACCTCGCGGGTCTTCCAGCATAATAGAGATATCTTCCACCCGGTATGAACTTCTGTTGTTTAATATATTCTTTAAGTTGTTGAATATCTCCATTTCCGAGTAGCTGAATCCCATTGAGCCTGCCACAGATACTCTCCACCACGCGCTCTGCGAGAGAATCCCATGTATCTCCTGATCCTTGAGCATATTTTGAATAGAATATCTCCTGTGCAAATTTAGTCTTGAATCTTTGTTGTTCCAATTATTCTTCTTCCTCCACATCCACTAGCTCCAGAAGCTCATCGTAACGAGCTTCTATTTTGTCATGAAACGCCTCCACAAGTTCTGAAGAATCTATATCGAGAATCTCAAGGAGGACATCGGGATCATGTCTCTCAGCAAGCTGCTCCTTGAGTTCTTCAAGTGTTAACACTTACTTCCTCTCCCCCTTCACTGCCATCATTAGCCGTTCCCCAAAGATGAAACCAAAGGGAATAGAAACCAACTGACTGCCAAGATCCACCAAGTCAGCATCAGCACTTTCGGCAGCGCCGCCCAAATAAAGAATAGCGGCGCCGATAGCCATAACAACAAAAGCCCCGATATACCTAAAACTAGCCCTGAGATCAACCACCCACTGACTTGGGGTTCCATATGGGTTATCCAATTTGGCAAGTGCTTCTAGTTTCGTTACGTCCGAACTGGCGAGTTTGATCTGGTCGTCTACAGAGATACCAAACCATTTACGGCTTACTGCCCCGGCGGACCCCTTAATAAAGTCAAGGACCGCCGGAAATATAGCACTAGCAAGAAAGGTTTCAAGCATACTTACTCTCAAGCTCAATCAGCATTTGCAGACTATGAATCGCCTTCTCAAGGTCTTGGATGCCTCCCTTTTTCCTCCACCTACAAACATATGTAATAACCTCAGACTCCACATTCCCAAGCTTGTTCGCATAACAGAACTCCATCGGCTGGATCGCCATGTCCTTGTAGTGCGAACCACCAACTTGCCGAATGCTAGCATCTGCCCAATCAGTGTCAGGCATGGGGGTTTGTTTCCCCTGTTGAGGAAGATTCCTAAGTGAGGAAAGCTCGTCTTTATCTAAAGTAATCTTTAGCTCTCCCTTCTCCCGAGCCTCTTTGATCTTGGGGAGGATAGTATCCCAAGGGGAATTTGCTTCTTCTCTCATTTTAATCGGATTCACCATCTAGTCCACCTTTACAAAACTGTTAATCGCCTTCTCATCCCCGGACACTACAGACCTGAACCACTTAAAGCATCCATCAGACTGACACTGGAATCGTTTATATTTACGAGTTTGGGTAAAAGCAAAGCCACGCTGTTGGTATCTACTTCCCCCACAATGGGGGCATACTAAGCGAGACCCGTCCTCGTTATACAGTCCAACGTTGGGATGATTCTTAATCCAAGGAAGAATACGGTCATATAGCTGCTCAAGAACCTCTACATCCTGTATGTTATATTCTTCCATTTGTGCCCATGCTTCGGGCTTGTTGTTCATGCACCCTACCCACAACTGGTGCCCACCATGTTTGAACTTCCCCTCAAGCCCAAGGGCTTGTGCAACGTAGTCTAACTTCTTGGACGGGAATCGAAACTGTGAGCGGACAGTCTTATACAGATCAATCTGCTTGTATGGGGCCGGAGGGGACATCCCATACAGGACAAACTCTTTGTTCAGAGTAGGGACATCAAATCGAGCGCCGTTGTATGTAACAACGGCATCTGCTTCCGAAAGAAGCCCATGGATCTCCGCGAGCATATCTTTCCGTCCATCTTGGACGGACATGAACATCACTTCATCAGAACCCTGCCAAGAGGCAGCCCAACAAAGGATGTAGCCACTTGCGATCAGTTGGGTGTGGTATACGTTCTGGTTCCACAACCCCCACACATGAGCTATATTCGGAGCAGTCTCGATGTCAAGAAACAGTATCCTCAACTATGCTTTCGGAAGAGACTCAACATCCAAACTCTCAAGCATTTGTAATGTTTGATCGTCCTCCGCCTCTTCTTTAAGTTTGGCTAGTTCTTCTTCGCTAATATCATGAACACGGGCTACGCCCTGCTCAATGAGTTCAGTGATAGCGAAATGAAGTAAGTATCCAAACTGTTCGGGTGTCAATACCCATGTGGCATATACGTTGCCAGCCTCGTCTTTAACTAGTCTTTTAAGCTCCAACTCTTGGGGATTCCTTCTTCTTTAAAGTCAGCCCAACGGAACCCATTCTTCTCGGCCCACTGAGCATACGTGGTTTTCGCCTTGCGGTGAAGCTTGTTCTGTGCATTGGCGAAAAGTAGTAGTATTTCTATCTCGGGATGTTGTGCCTTGAAGGCGACAAGCTTAGACCTGTCAGCCGGCGCAAAATACCCCTTTGCCTCGATATACTTGGTTGGTGTTAGTTCCCAATCTGGGGTGTATCGAGAGGGCTTTACATACTCAAAGGATCGAGGCTCGTAATGAGCCTCTATCCTGTGTTGCTTCATATAATTTGCTATTGTGCGCTCGAACTGAGATTTATAGTTCTGTTTGTTGGGGGTTCGGCGCGAAGATTTTTTGCGTGGTTTCTGCTTTGATGGCACTGTATAGTTCGTCAGAGACTATTAAATCGAGCCACCGGGGTTTGTTATCATCATACATTTTTCCCTGAGCTGTCCATGCTGCAATTACCCAATCGGAGCCGTTGTAGTAGGCTCCGTGGATGGGGTGTCCCCCTCCTGCTCGGAGGGTGTAGAGGACGACGGATAGTCCAGAGAGGGTTGAAGTTGTGTGTATTCCATTGGGAAGTTCCATAGTTCGCCTTCTCTTGTTCTTATTTTAATAACTCTCCCTGTAATTAGGAGGTTCCGTTCAGCCTGTTCTTGATACGCACGGCGATACTCGTCAAGTATTCGAGCAAAGTAATCACCACCGTCAGGAACACTACTGAGAATCTTTTCAGCGCGTTTAGGACCGATTCCATATATACCCTTTATATTGTCTACTACATCACCAGTTAAGACCTGCTTCCAAAAGAAACGAGTGGCTCCGGACTGAAAGATAGTCTGCCACTCTTTCTTCACAAAGTTCCAGTGGTGTCCGGGAACTTGATGAAGGTCTTTGTCGATACTGCATATGACTGTTTGCCATACTTCCGGAGGAATCTCCGGATCATAGTCCTGCTCTATTCCGAGCCGATCATCCGCTTCCTCACCAAGAGCAATGCGAGCATCCCAATGACCAATCAAGTGAGCCTTGAGATCCTCATAATGTTTTGGTTTGGGTTGAGTCCTGTTTGCCTTATAGGAAGGCAAAACCTTAGATCGAAAACCATTATGGGTCGAATCACTTAGATAGACGCGATACTCATCTGCCTCTACATCCTTTAGGATGCCCTCCATCATTTCATCGCATCGCCACCGAGCGATATACCAATCGTTCTGCTCGGTGGTATACCCAATGCGGTATACGATTATGTCACCGTCTACAAGTGCAAGCACAGGCTTCTGGATCGTCCTGATGAATCAAGAGCCCACCCCAATCCCAACAAAAATGCCACCCCTCTGCAACTTCTTCCGGCCAGAGCGGGAGGTCACTATCCATTAGTGCTTGGTATCTCTCGTTTGTCATTCTTGCGGGCTTTCGTTAGTCGCCCCACCGAGTTCCAATACTTTCGGACGAAGGCTCGTTTCATTCTTCGGCTCTGGGACGCTTTCTTTTTCTTGCCCCGATTCATATGGTATCTCAATAAGTTTCCATCCTTTTTTTCGGCAATAAGACTCAGCCACGTAGAG
>Ga0137433_1000998_pt1 | contig 12961 bp, 12 predicted proteins | sample EasRivERMZT840_2_FD_102335 | JGI IMG/M metagenome (GOLD analysis project Ga0137433, IMG submission 102335) | Soil microbial communities from meander-bound floodplain in the East River, Colorado, USA - East River MetaG ERMZT840_2 | ecosystem: Environmental > Terrestrial > Soil > Floodplain ...
AGCCGGAGTTCTCACTGCGAACGGAAAGGCTGTACCAGCTTCCGTACGCGGAAACCTACTCGTTGATACTGGTGCGTCGTGCTCTTGCGTTCATCGCCCCATACTTGAGCAGCTTGGAATTACGCCGATCGGAGACTGCCAAGTAAGAACTCCGTCGAATGCAACAGTTGAAGTTCAGCAACTTTTCCCGTGTGGCATCGCGCTTCCAGGGTCCGGCCTTCCATCACTCGACAAGTTGTTCGTCCTAGGTTCGAACCTAGAGGGACAGGGAATAATCGCGCTTCTTGGTCGCGATGTGCTCGTGCGCGGAGTGCTTGTCTACAATGGCACCGCAGGGAGCTGGTCGCTTTCTTTCTAGCGTAACCACGCTGCGTCTTTCGGCCTCTGTATTTGCCGAAGTAACCACCTTATGGCTTCTTTCGGATCCATATCGATGATGAGGCGATCAGCTTCCCTGACGACTTGTAGCTGGTGAACTCGTCGGTGATTGGGCGCGAGCGGAGGTCGACGCACTCTGCGACCTCGCGGCCGAGATCCAGCGCCGAGACGCGGTGGCCAGCCTGAAGGCGAATGCCTTGTCCCGCAGCCCCGCGATGGATCGGCACGCGCGTCGCCGTGTGGGGGGCCGGTTCCGGCGCGTGGATGCGCGGCGACTCGTCGCCTAGAATCCTCCCGCGACGCTCTCAGCCAACTCCAAGCGCCGGCAACGGCGAAACCTCCGAGCCAACTCCAAGACCCCGAGCGTCGGACCTCCGTCCCGGAGTTGGCATGCCCGCCGCCTCGCCGATCGATCCGCTGGCTCAGCTCGCCAAGGACCTCGACGCGCTAGACCGCGAACCCGCGAAGGGCACATGGGACCCCTCGTCGATCGACTCGATGGTGACCTACGCCGAGCAGGAGCTGCGCGTCAACCTCCGCGGCGTCCCGAAGGTCCTCGCGATCTTCACCGAGGTGATCACGGCGTTTCAGGAGCGGCGCCGGCTGCGGCTCGCGGTCCTCGGTCCGCGGGGCGGCGGGAAGACCCAGCTCGCGGCGGCCATCGAGCTGATCGCGTATCGCTGGTTCGGGTACAGCTGGCAGAACGTCGGCGGTTCGCTCGAGCAGGCGAAGCTCTGCTACAGCTACGTGAAGGCCGCGCACGCGAACTCGCAGGACCTTGCGAAGTACACGATCTCCTGCGAGGCGCACGACACCCGGTCGCGCAAGGGCGACACGATCTCGATCTCGGCGGCGAGCCAGACGTCCGTCCGCGGGCCCCACCCCGTCGGAAGCGGCGGCGGTGGCGGGCTGACGCTCGACGAGGCCGCGATCATCCCGGACGACATCTGCGACGCCTCGAAGGGCCAGCTGATGTCGGCGCGGCCCTCGGCGTTGATCCAGCTGAGCACCATGGGCGAGCGCCAGGTCGGCCGGTTCTGGGACCTGCTTGAGGATCCGGCCAGGGTCGGCTACACGCTGAAGAAGTTCGACGTCTTCGATGTCGCCGCGAAGTGCAACTACGACTGCAAGACCACGTGCCCCGTGAAGGAGCACTTCGCCGAGGACTACTACTCCGGCGCGGGCGAGACGCGGCAGCTCGTGCACAAAGCGTACTGCGGCGGGCGCGCGTTGGAGACCCGGGGCTGGATCGAGGTGGACGAGATCGCGCAGCACTGGCGCGAGCTCGGCCGCGAGTCCTTCGAGCGGGAGCTGCTCGGGAAGTCCGCGGGCGCCGTGGGTCACATCTACGACCCCGTCCTGCTGGCCGACGCCGTGCTCGAGCCGAAGTGGTTGTCGAAGGATCCGAAGTCGCATTCGCGGCGCTTTCGTCTGCTCGACAAGGCCCTGGCCATCGATTGGGGCTGGGCCGGGCAGTGCGCGCTGTGCTACGTCATGCGGCTCCGCGAGCACCTCGTCGTGTTCGACTGGGAGATCTTCTCGCACGAGCGCTTCCAGCTGATTCGTGAGCACGCGATGAAGCGCTGCTTCGACGAGCGGATCGAAACGGTGCTCGCCGACGCCGCGAATCCCTCCGACAACGAGGAGCTCGCGGAGATGTGCTCGCGCGAGTCGATCCGTCGTCACCTCGAATGGAACCCGCGCGTGCTGCCCGTCGTCCACTCGAAGTGGAAGCTTTACGCCGTGGGTGAGGTCCGGCGGCGGTTGGAGAAGGGGCTGGTGAAGTTCTTGAAGGGTTTTGGCGGCCAGCCGGTCGTCGAACACGAACGCGCGATGCGCTACCTGCGTGAGTTCCACACCGATCGGTTCGGACAAATCGTGAAGGAGGACGATCACATACCCGACGCGCTCGCGATGGCCTGCGTCGGCTTCGCGACGAGCTTCCGCGCGGCGACGACGTTCATCAGCAGGCGCTGACACGAACGCAGCGTCGCGCTACGATTCAGCGCGACGACCGACCACTCCAAGCAGCAATCCAAGCGCCCCGCCTCGTGACGGGGCGATCCACTCCGAGCCGAACTCCAAGACGGTCGTCGCGCGGGCCATGTGCTCGCCCCTTGGAGCGTCGGCATGCAGATCCAGCGCGTCGCGACGTCCTCGCTCTCGTTCTGGCCCGAGAACGCGCGCAAGCACGGGCCCGTGAACCACGAGGCGATCAAGCAGAGCCTCATGGCGTTCGGTCAGGCCGAGCCCCTGGTCGTCCAGGCGAAGACGAATCGCGTCGTCGGCGGGAACGGCCGCCTCGCGGCCATGCGCGAACTCGGGTGGACCGACTGCGACGTCGTGATGCTCGACCTCGACGACACGAAGGCCGCCGCGCTGGGCTTGGCACTAAACCGTTCGGGGGAACTTGCGGAGTGGAATGACGAGATCCTCGCCAAGATCCTGACCGAGATCGACGCGCGCGGAGAGCTCGCGACCGTCGGCTTCGACCAGGACGACCTGACGGAGCTGCTCGCCCGCGTCTCGAACGACGGGCTCGGCGCCGACCTGGACGAGATCCCCGAGCCGCCCGAGCAGGCGACGACCAAGAAGGGCGACCTTTGGATCCTCGGGAACCACCGCCTGCTCTGCGGCGACTCGGCGTCGCGCGAGGACCTCGACCGGCTGCTCGCGGGCGCGCCGATCCATCTGGTCAACATGGACCCGCCGTATAACGTCAAGGTCGAGCCGCGCAGCAACAACGCGATCGCGGCGGGCCTCTCGTCGTTCACGCAGACGCACCACCAGAAGCTCGACGTGTCACGGCACCCGGAGAAGTCGCAGCCGACGACGAAGCGCATGCGCGCGAAGGACCGACCGCTGGCGAACGACTTCGTGAGCGACACGCAGTTCGCGGACCTGCTCTCGAAGTGGTTCGGGAACGCGTCGCGCGTCCTGCTACCCGGCCGCGCCGCCTACATCTGGGGCGGGTACTCCAACTGCGGGAACTACCCCCCGGCGATGAAGAACGCGGGCCTCTACTTCTCGCAGGCGATCATCTGGGTGAAGGGCCACCCCGTCCTCACGCGCAAGGACTTCATGGGTGACCACGAGTGGTGTTTCTATTCGTGGAAGGAAGGCGCGGCGCACGAGTTCTTCGGCCCCAACAACGCGACGGACGTGTGGGAGGTGAAGAAGGTCAACCCGCAGTCCATGTGCCATTTGACGGAAAAGCCCGTCGAGCTCGCGTCGCGCGCGATCCTCTACTCGTCGCGCCGCGGCGAGAACGTGCTCGACCTCTTCGGCGGGAGCGGGAGCACGTTGGTCGCCTGCGAGCAGGCGCAGCGGCGCGCGTACCTGATGGAGCTCGACGAGCTCTACTGCGACGTGATCGTCATGCGCTGGCAGCGGGTCACCGGGAAGCAGGCCACGCTCGAGGGGAGCGGGAAGACCTTCGAAGAGGTGAAGGCCGACCGAGTTCCGGGGACGGCGGCCGCGACGACGGCGCGCTGAAGGCCGGCTACTCGACGAGGAGGTCGAGCTCGATCGAGCTCAGGAGATCGGCCTCGATCAGCTGCGGGCTGGTCGGATCGGGGTACGCGCCGAACGGCTCCCCCGGCTCGCCGATGACGCCGTTCGAGTCGAGGTCGACGCCGGCGCGCAGGTAGTAGCTCGCCCGCGGCAGACCCGGCAGCGACCAGGCGTAACCCTCGGCGGCAGTCGTCGTGACGCTGGCGACGACGGTCGACCCGTCGCTCGCGACGACCTCGACGTTGACCGGGCCGATCGGCGTCGGGGTGGTCGGTCCGACGTTCATCCCGACGACGAGCGAGTCGGTACCACCGTTCGAGTCGACGTCGATCGACGCCACGTAGTCGCCCGCGGCCAGTCCAGTTCGGTCCGCGACGAGGGCGATCGACTTGCCGTCCGCGAGGACCGTCGTCGTGAGCCACGACGTGTCAGCGCCGAGGATCGGCGTCGCCGTGATCGTGCCGAGCGTCAGCGTGCCGGTCCCTATGTTCCGCGCCTGGACGATCAGGTGCGTGCCGGTCGCGCCGAAGTCGAGCTGGCTCGCCGAGAGATCGAGGATTGGGGCGCCGTCGGCAGAGTCCGCGTCCTGGACGAACGGCGGAGTCGGCAGCGACGCCGTCGGATCGGTGACGATCGTGCCGCTCATCGTGACGCGGAGAGGTACATCACCATGGTCGTCCTGATGGTTCGCGACGAGATTCGCCGCAACCGGGATCCCCGGCCAGCAGCCCGCCGCCAGGGTCGCGCTCGCGACGAGGGTGGCACGTGCGAGTCGGTGAGCGAGCATGGTCACCTCTCGACGATCACGGTCTGTCGGTAGAAGGTCGCGAAGCTCGTGATCGCACTGATCACGACGTCCTCGAACGTGAACTCCGTCGTGACGCGGTAGTCCTTCGCGCCGCCCGACAGCGACTTCGAATCGAGGTCGTCCATCGGGAAGAGGCCAAAGAACGCGAACCACTGGTGGTGATACGTCTCCTTGCGCGGAACGGTCTGCGGTCCGTTGCCGACGGTCGTCGTCATCGTGAAGCACCCGGAGAGCAGCGAGGCTGCGACCACGGATCCCGCGATTCGGAGCACGCGGCGTCGCGGTCCCGAGGCGCTGGTCGTTCGTAGGCCAGGACTAATCGGCGACTGCATCGACCTCTCCCGCGTGGCAGATCCGTCGCGCCCCTGAGCCAGGTGGCCCTTCTCCCCGGGGCGCGGTGGCCCCGCATTGTGACTCACCGTCTACGGGAGTCGCAAGGTCGATGTGACTTCTAGTCCGTGGATCGCCCGGCCACGGCGGGCGAACGTCCCGGACATGGACCTTGACGCCGCGACGAGAAGATCGCTGAAGGCCTTCGGCCTCGCGGTCCGCCGTCGCCGCGAGGCCCTCGGGCTCTCCCAGGAGCGCTTCGCCTTCGAGGCGGAGATCGATCGGACCTACGTCTCCGGGGTCGAGCGCGGCGTCCGGAATCCCACGGTCCGGCTGGTCGTGAAGCTCGCGATCGCGCTGAAGACGAAGCCGTCGCGGCTGTTCCTGGCGGCGGAGCGACTCGCGGATACGAAGTCGTCCTGAGCCCTCCATTCAGTTGCGACTTCCAAGAACTCCTGGAGCCACCCTTCGGGCGAATCGCTCGCAACAACTACGTCTTCAGGTACGATTCGACGGCTCCGCCCGGTACCCAATACGAGGAAGATCATGACGCGGACAGAGTCTTTCGAGGGCTGGACGATTAACCGCCGCGTCGTCACAGATAGAGCTGGCGGAATCTCGCGCCTCACAACTTTCGAAGTCGATGCAAAATGTCCGTGCGGGGCAACTTTCCTTTGTATGGACGACGTTATGGCGTGTGGCTCATGCGATCACTATGCTTCACTGACGCTGTGAAAGCGCGTACAAAACATCGTTCGAATCCTACAAGCATCAATAAACAAGCCATACAACGGCAATCAGCCGTGAGCATCGAACGAACATTTTCCGGAGTTCGACCATGACGCTCGCTATCGGCGTGGCCTACTTTCCTGAAGATGGGGGCGGCGAAATACTAGTTGCATCCGACACAAGACTCTCAATTTCAGGGCGGCCTCCCAATGACGCTGGAGTGAAGACGCTCGAAGTGGGAGGCAATTCCGTAATGGCCGTCGCAGGGACCGCGCTACCTGCGCTAATTGCCGCGGAACTCGCGCGGCCGATCATCGATAATCATAATCGAAGAGAGAAGCGTCGGATCGGGTTCTATGATACCTGGACTTTCGTAGGTTTTCATGCCGTGGTGAGCGCGTGAGCGAAGAGATCGGCCACCGGGGACGCATTTCGTCGAGATCGGGTGGCCCGAAGGCGCTTGGAGAAAAGGACCTGGTCGATGAGGACGCCGCGGAGCAGACGCAGTTGGGCGCCGAGCGAACGCGGCGAGTGAGAGGAGGGTGAGACAACGTGGCGCGACACCTTCGCTTGGCGCCGGTAGTGCCAGATCTGGATCCAGGTGGCGCAGGCGCAAGCGAACAGCGCATGGCGAAATACCGAACGCGGCTTCCTGACCTCGGCCGAATCCAGTCCCAGATGCGACTTGACGTCGGAGAAGAGCTGCTCGATGGTCCAACGCCGAGCGTAGCACTCGATGATTTCCTGTGCGGAGCAGGTCAAGTCGGTGGTCGCGAGGAAGGAGACGCGCTTGCGGCCGTGGACGCTGCGGACCATGGCGAGTCGGATCTTCTGGCCACAGGTGGGCCACCAGGCATCAATCGTCTCGACGCGCAAGGTGACCTCCTTGCGATAGATGTGAACGCGCACGACTTCCCACTTGCCGCCGCTGCGAGCCATGGCGGTCAGCGAGGGCAGGCGATGACCGTACTTGGGCCGGCGACCTTTGCGATGGGAAGCGACCGTCGGCGGGTCGGCGCGCAAGAGGGCATCGCACCGCAGCCGACTGATGAACGGGATCTGCATCGTCCGCAACGGCCGAATCACGCTGGCATTGAAGTAGGCGCCATCGGCGACAAGCGAGACTTGCAGGGAAGTCCAGCTGCGCAGCGCTTGAAGCCCTTCCAGCAAGAAGTCGTGTCGCGTGCGAAACTCCTCGGGACGGCAGGTTTTCTCGGAGCGATAGAGCCGGACGAAGAAGGGCAGGGCGACTGGCATCTTCCACACGTCGACGATGAGCGCCAAGACGACCCAATTGTGTCCCCACAAGAAGCCGGGACGGGGCCGCGAGGTGTGATCGAAGAACGTCCCGGTGCCGAAGATCTGTCGGCCCCACTTCGGACAGAGCGTGTCGTCGACCACCACCAGCAGCTTCGACAAGTGGAAGGTCCGGACAATGAGCTCGAACAGGGTCCTGGAAAGAACTTGCGCCCGCACCTTGCCGTCGGAGAGAAACCGGTAGTAGCCCGACAGCGACCGGGCATGGTGGCCCAAGGCGTGGAGCCGGGTGACACAGCGCTGGCCTTGCAGCAACAGCCACGGTATCACCATCGCGACGAAGTACGGCCAGCTGCGTCGAGAGAACGCAGCTCGCGCGCTGAACACCACTTCGAGGAACTCGCCCTCCCATCGCATGCGAAGCACGTCGCCCTCCCCCTGCGGACGGAGAAGGTCTTCCAATCGTTTCCATCGGCAGGTGTGGAGGGCGGCTGCATCGATGGACGTGGAAGTGATCGGACTGCGACACGAAGCGTGCCTCGGACGACGTTTCAGATCACGTGGGACCGCAGATGCTCACGCGAAAAACCTGCGAAAGTCCAGATGATACGTGTCGCCTCATCGCGTTCTTCATGCGACGAGTCGCGCAGGCGAGCGATGGAAGAACTATGGACTGGTCGCCGGTTTTCTTCACTCCGGCGCGCCCGCCCTGGCAATGATTGAAGTCTCTCCAACGCGAAATCGAGTGAGCTTCCATCAGCCAGCCAGCGGTGGCCATATTGCACTTCCAATAGGAGTTCCCGAAGGACGCAATCTACTTCTTCAAGGGCTGGTGCGAGCTCGATCGGAAAAACGAGGAATTGTTAGAACCGCCATCGGTCTTCTCCGATACATGGGAAAACACAATGGAGCATTCGGATCGATCGGTGGCGGCATCTCCGTCGGAACATCTAGCACCAAGGATGCGCAGGTCTCCTGGCCTATCGTCAAGATTGACGGGCGCCTCTTTCTGCGCGGCGTTGACCTAACGGACTACGCGCGCCCTACGGGTAGCACGCCCCCAGCCGATCCTGCATGATCTCCGCGCCAGTGCCCGCCGTCGGGGTCGAGTGATCGAGGGGACCGCTCACGGCGCGCCCGACCGCCAGGAGCTGATCCCCACCATTACCGCCGCCGGCCTGAAACGATCACCGACATCCCCGGGAGTAGACCATGACGCCATCCAATTGGATTTCCGGTTGTTCGAGCGGACGACCAAAGCCGTGTTGAAACCGCTTCCAAGACCGTGCTTCCATTCGAAAGCGCCGTTCGCTCGTGTCTTCCGATCAGAGATCGAGTAACACACTTTCTCCGTGAAAGCCCGAACTTCACATGAAACGTCCACGCTCACATCAGATCGATGATGAAGCGCAGTCAGTACTTAGGTCCCAACTTCCTTCGGCATGGGTTTGCAGCAAACCCGAAAAGGACTATGCGCAGGACTTCATCGTCGAAACCACACAAGACGAGGAGCTAACTGGCAAGACATTCATTATTCAGCTAAAGGGCTCCGACAAGCCCGTGCTGTCACAAGACAGGCTTCATGTTCTGCACCGCATCCGAACTCACTACCTTGCTTACTATGCCGATCAAGTCGAATTGCCAGTTTTCTTGTTCTTGATCGACGTCAAACACCGGCACTCCTATTGGGTATTCATTCAACAGTATATCGACAACGTGCTTGGCGCGTCTGGTAGGTGGCGCGACACAAGCTCGTCAACAATTCGGATCCCAGCAGCAAATACACTTCGAGATACTGCTACCTTTGCGTCCGCAGTTACATCTGCCCGCAGGTACATGAAGTCAAAGCACCCGGGTACCATTGAGGACGCAGCACAAGTTGAGAAGAAGAGGATTGAATCGCTCGACGAGAGGATCAAGGCGGACGTCCAGTTCGTCCACGGGAGAGTTCACATCGCGCTTTCTTCTCGGGAAAACTTCCAATTCAAATTGAAGCTCAGGGGCGATCAATCGGTCGTCGCCGACAAGATGAAGCAGATTATTGAGCGCGGCAACTTGGTCGATCTCTTGCCACTTGATGCAATCGTGGAAGGATTCCCTGCACTCGAAGGTGAGGGCAAGATCGCAAGTGTTCAGTTTCAACGAAGGACGGCGATTGTCGTTCGACTCACACTACTTTCCGCATCTGGAATTGACATACTTGAGTTGGATCACTTCAGAGGACAACTTGAAGGAGGAACAAAGTACTTTGAATTCCACTCTTCATTGGGACGGTCGCCGGCTGAGATTCGACTCAACCTGGCGATTCCGACGCATGCTGGTGAAGCTCCGTCGGGGAGTGTCGGCGTTGAATTCGATACGCGAACATGGTGTGGACTCTCTGTAACAAGTCTTCCGTACTTTGACCAAGTAGCTTCGCTTGTCGAGCATATCGACAGCAGCCTTCCAATACGAATCGTCGGAACCTCGGATGGACGCCGGTTCTTGAATTGGAGTGGGCAACTTCCCCAATTTGACGCGAGCACGGGACTTTCCAACTTCATACGAATCCTCCGAGCTGCCCGCCGAATCGCCTCGTGGATAAAGACAGACCCAAGGTTGCCTGCAGAAATGTCGGATGAAGAAGCTCGAGACGTAATTCGACTTGAGAACCTCCTGGATCCCTCTAGGCGGCTACGACCATATCCGAACGAGGACATTGCAGTACAAGTTTCTCGCGAGACCATCGTCGAGATGCTTGCTAGGTCTCCCGAACTATTCGGTGGTCGTGGCACCGCAAGGTGCCCCCTTGTTCGCAAGTATCGATTCCTAGGACTGGATCTTGAAGTTACTGGATTCACGAGTGTCTCTTCAGTGACGGTGATACAGACCACGGACGAGATGCGACGATGGTTGACTGACTCACAAGAGAGCTCTGCGAGAATCATGCTTAGATCTTCAGACGACGCCGTGCTCTCGCTGGATGAATTGGATGCTCATGTCATTCCAAACTGATTCCTCCAATACATGAACGATGGACGTACTGTGTATGCCGTCGGATTCCGTCGAGGATCGACAGGGCCGTTCGCTGTATTGTAAGCGTTGCGTCGTCGACGCCTTGACCGACGGCGAGGCCAGGGACCGGGAGACCTCGTTCAGCGGGAGAGCGCTCGCTCGAGCAGGCCGGCGGCGCGCACGAGCTCTTTCTCGACTTCGGGCGCGAAGTGCTCCTTCCAACCGTGCGGCGTGAGTTTGCTCACGTCGGACTCCCGGCCGATGCGCAGGAGCACGTCGCGCAGGTAGGTCTGCGGCACGACGCCGATTTCCTTGCACGTCTGGACCAGGGTGTAGAGCACGGCCACAGCATTTCCGCCGCGCTCGTTGCCGATCATGAGCCAGTTCTTGCGGCCGACCGCGACCGCGCGCAGTGCTCGCTCGGCGGGGAGGTTGTCGATGTTCAAACGGCCGTCGTCGACGTAGCGCGAGAGCGCGATCCAGTTCGAGAGCGCGTAGTCGATCGCCTTCGCCATCGGGCTCTTGTCGAGGACTTTCGTCCGCGTGAGTTCGAGCCAGGGCCGCAGCAGGTCGAGCACGGGACGCGCGACGCGGCGCCGCAATTCGCACACGCCGGCCGTCTCGAGCCGGCGTTCCTTCGCGACGCGCTCGACCGCGTAGAGCTCGCCGATCCGCGCGAGCGCGACGTCCGCGAGCGTGCGATCGCTGTCGCGCGCCTTGACGAAATACCTCCGCGCATGCGCCCAGCACGCCACCTCCGTCGCCGATCCGCTCGGCGCGAAGAAGACGTCGTAGCCCGCAAATGCATCGGCCTGGATGTAGCCCGCGTACTCGCCGAGAATGTTCACCGGGCCGTCGCGACTGCGCGACTCGGTGAAGTCGTACACCAGGCGACCCTTGAGATCGCGGTAGATCCAAAGCCTTGCGGTCGCCTTCGCGCCGTCACGCGCCTCCTGCAGCACGACCGGCGTGTCGTCCGTGTGGATCACCGGCGACGCGCGCACTTCGTTCAGCATGGCCTGCCAGTTCGGCTTCAAGATCTCCGCGCACTGCAGCGACGAGCGGCACAAGACTGTCCGCGACAGGTCGAGACCCTCCGCCTCGTACTTCTTCTCGAGGCGGTAGTACGGCAGGTGGTGACCGAAGCGCTCCGCGATCACGGGCGCCAGGAAGCCCACTCCGAGAATCCCCTTGTCGATCACGCGGTCCGGGCCGGCCGCGATCTTCACGTGCTCCTGGCACTCGCGGCAGCAGTACTTCTTGCGCACGATCTCGTGCACGATCGCGACCTCGACCCGCTCCAGCTCGCGCGTGACCTCCTCGCCCATCGGCTTCATCTCGACGCCACAGCACCTCTTCTGCTCCGGCTTCAGATCGAAGATCGACTGCACGCGCGGCAGGTGTGACGGAAACTGCTTGCGACGCGCCGCCGGCCGCTTCGCGGTCTCCTCGCGCAAGAGCGCGACCGTCGTCGCGACCGACTTCTCCTGCGCGATCGCCTCCGCCTGCGCGATCAGCGTCGCGTGGAAAAGGTGGCCTTGGAGGCGATCCGCCGCGTCGAGGTCCCGCTTCTCGGACTTGGGACCGAAGGCGATCTTCGTCAGCGCTTGGACATGCTGTTCGAGCTTCGCGATGTGTTCGGATTGCTGCGCGATGCGCTCGACCTGTTGCGCGATCTCCGTGGACTGCCGTCGCACCAGCGCCTTCAGCGCCCCGACGTCATCGGGCAGCTCGGTCCGCGAGCTCGTCGTCTCGTTCGCCATCCCCATCGCGCGCACTCAGACGGAGCTCGCTCACGAAATGTTTCTTCGATTTCGCCGAATCGAGTGCCACGCCTTCGAGCAGCATCGCGAGCTGCACGCGACTCAATTCCGCGCGAGCACGCGCTCCATCGCGAAACGGAATCCGTTCAAACGTCCCGCGCTCGAGTCGCTTGCACGGGAGCCAGAAGCCGTTGCGGTCCCACGTCAGGATCTTCACCGGATGAACTGATCGAGGGTCGAGCCCGTCTCGATCTCGTGCCCACCTGCCGCGACGATCGCGCGTGCCTCCGCGATGAACGCTCGGATGTCCCGGACCTCGCGCCACTCGGCGAGCATCACTTGGAACTTCGCGACCTTCTTCTCCTCCTCACGGCGATGCGCCTCGGCCTCGATCCGCCGCTTCTCTGCCTCTTGCCGCTCACGTTCGCGGCGGTCCGCCTCGATCCGCTCGCGGCGCATCCGTTCGCCCGCCATGAGAAGGGCTTCGACGAAGCGCTGCAGCCGCTGCTCGACTCGCTGCTGCTTGTCATCGGACCAGACGGTTCGATGTCCTGTGTAGCCCCCAGCCGGGACTGCGGCCTGGAGTGAGGAGCTTCAGGACGAGCCTCCTGTTCCGGCGGTGCTTGTACGTCGGAACCGACCCGCGAGATCGAATACAGCGTAAGCGTCCCGTGAACCCCGCCTGGATCTCCTGACGCCGAGCCCGACAATCGGCCGGCCAAGGAGATCGGGTCATGGTGAGAGGTCCGCGGGTCGCGTGGTCGGATCGTCGGGCCGAGGTGGGCGAGCTCTTGAAGCGGCACGAGCTCGAGAAGGTGTCTTTCAAGCAGCTCGCGCTCGCGTCGGGTCTGCCATTGCCGACGCTGTATGCCTGGATCCAGCGGCTGCGGCGCGAGCGAAATGAGACGGCGGCGGCGGCGAGCGGCGATCCAGGGCCGCGCTTCGTCGAGCTCGCGGCATTCGGCGCGGATGGGAGATCGAGAAGCGGCCTCGTGTCAAGGATCGGCCATCCAGGTCCACCTCTGGTTCGGGGCAAGCTGGTCCACCTGAAGCGTCCGGAAAACCGGGTCTGACCGTCGGGAAAAACGACCGTCTCGCGCTCAGCAATCCGGCGGGAGCGTCTGGAAAAAGCGAGGTCCTGGCTCGGGGCAAGCGGGTCCACCCCTCTTCGTCTTCGTCTTCGTCTTCG
>Ga0137433_1000999_pt1 | contig 12952 bp, 11 predicted proteins | sample EasRivERMZT840_2_FD_102335 | JGI IMG/M metagenome (GOLD analysis project Ga0137433, IMG submission 102335) | Soil microbial communities from meander-bound floodplain in the East River, Colorado, USA - East River MetaG ERMZT840_2 | ecosystem: Environmental > Terrestrial > Soil > Floodplain ...
GTCTTCTACTTTGGGGTCGCGCTGACGGTTGTTGGAATCGCCGTCTTCGTTTTGATCTGGCGGATGTTTCTCGTGTTCGAAAGCAGGCAGGCGCGTCTCGAAAGCCAGCCTGTGCTGGTGGAGACGCCGCAGCCCCAGCCCGAACCGCGACTTCAAATCAGCCCGCAGGGTGACCTGCAGAACCTGCGGCGTCAGGAAGACGAGATCCTGACGACCTATGGCTGGATCAATCGAGACAGCGGCACCGCTCGCGTCCCGATCGAGAGGGCCATGCAGCTGTATCTCGAGAGGCAGAAAAAATGAAAAGGGCATTTTTCGTTGTTCTGCTGCTGGCCGGGCCACACGTCATGGCTCAGGATCCGCCCGCAGGCGTTCTCGGTGAGATTGGAGTGGATCAGAAGCTGGATGCCCAGTTGCCTCTGGATCTGCCTTTTCGTGACGAATCGGGTCGTGAGGTTCGTCTCGGCGACTTCTTCGGCGGGAAACCCGTCGTGCTGTCGCTCGTGTATTACCAGTGCCCGATGTTGTGTTCGATGACGCTGAACGGCCTGGTCAAAAGCATGCGGCCGCTGGCTTTCGATATCGGCCGGGAATTCGACGTTGTGACCATCAGTTTCGATCCGAACGAAACACCCGAACTCGCAGCGGTCAAGAAAGAGGTCTACGTTACGGACTACGGGCGACCGGGTGCTGCTTCCGGCTGGCATTTTCTGACGGGACCGCGCGCTTCGATCGAGCGGCTCACGGAAACCGCGGGCTACCGGTACAAGTGGGACGAACCGACGAGTCAGTGGGCGCACGTCAGCGCGATCATGGTCGTTACGCCTCAGGGCCGCATTTCACAGTATCTGTACGGAATCGAGTTCTCGGCACGGGATCTGAAGCTCAGTCTCGTTCAGGCGAGCAGCGGCAGGATCGGAACACTGGTCGATCGCATCCTTCTTTACTGCTTTCACTACAACCCGGAAACCGGGAAATACGGCTTCGCGATCATGACGACGGTGCGCCTTGCGGGCCTGGCCACTGTGTTCGCGCTGGCCGCATTCATTGTGGTCAACCGGAGGCGGGGGGCATGATCGGATTCCCGCTATTCCCGGAGGTTGCATCCACCATCGCCGGCGGCGTCGACACGCTGTACTTCTTTCTGGTCGCGGTGACGGTGTTTTTCTCGACGCTCATTTTCGGCCTCATCTTTTACTTTGCCGTCAAGTACCGCCGCGTGTCCGGCAGAGCGCTGTCTCAGACGACGGAGACGACTCACGAGGGTTATGCGCTCGAAATCGCATGGAGCGTCGTGCCGTTCCTGATCACGCTCGTCATGTTTACGTGGGGTTCGAGCCTGTTCATCGCGAACTCGCGAGTTCCGGATCAGGCGATGGAAATCCGCATTGTCGGCCGTCAATGGATGTGGAAGGTTCAGCATCCCAACGGCCGCAACGAGATCAATGAGCTGCACGTGCCGATCGGCCGGCCCGTGAAGCTGACGCTCGCTTCGCAGGACGTGATCCACAGTTTCTACATCCCCGCGTTTCGCGTGAAGCAGGATGTCGTGCCCGGCCGCTACGCGACGATGTGGTTTCACCCCACGCGCGCAGGCGAGTATCACCTGTTTTGCGCCGAGTTCTGCGGCACGTATCACTCAGGCATGATCGGGCGCGTCGTCGTCATGCAGCCGGAAGACTTTCAGAAGTGGCTCGGCGGTGTGACCGAAGCATCTCCGGTTCAGACCGGCGAGAAGCTGTTCTCGGAATTCAACTGCGTGAATTGCCACGCCACCGGAGGACGGCAGCGCGGCCCGCAACTAGGCGGGCTGTACGGGACCGATGTGCTGATCGCAGACGGCAGCCGTGTGAAATTCGACGAGAACTACATTCGCGAATCGATCATCAATCCGAACGCGAAAACCGTAAAAGGCTACCCGCCGGTGATGCCGACGTTTCGCGGCCAGCTGACGGAGGAGCAGATCCTGGATCTGATTGCGTACATCCGCTCTTTAACAACGGAGAAGGACGGCAATGTCCGCTAAGAACTATCTGAACGTGAGCTACGGTGCGAGGTCGTGGCTTCTGACAAAGGACCACAAGCGCATCGCGCTGCTGTATCTGGCCTCGATCACGCTCTTCTTTTTTCTCGGCGGGGCTTTTGCCGTTTTGATCCGGCTGGAATTGCTGACGCCGCAGGGCGATCTCGTGCAGGCCGAGACCTACAACAAGCTGTTCACAATGCACGGCGTCATCATGGTGTTTTTCTTTCTCATACCGTCGATTCCTGCCGTGCTCGGAAATTTTCTTGTCCCGATGATGATTGGAGCCCGCGACATGGCGTTTCCGCGGCTGAACCTGCTGAGCTGGTATGTGTATACCATCGGAGGGATTCTCTCGCTCGTCGCCGTTGTGTCGGGCGGTGTCGATACCGGCTGGACGTTTTACACACCGTACAGCAGCACATATTCGAACACGGCGGTCATGGTCACAGCTGTCGGTATTTTCATTACCGGCTTCTCCTCAATCCTCACCGGCCTGAACTTCATTGTGACCATTCACAAGATGCGCGCGCCCGGCCTGACGTGGTTTCGGCTGCCGCTCTTCATCTGGTCGAATTACGCGACGTCGCTGATTATGGTGCTGGGTACGCCCGTTATCGCGATCACTGTGCTGCTCGTTGGAATCGAGCGCTTCTTCGGCGTCGGAATCTTCGACCCCAAACTGGGCGGGGATCCTCTGTTGTTTCAGCATCTGTTCTGGTTCTACTCGCATCCCGCCGTTTACATCATGATCCTGCCCGGCATGGGCGTGGTCAGTGAACTGGTCACATGCTTTTCCAGGAAGCGCATCTTCGGCTACCCGTTCATCGCTTTTGCGAGTCTCGCGATTGCCGTGCTGGGTTTTCTGGTCTGGGCCCATCACATGTTTGTCAGCGGCATGTCGCCGTATGCGGGAATGATCTTCTCGTTCCTCAGCTTCATGGTGGCAGTTCCATCGGCGGTGAAAGTCTTCAACTGGACAGCGACGTTATATAAAGGATCGATTTCCTACGATGCGCCGATGCTTTACGCCATGGGGTTCATCGGACTCTTCACCTTAGGCGGACTGACGGGTTTATTCCTTGCCACGATTGCAGTGGACGTCCACGTCCACGACACGTACTTCATCGTCGCGCATTTTCACTACATCATGGTCGGCGGCACGGTGATGGCGTATCTCGGAGGTATCCATTTCTGGTGGCCGAAGATCAGCGGCAGGCTGTATCCGGAAGGCTGGGCGCGTTTCGCGGCGCTGGTGGTGTTCGTCGGTTTCAATCTCACATTCTTTCCGCAGTTCGTTGTCGGGTATCTGGGAATGCCGCGCCGCTACCACGCGTATCCGGCGGAGTTTCAGGTTTTGAACGTGATGTCGACTGCGGGCGCGTCGATCCTCGCGGTCGGGTATCTGCTTCCGATGGTGTACTTCGTGTGGTCCATGCGATACGGAGCGAAGGCGAGCAGCAACCCGTGGGACGCAACAGGCCTGGAATGGCAGACGCCATCGCCGCCTCCGACAGAGAATTTCGAACAAACGCCTGAGGTGACCTGGGAAGCGTACGACTACCCGAGCAAGGACAAGGAAAAGGAGCCGCAAGTTGCCTGACCATTCGCCGGCCCTGGCGCATCAGTTCGACGACATCGAACAGCAGCACGAATCCTCGTCGCTCGGCATGTGGATTTTTCTGGCGACCGAAGTCATGTTTTTCGGCGGAATGTTTCTCGGCTATGCCGTCTATCGCGCGATGTACCCGACGGCGTTCGCGGAGGCCAGCCGGCATCTCGATATCTGGCTTGGCGGAATCAACACGGCTGTGCTGCTTTGCAGCAGTCTCACGATGGCGCTCGCGGTCCACGCCGCGCAACTTGGAGCACGGCGGACAGTCGCGATATTTCTTGTCGCCACGATCATTCTGGCTTCGGTGTTTCTCGGAATAAAGGCGTTCGAGTATTACCACAAATACGAAGAACATCTGATTCCCGGCGCCGTCTTCGAGTTTCCCGGCGAGAACGCGAATCATGCGCAGCTTTTCTTTTCGTTCTACTTCGCGATGACCGGAATGCACGCGTTGCACATGGTGATCGGAATCGGCGTCATGCTCATTATGATCGCGCTGGCATTGAGAGGCCGGTTCTCGCCGGAGTACTACTTTCCTGTCGAGATGACCGGCCTCTACTGGCATTTCGTCGATATCGTCTGGGTGTTTCTTTTCCCTTTGCTCTACCTGGTGGATCGAAGCTGATGCAGGAAGATATTCACGAACATATCGTCGTCGACAAGAAGAAGTACTACCTCGTGTTTGCCGCGCTGATGCTTCTTCTGGCGGGAACCGTGGGTGTCGCGTACATCCATCTCGGCAGGCTGAACGTTTTCGCCGCGCTGACGATCGCTTTCATCAAGGCCACGCTGATCATCCTTTACTTCATGCACGTCCGCTACAGTTCGAGGCTGCTCTGGGTGTTCGTGGCCGCCGGGTTCTTCTGGCTCGGCATCATGTTCGCCCTGTCGTTTTCGGACTATCTGACGCGGGACTGGCTGCCGCAGCCGACCGGGTGGGAATCGGATTAGTTGCAAAGCCGGGGGGGTTGGATTTCTAGCCCCGACCCAAGTACGATAACGGGCATGACGGTGGTTCGCGTTGCCCTCTTTATGCTTCTTTCACTGATGCTGGAAGTCGTCGCGCCAGTCGCGCTGGCATCGGAGGAAGCTGTCCACCGGCCGCGTTCTCATGCGCGCGTCCGTCTGGCCCGGAATATTCCGGCATTCCGCGGCGCCGAACAGTTTCAGGCGCCGAACCGGCAGCTTCCGAGCGACGACCGTCCGCTCTTGCGTATTGTTTCCAGCGTTATGTACAACCCGAAAACCCCACAGCCGGAGTCCGATCCTCCACCTTCTCCGGACGACTACTGATTTCAGCCACAACGCCGTTGCTTGAGCCGTCTATCCCAAGGAGTGAATGAATAATGGCTGTCTTGTACCCGTTCAGTGATTATTGGTGGCTGTATACGATTTTTACGCTGGTCGTTCTTGGTCTGCTCGCGCTGGATCTGGGTGTTTTTCATCGCGATGCGCACGAAGTGCGTTTTCGGGAGGCCGCGGGCTGGTGCGCCGTGTGGGTCACGCTGGCTCTGCTATTCAATGCAGGCCTCTACATGTATTCCCTCTGGGCCTTTCCGCAGGATCCGCGGTTAATGGCCATACCGGACTTTGATCCCGGCGGAGCGGCCAAACAAGCTGCGCTGGAGTTTTTGAGCGGGTATCTGGTCGAGTATTCGCTTTCCGTGGACAACATTTTCGTATTCGTTCTGGTCCTCGGATACTTCGCCGTGCCGATGAAATATCAGCACCGCGTTCTCTTTTACGGCATTCTCGGCGCGCTGATCTTCCGCGGCATCTTCATCAGTATCGGTGCGGCGCTCATGCAGTTTCACTGGATCATCGTTGTTTTTGGCGTCTTCCTGATTTTTACCGGAGTCAATATGGCGCTGAGCTCCGGAGAGGCGGTCAATCCCGATAAAAACTTCGTGATTCGCATGGTCCGCCGTTTTTTCCGCATTACCACGAACTTCCATGAACATCGTTTCTTTGTCCGGAAGGAAGGCACTCTCTGGGCGACACCGCTGCTGGCCGCGCTGTTGTGCCTGGAGGCGAGCGACATCGTTTTCGCCATCGATTCGGTCCCCGCGATCTTCGCTCTGACGAAAGAGCCGTTCATCGTGTTCACGTCGAATATTTTCGCTATCCTCGGATTGCGCTCTCTGTACTTCATGCTCGGCGGCGCCGTCGAGAAATTCCATTTGCTTCGATATGGTCTCGCTGCGGTTCTCGTGTTTGTCGGGCTGAAGATGGTGTGGCTCGATCACTGGTACGGCGGGAAGTTCCCGATCACCACGTCGCTGGTGATCATAAGTCTGGCCCTGGGGATTTCGATCGTGGCGTCTCTCAAGTTTCCGAAGTCGGATGATGAGGAGGCGGCTTGATTTCCGGAGGTTTTATGAAGCGTAGAACTCTCGTGCTCGTCGTTTTGCTGACGATCGCCACCGCGGTCGCGCCTTTGGCCGCTCAGGAGAAGCTGTATCCGATCCGGCAGGGCAATGACGTCCGTGTGCTGGTCAACGCCGACCGCACCGCCTTCGCCGTGGATCGCGCATTTCAGCTCAAACTGTCCGTGGGTTTTCCCGACGACGACAAGGTCGCTTTTATCCCGAAAACTCGGACGCCGCTGATCCTCCTCTGGCTGAGGATCCACAACGTTTCTCAGCGTCCGCTGGACATCGACATCACGAAGTTCACCGTCACCGACGATAAGGACGTGAAGTACGCCGCTCTCAGTCTCGATGCAGCCGCGAAACGCATCCTGGACGGTTCCGGCGGCGGCCTCGGCTCGAAGACGCTGCGCAGTATTTCGCTCGGCCGCGCCGGCAATGTTCCGCCGGAAGAACAGATGAAGGAAGACATTCAGCGATACAGCATGCTGTCGGGTTCTTTGGCGGCAGGTGCGGTGCGCGAGGGCTTCATCTATTTCGACGCTCCGGCCCGGAAGAAATTCACGGCAAGCCTTGTGCTCGGTGATCTGTGGTCTTCGGCGCTGGTGTTTTCCACGGAAAAACAAAGGTAAGGCTCAGCATTACGTAAATCGCCGATACGTAATTACGTAAACGAAGATTGGCAATCGTCGATCGTCCAATCGAAAATCGGAAATAGACGATTGCCTATATATAGTTACGTATTTACGTAGTGGTGATTGCGTAATATTCTGGCGCGACCTGACACCACCATCAAACGGAGGTCGTTATGACCATCAAGCGCAGACTCCATATCGGGATAGCCGCAGGATTGATATTTCTGGCCGCGATTACCTTCTCGTCGGCGACCACGCCTGCATTGCAGACGACGTCGGCTGTATTGACGGGACGCGTCACCTCGACAGCGGAAGGCGCCATGGAGGGAGTTCTCGTGAACGCGAAGCGCGAAGGCTCCAACATGACGGTTACCGTTGTAACCAATGCCAACGGCTTTTATACATTCCCGGCCGGACGTCTGGAGCCGGGCAAATACGCGATCACTGTTCGCGCGGCGGGATACGTTCTGCCGGGGACGCCCAAGGCGGTGGAAGTGACCGGGCGAACCGCTGTGGAGACAAACCTCCGACTCGAACAGGCGAGCATCCTTGAAAAGGCCCTTCAACTCACGAGCGCGGAGTGGCTGCACAGCTATCCGCTTCCGGAACAGACCAAGTTCGCCACTTTGAGGGATTGCACGCGCTGCCACAGTCAGGTCAAGCCGGCTATGTCCACGTACGACGCGCCGACCGCGGTTTCCGTCATGCAGCGAATGGCCGTATACACGAGCGGAAGCACGCCGCCCAGTTTTCAATTGCCGTCGAGTGAAGTCGCGAACTGGGGCCGTCCGGGTGGAGTCATGGGACGAGAGCCTTCGGCGCTGCATCTGCAGCAGTCGGAAGCTGTCGCTGCGATCAATCTGAGCAAAGGCGTCTGGCAGTATCCGCTCAAAACATTCCCGCGGCCGAAGGGCAAAGATACACAGGTGATTCTCACCACCTATGAGCTCAAGCGGCCGCTCGCGAAACCGCACGATGTGGAAGTCGGTCCGGACGGCTGGCTTTACTACAACGACTTCAACGACAACGTCCTCGGCAAGCTGAATCCGAAGACCGGTGAGATGAAGGAATACCGCTATCCCTACATGGGTGAAAAAGGATCGTTCACACCCATCGGCAATCGCACCATGGTGCACGACGGCAGGGGCAAGTTTTATATCGGAACTCAGAACCAGCTTGGGCCCGCCATCTTCGATTCGAAAACGGAAACGTTCGACCTGTACAACTTCTCCGGTGCGATGACGCTCGCGCAGTCCTCGCAGGTCGACGGATGGGCATGGAACGGCGGCGCCGGCGCGCCGCTTTCACGGGTGAAGTTCAAGGGCAACGGTCAGATCGAACGCGAGACCGTTCGTGCCGAGCAGGGTCAGTCTCTCGCTGCGTATGACATCGGCGTGGACTCAAAGAACAACGTTTACGGCGGCGACCGGACCAGTACGTCGATTTGGAAAGTGGATGCGAAAACCCTCAAACAAACGTTCTATCCGATACCCGCGAAGCCCCGCGGCGGCGAAGGCAGCGTGGGAGGCGGCATGCGAAGAGCGGTAGTCGACAGCAAGGACCGCTTCTGGTGGGGCGGCTTCGACGGCGGCTTCATCGGAGTGCTCGACACCAAACAGCCCGCGGGACAGGAGATGAAACTGTTTCCGATCCCCACGCCCTGGTTCCAGCCTTACATTGCCGAGAACGACGACTCCGGTTATACGTGGACCGGGTCGATCTCCGCCGACCGGGTTGCGCGGATGAACGAAACGACGGGCGAATGGACGATGTATCTGCTGCCGAATGAAACCAACCTCCGGCACATCCACGTGCAGCGATCCACGGGCGGCGGCCTCTCGAGTTTGTGGGTCGGAATGAATCACCAGGCTCGCATCGTCCACATCGAACCGCTGGCCCCCTGACGGCTTTGCTGCTGTAGGGGCGGTCTATGACCGCCCACAATTTGCAAAATCGTAGACAGTTACTGCCCGTAGAACTTCCAGTTCGATGCGAAGTCCCTCGAAAGTCTCTGGTTCGTGAGACTGGCCCGCATCATTTCGATCGGAATCCGATTCTGTTTGAGCAGGTTGTCGTGGAATGCGCGGTTCGACATCTTGCCGGAGCCGACAAATTCTTTCTGAAGAGATCGAATCTGCAGGCCACCAAGCATGTAGGCCGCTTGATACAGAGGACTATAGGTCCCGTTAAACGATCGGCGAACTTCCGCGGTCGCGTTGTCGACTTCATGGCCGACACGTTTGACAAGGTATTCGATGCACTGTTCGGGAGTCATCTGGCCCAGGTGAAAGCCAAGCGAGAAGACGATGCGGGCCGATCGATGCATCCGCCAGAAGAGCATGCCGACTTTGTTTTCGGGAGTCTTGGGAAAGTTGAGGTCCCAGAAGAGCATTTCCCAGTAAAGCGCCCAGCCTTCGCCCCAGAAGGGCGTCGAGAAAGTACTTCGATACGATCGATAGCGATCCGCCATGAATCCCTGAAGATGGTGGCCCGGGACCAGTTCGTGAAACACGGTGGCGCGGGAGAAGTGAATATTGTTGCCGCGCATGCTCATCATCTTCTGTTCGTGCTGCATCCCTTCAGTGGGATATGAAACGCTGATCACTTCGCCGCCGGTAAAGAATGGATTCACGAGCTGGCGCTGCGGCGTCATCATCTGCATGCGCCATGATTCGCGAGCGAGCTGTGGGACGGTCACCAGGTCACGATCGTCTATGAACTGGATCGCTTCGAGCGCCAGATCGCGAATCAGCTCGGGCTGTTTCCCTGGATCGACGTAGAGATTCTTCACATGCTCGACGGCTTTCAACCAGTCGTCGCCGTATCCCAGCTCGCGGGATGCCTTTTTCATTTCGGCCTCGGACCAGGCGTACTCCTGATTTGCGATCGCGATGAGCTCTTCGGGCGTGTAAGGAATCATCTCGTGCGCCAGCTCGCTCAGAAGAGCTTCGCGGCCGATCGGATCGCCGATGATGTCCGTTGAGTCGCCGGGCTTCAGGCCCACAATCCGTTCACGCAGAAACGCGGTATAACCCGTGAGCGTTTTGTCGGCAGCCTTGTACGGTTCCGACATCCACCACGTAAATAGCGGATCGTATCCGGTGTAGAAGGTGTTCCAGTCTCTCAGGATGTTCTTCAGCTCGTCGGCAGCCATCGCCGCGCGGTTCGCGACTGCCTTCTTAACAGCGGGGGCGCTGGTGGATTTGAGGTCGGTCTCGAGCGTCCGCCGGACACTCTCGATTTGTTTGGCAAGCGCCGTCACTTCGGCGGCGGCCTTTGAAGGGTCGATCGTCACCATGCGTCGCCGCGCTTCGTCAAGGCGAACGATCGTTTGGGCGAATGGCAGCAACGGAGCGATTTCCTGCTGAGCCTTCGCCTGGATGTCGATCTGGCGCAGTTCGTAGTCCAGTTGATTTTTCAGGAGAATGTAATCGATGCGCCCATCCTGGCTCAGCGAGTCGAAGTCGACCTTGCCAAGACGAGCGAGCCACGAACTATAGAACCCGCGCATACGCGTCCGGCTCGTTTCAGAAAACGCGAGGTTGAACGTGCGTCGAACGCTGGCGCGGTCGTCGGTATAGCGTTCGATGAAATCCCGCAGCTCGCTGGCGGGGATCTTTTCGGTCGCCGGATCCGGCTCGCCCGTGGGTTTCTGCGCGAACGCGAACATCAACGTTAAAAGGGTGGCGAACACCGACGCGCAGACGCGCTTATACATGGCTTCCTCCCACGTTTCGGTAGTGTCCCAGGGCATTAACTTACTTGCCGTACCGACTGCCTCATTCAGCAATTAGCACCTGACCACGCCTCCGGCGTGGTCAGGTGCTAATGGCTGAATGAGCCCACCCAGTACGTCAGGTATGTGGTTACCCTAATTGAGTTAACGTTTCGCGATTTTCTTGTCCCGCTCATAGTCGGCGACAAGCTTGAGGGCCGCCGCCAGCTGGGCATCCTTCGCGATCCAAACCGCCGGAAGAGTATCTGACGAAATCCCGATTTCTGGCCGCAGACCGAATAGCGCCTCTCCCTGCACCTCTGCTTCGATACCCTCGCCTTCAAGTAAACCCTTCACAAAATGGGCCTCAATCGGATCATGGGCCACAAACACTCGATTCATAAGAAACGCCTCCTGGTGACTGAGCCTCAAGGTTGCGGGCGATCCGGTTGCGGGATATCGTATACCGCCAAACCCTGCTCTCGACACTTGAAACGCGGAGACGACATGAGACTACGAATCCTGGTGCTTATAGGCCTGACCGGTGCCCTTCTGTTGCCGGGTCTGTACTACGCCCAACAACTGACAACCGCGGACTACGAACGCGCGGCCAAACTTCGCGACAGGTTCCAGGGGCTGGCCGTCAATATTCCGGAAACGGCGAATGCGATTCCGAACAGCAGCCGGTTCTGGTACCGGAAATCGGTCAAAGGCGGGAACGAGTTTGTCGTCGTCGACGCGGAGGCGGTCGCGAAGAGGCCGGCATTCGACCACGAGCGACTGGCGGCCGCGCTGTCCGCCGCGAATGAAGGCCAGAAGTACACGGCTGTCACGCTCCCATTCAACACGTTTCGCTTTGTTGACAATGAACCCGCGGTCGCATTTGTGACTGCCGGATCAAACTGGAGATGCGATCTCTCGGAATACAGTTGCAGAAAAACGGGCAACGCCGGTGGAGCGCCGGCGCCGGTTCCGGCACCCCCGCCGCCGCTGCTGGACGAATTCGAAGAGAGTCCCACAGAGTTTGGCAACGACGTCGAAGACGGGATGACGTATCTCTCCCCTCAGGAAGGACAGACCGGCGGCGCGGGACCGCAGTCGCAGAACGGTCCAAAGGCATCTCCCGACGGCAAATGGGAGGCGCTGGTTCTCAACTTCAACATCTTCACCCGGCCGAAAGGGAAGACCGCTCCCGCCGATGCTTCGCCGTTGAGCTTTGACGGTTCGGAAGGAAATTACTACACGCTGGCATCTGTCGCGTGGTCGCCGGATTCGACCCACCTTGTGGCGTACCGCGTGCGCCCCGGTTACAGGCGCGAGGTTCACTATGTCGAGACTTCGCCGGCCGATCAGCTTCAGCCGAAGCATTTCAGCCGCTTCTATGCCAAGCCCGGCGACGCTCTCAACGTCGCGCAACCCGTGCTGTTCGAAGTTGCAACGAAGAAGCAGATCGATGTGATGAACGACCTGTTCCCGAATCCTTACAGCCTTTCGAACCCGGTCTGGCGCAAGGACGGCCGCGCGTTCACGTTTGAATACAACCAGCGGGGGCATCAGGCTTATCGCGTGGTCGAAACCGATGGGATTACCGGCAAAACGCGCGCCGTCATCACGGAAGAGAGCAAGACGTTCATCAATTATCGTCCGCTGGTCGCGAATCCGCGCGACACCGGGAAGAAGGTTCGCTACGAAATCGACGACGGCCGCGAAATCATCTGGATGTCCGAGCGCGACGGGTGGGCCCACCTTTATCTTTACGATGGCGCGACCGGCCGTGTGAAGAATCAGATCACGAAAGGGAACTGGCTCGTTCGGAACGTGGAAAAAGTCGACGAGGCGCAACGTCAGATCTGGTTTCAGGCAAGCGGGATGTATCCGGGGAAGGATCCTTATTTCATCCACTATTACCGGATCAATTTCGACGGCACCGGCCTGACCGCGCTGACGGAAGCGGACGCGAACCACACCGTCGTTTTCACTTCCGATATGAAGTACTACGTCGACACGTATTCGCGAGTGAACCTCGCTCCGATTTCGGAACTCCGCCGCGCCGACGGTGCCCGGGTACTTCTCGAACTGGAGAAAGGAGATATCACCGCGCTTTTAGCGGCCGGCTGGCGTCCGCCCGAAGTTTTCACTTCGATGGGACGCGATGGGAAAAGCGATATCTGGGGCGTGATCCATCGGCCGTTCGCATTGGATCCATCCAGGAAGTATCCCGTCATCGAATCGATATATGCGGGACCGCAGGGTTCATTCGTGCCGAAAACGTTCAGTGTCAATGTGCAGCCCCTTACGGAGCTTGGATTCATCGTCGCGCAGATCGACGGCATGGGGACCGCAAACCGGTCCAAGTCATTCCACGATGTCGCGTACAAAGACCTCGGCGATGCCGGTTTTCCGGATCGCATCCTCTGGCACAAGGCTGTGGCTGCGAAGTATCCGTATTACGACATCACTCGTGCCGGCATTTATGGAACGTCGGCTGGCGGACAGAATGCGATGGGAGGCGTGCTCTTTCATCCGGAGTTCTACAAAGCAGCCGTTGCCAACAGCGGATGCCACGACAATCGCATGGACAAGATCTGGTGGAAC
>Ga0137433_1001002_pt1 | contig 12938 bp, 9 predicted proteins | sample EasRivERMZT840_2_FD_102335 | JGI IMG/M metagenome (GOLD analysis project Ga0137433, IMG submission 102335) | Soil microbial communities from meander-bound floodplain in the East River, Colorado, USA - East River MetaG ERMZT840_2 | ecosystem: Environmental > Terrestrial > Soil > Floodplain ...
CGGAATCCACCCTCGTCACAGCGCCGGTTACTTTGCCCCGGCATCCCGCGGAGTCGCGTTCCCAGACACCGTTTCCACGACAGATCATCCCGAGGTTCAAGGCCACGGAGGCATGGCCATCCGCGAACATCGGTGGACAGAAGGAGTCACCCATTAAGCCCACGATTTCGCATGTCGTTTTTCGACGCGTCGGATTCGCCGCAGTTCCTGGAACGTAGGAAAAGATCGCTCGGACGTACTTCTTCAACGCATCGGAGGGAACGAATTCTCGATAGCACGCAACAACGGGCCGCATTGCTGGAGATTATACGGTGTTCCATTTCTCCTATCTTCCGTAAAGGCCGGTGGCCCAGACTGCAGAAACTCGAGGAGGATTGCTTATGCGGAAATGGCTGTTCTTAATCATCGTTGTTACCGTGTCGGGTTTTGCCCCGGCCTGTAATCGTGCAGTGGACAGTGCCGTCGATACGAAAGAGACGGAAAACGTCCGGCAGACCTTCGACAAATACCTTGAATCCGTCAAGACGGCCGATGTTGGACTCGCCTCTCAAATCTGGTTGCAAGACCCGAGTATTTCCGTGGTGACTCCGCTTGGAAGGTTCAAAGGCTGGCAAAGTGTCCGGGACGACCTCTACGTTAACTTCCTGCAGAAGGCGTTTACGGAGAGAAACCTGAAGGCCGAAAACCTCGCGGTGACTGTTTCGGGTAACTCGGCATGGTCTGTGTACGATTGGACGTTCACCGCGAAGCTGCAAAATGGACAACCCTTTTCTTCCAAGGGATGGGAAACCCATGTGTACCGGAAGACCGACGGGCGGTGGGTCATTGCGCACCTTCATTATTCGAGTCCGGTCCAACCTCCGGCTCAGCCGCCGCAATAGATCTGGACGCAACCGTCCCGGAATTTCGCTAGTATTATCCGCGCATGAAAATCGTCGACATTCGGGCCACCACCGTCACGGTTCCGCTCGAGGCGCCGCTGCGACACGCCAACGGTGTCCACTGGGGACGATTCGTGCGCACGATCGTCGAGATTGAGACGGACAACGGTCTGATCGGGCTTGGCGAGATGGGTGGCGGCGGCGAATCGGCGGAGGCGGCCTTCCGGGCGATGAAGAGCTATCTCGTCGGCCACGATCCGGCGCGGCTCGAGGAAATCCGGTTCCTCATCGCAAACCCGACTGCGTCGCTGTACAACAATCGAACACAGATTCTCGCGGCTATCGAGTTCGCCTGCCTCGACATTCTCGGCCAGGCATGGGGCGTTCCCGTCAGCGACATTCTCGGCGGTCGGCTTCGCGACAGTGTTCGTTTCGCGTCATATTGTTTTTTTCGCTATCCGAATCCACAGACCGGCAAAGGCGAAGTGCGAACCATCGAGCAACTGGTCACGCACACGCGCGAGCTGAAGCACCGATTCGGCTTCACGACGCACAAGCTCAAGGGCGGCGTTTTCCATCCTGACTACGAACTCGAAGCCTATAGAGCGCTGGCATCCGCGTTTCCCGGCGACTCGATGCGATTCGATCCCAACGCCGTCTGGTCCACGGAACAGGCGATTCGCTTCGGCCAGGCGATCGAACGCCTGAACAACGACTACCTCGAAGATCCGACATTCGGCCTGAACGGCATGCGCCGCGTGCGTCAAATGGTCCGCGTGCCCCTGGCGACGAACACGGTCGTGGTGAACTTCGAGCAGCTTGCTGCGAATGTGCTGAATACCGCCGTCGATGTGATTCTTCTCGACACGACGTTCTGGGGCGGAATTCGCGCATGTGTGAAAGCCGCGGGCGTCTGCGAGACGTTTCAGCTCGGCATTGCCGTGCATTCTTCCGGAGAGTTGGGAATTCAACTCGCGACGATGCTTCACCTCGGCGCCGTTCTTCCCGGGTTGGCTTTCGCCGCCGACGCTCACTACCACCAGTTGACGGACGACATCATTCAGGGCGGCTTGATGCCGTACGAAAACGGTTCGATTCGCGTCCCGCAGGGACCGGGCCTCGGCGTGAAGCTCGATCGCGAGAAGGTTGGGAAATACAGCGAGCTTTACAAGCGTCTTGGCAATTATCCCTACGACCAGGATCCGGGCCGTCCCCGCTGGACGCCGCTCATTCCGAATGACAGGTGGGCCGATCCCAACGACGAGCGTTCCGTTTCGTTGCCACACTGATATGCAGACCTCCCTCGATATCTTCAACCGCGTCGCAGTCGTGGTCGGCGCTACATCCGGAATTGGCCGCGCGCTCGCCCTGGGGATTGCGGAGCATGGCGCGATCGTTATACCGGCCGGCCGGCGCCAGGACCGTCTCGCAGAGGTGTGCGCCGAGATCGAAGCCCGTGGCACAAGCACGCTGTGTCAGGTCGCGGATGTTCAGGAGAAGTCGTCGCTCGATCGTCTTCGAGACGCCGCGTTGAAGCAGTTCGGACGCGTGGACATTCTGATCAACGCCGCTGGATATACCATGAAGCAGCCCACCGCAGCGATTTCGGAACAGGAATGGACCGGTCTGTTGAATACAAACCTGACCGGTGTGCTGAGGGCGTGCCAATCCTTCTATGAACCTTTGAAGGCAAGCGGCCGCGGCCGAATTGTCAACATCGCATCGCTGGGATCTTTTCTTGCTTTCCACGAGGTGGCTGCATACTGTGCGTCGAAGGCCGCGGTCCTGGCATTAACGAAAAACATGGCATGCGAGTGGGCAAAGGACGGAATTTGCGTCAACGCGATAGTGCCCGGTGTTTTTCCAACCGAACTCACCGGCAAACTCATCATGGACACGCCGCGCGGCCAGGAGTTGTTGATGAGGACGCCGATGAAACGGTTCGGCCGGCCCGAGGAGCTGGTCGGCGTCGCGGTGCTGCTGAGCTCGGACGCCGCGAGCTTCATTACTGGAGAATGCATCGCCGTCGACGGCGGGTTCTTGGCTTCAGGAGTGAACGTATGATTCCGCTCAGCCGCATAGCGGCGAAAGAATGTAGCCACGGCCGAAGGCCGTGGAAAGGGCACGCCAACGGAATGAGCCCCGCAAGGGGCGGAAGAATCTTTCGCCGCTACGCGGCTCATTCCTCTCCGATCTCGAAAACCACGGCCTTTGGCCGTGGCTACATTCTTTCGCCGCTACGCGGCTTGACGCTGCTCTTGCTGGTTCCCATCATTCTGCAGGCCGAGACCGGCTACGACATGTGGCTTCGCTACGCCGCGCTGGATGACGCCTCCGCAAGGCAGGCTCGCGCAGTTCTGCCGGCCGTGATCACAGTCGCAGGCGATAGCGTCATCGAGCGAAGCGCACAGCAGGAGTTGATCCGAGGCATAGGCGGCATGGTGGGACGCGTACTGCGGGTCGAAACGCGAGTTGCGAACGAGCCTGCAATCATCCTCGGAACACTCGATGAAATTCGGCGGGCAGTGCCGCAATTGGCGATCGCCGCGAATCTCGATGGCGATGGATACGTTCTCCGGGCCGTGCGTCTCAACGGCGTTCGCCACATTGTCATAGCGGCGGCGAATGAGCGTGGAGTTCTCTACGGCGCGTTCGCATTGCTTCGAAAGATCGCTTTAGGCGAATCGATTGCGGATGTCAACGAGCAGCAGACGCCTGCCGTCGCAGTTCGGTGGATCAATCACTGGGACAATCTCAACGGAACCATCGAGCGTGGTTACGGCGGACCATCGATCTTCTGGGAAGGCGGCCGCGTGCGGCCGGATCTTTCTCGCGTGACCGATTACGGACGCTTTCTCGCTTCAATCGGTATCAATGGTTGCGCGATCAACAATGTGAATGCCGATCCTCGCGTCCTTACTCCCGAGTTTATTCCCCAGGTGTCGCGCATCGCCGAAGCTCTCCGGCCGTGGGGCGTCCGCGTCGCCGTGTCCATCGACTTCGGCAGCCCGAGAACTGTCGGTGGGCTGGACACATTCGATCCGCTGGATCCTGCGGTCATTGCGTTTTGGAAGTCGAAGACGGAAGAGATCTATCGCGCAATTCCGGACTTTGCGGGCTTCGTACTCAAGGCCGATTCGGAAGGCCGCATTGGACCTTCAGCCTATGGCCGCACGCATGCCGATGCCGCCAACGTCATCGCGCGGGCGCTGAAGCCGCACGGCGGGGTGATCTTCTATCGCGGGTTCGTTTACGACAACAAGATGGATTGGAACAATCCGAAGAACGACCGTGCACGCGCTGCCTGGGACAACTTCAAAAATCTCGATGGCCGGTTCGACGACAACGTGATCATTCAGATCAAGAATGGTCCGATCGATTTTCAGGTGCGCGAGCCCGCGTCGCCGTTGTTTGGCGCCCTCGACAAGACTCGAGAAGCGATTGAGCTGCAGATCACGCAGGAATACTTCGGGCAGGGCCGTCACCTTGTTTACCTCGTTCCGTACTGGAAAGACACGCTCGATTTCGACATGCGCATTCGCGATCGCAATACGCCGGTCAAGCGTCTGGTCGCGGGTTTTGTTGGTGTGTCGAATGTCGGGACGGAAGCGAACTGGTTTGCCAATCACATGTCGCAGGCGAATCTCTATGGGTACGGCCGCCTCGCGTGGAACGCGGATCTCAGCTCACGTCAGATCACGGAGGAGTGGGCGCGGCTTACGTTTGGCGATGATCCCGTTGTGTTGAAAACAGTTCTCGATCTTCAACTCAGTTCCTGGCGAACGTTTGAGAACTACACGGGCCCCCTCGGCCTGCAGACGCTGACGGACATCGTGGGAAACCATTTCGGCGTCGCCGTCGAAGCTTCCGAGCGCAACGGCTGGGGGCAGTGGCACAAAGCCGACAAACAAGGCGTCGGGTTCGACCGCACGGTCGCGAGCGGAACCGGCTTCATCGGGCAATTTGCTCCAGCCGTCGCGAAGCTGTTTGAGTCGCTGGAAAGCTGTCCGGACGATCTCGTCCTGTTCCTGCATCACGTTCCGTACACGCACAAGCTTCGCTCGGGAAAGACCGTCATTCAGTTTATCTATGACTCGCATTACGAGGGCGCGGCCACAGTCGCGCGATACGCGCGCGACTGGAAGGCCCTCAAAGGCCGCGTGGACGAGAGACGCTATGAAGAAATCCTTGCGCAGCTGGAATACCAGTCCGGCCAGGCTGTGGTGTGGCGCGATGCCGTCTCGAACTGGTTTTTCAAAGAGTCCGGAATCGCGGATGCGAAAGGGCGTGTGGGCCGCCATCCGGCGCGGACAGAGGCGGAGTCGATGACTTTGACGGGATACGCAGCAAAGCCGGTCACGCCCTGGGAAGGTGCGTCGGGTTCGACAGCTGTGGAGTGCGGTACGGCGACATGCACGGTAAGCATGAAGTACGACGGCGATTCCGGCTGGCGCGATGTCGTCGTACAGTATTTTGATCATCTGGACGGAGTGTCGCGGTTCCGTGTTTTTGTCGCGAATCAACTTGTGGATGAATGGACCGCCGCCGATCGCGTGCCGACGCGTCGAGTCGATAGTTCGTCGTCCTCCCGCCGCACGATCCGAGGTCTTGCGTTGCGCAGGGGAGACGAGATCCGGATCGAGGGCGTACCCGAGGGCCGCGAAACCGCGGCGCTGGACTATGTTGAAATTACACCGACTCTGGATTGAAATTTGGGGAGCGATCGGGCTGAGCAGATTGCGATCGATGAGACCATCTCGACCTGCCGAAGGTAGTCGGCATCACGATAACCTGCCTAATTGCCACCCGTTTTTCATATCGAGATTTCGTTGCTAATGAATGCTTGAGAGCAACGTACTAGAGTTGTAGAACCCGCAATGAGGTAACAAAGATGTATGACCCCCAAGCTGGCCATACCCGCAATACGCAATTCGTGCGTGTAATCAAAACTATCTTCCGTGATCTCGCTCATGCCGCTCGGTCCCTCCGGAAGACCCGGGCTTTTACATTCGTTTGCGTAGTATCGCTGGGTATCGGTATGGCGACCGTCGTCGCGATTCCGTATTTCTTTCGCGTTCTAACGACGCCTCCGCCTGCCGTCAACACTGATGGCTTGGTCGAAATCCTCATGACACCGCATGGCCCGCTACGGGTCCAAGCCCTCGACTGGGCTACCGAGAAGTGGTCCTACCCCGACTTTGTGGACCTGCGCGATGCCGATACGGGTATCGCTATGACGGGCTGGACTGTCGGCGAAGCGGCTGTCCAGCCGCGAAATGAAGCGCAACGCATGATGTTGCCAACGATGTTTGTGTCTGCCAACTACTTCAGTACCGTCGGCGTCAGCTTGGCGCAGGGACCGGGATTTGACACTGCCGTTGATGACTCATTCACGGCTGAGCCCGCTGTCATCTTAAGTTACGACTTCTGGCAGAACCGCCTCGGTTCCCAGCCGGATATTGTGGGGAAGACGCTCACCGTGGACGGTATCCCACATGTCGTGGTCGGCATCGCACCGGATCAGTACTACGCTCACATCAGCGACGGTGACCTGCCTCGCGCACAGCTCTTTGTCCCCCTCGAACGCCATCGGCGTCTTCGAGGCCAAAAGAACCTTCGGTCCAACCGCGACATAGATTGGGTGCAAATCCACGGTCGCCTGTCGCCGGGCGTCAGTATCGGGCAAGCGAATGCGGCAGTTTCTGTCACGATGTCTCGGTTGGCTGAACTCCACCCTGCGAGCAACAAGTTCAAGGCGGCCTCCGTCGAGCCTTATTACGCGGCGGGCGCCGGCGCGCGTTCTGACTTGATGATTGTTCAGTCCATGCTGCTCGGCTTGAGCGGGATGATTCTACTGGTCGTTTGTCTGAACATCTCGGCCATGATGCACGTTCGTGGCGCCATGCGGGAGCGGGAACTCTCGATACGTCAGGCGGTCGGAGCAACTCGTAGGAGGCTGATCCAATATCTCCTATCCGAAGCAATCATCTTGGCGGCCGTTGGCGGCGCGCTCGGGACGTTCGTTCTGTTCGACATTCCGATGGTGCTGGCCTGGTGGTATGGGCAGCCCGTTCCTCTTCAGATGCAAGATGCGTTGAAACCAGATCTGCCCATTCTGGGGTTGTGTCTTGGGCTCTGCCTGGTGACGAGTCTGGCATTCGGATTATTGCCGGCACTCCGTCTCAGTCGGCCGGCTATTATTTCTGCTCTTAAAGACGACGCGGGTGTCGGCGGTCGGAGTGTCGGTCGCGTCCAGCGCTTAGCAGTAGCCGTTCAAATCGGGATAGCTGTACCCTTCCTTGTCATCAGCGGCATGCTGCTCAATCAGGTCCGCACAACTGCGACCGCCGACCTCGGGTTCGAGCCGGAAAAGCTGGCGGCCGCCCGGCTGAATCTTGGCGCAAGAGAACCGGAGGACGCAGCTTTCTCCCTTCGAACCGCCCGGAACAATCTCAAGCAGGCGAGCGGCATCGATTCGGTGACCGTGGCAGATAGCCTTCCACTCGATTTTCAACGACGCATCACAAAAGTTTCACGGCCTGTGGACGCCGACGGTATCCCGGATATCGAGGAGGTGCATGTCACTCGCGTTGCCGAGGGCTACCTGAACACGATGGGCATCCCCTTGCTTCGGGGACGGAGCATCACCGCAGAGGACCGCGACGGAGCCGAGTTGGTGACTGTGATCTCGAAACCACTCGCCGACAAACTCTTTCCCAACGTCGACGCCGTCGGCGAGCAGTTAATTTTCACGCTGGAAGGGAACACGCCGCAGGCATTCAGGATCGTAGGTGTGACTGGCGACTTCGTGACTTCACAGATGAGCACTCCGCGGTCCCAGTTATTGGTGCCGCTGGCGCAGCACGTCGTGTCGAGCGTCTTTCTTGTTGTGCGCCACACGTCAGACCAACGTTCGACGACGTTAACAGGGGCGTTGGAGAATACGATCCGCGATCTCCAGCCAGATGATTCCAGTCCCATCGACGTGGTTACGGGAGATGAGATCAGACGACGGAGCATGCTCAGCTTTATGGAGGAGTCCGCAATGGCTGCCCTCAGTGGCGGCGTAGTCCTGGCACTAGCTGCACTTGGAATCTACGGCGTGGTCGGATTTATGGTCGCGACACGTACCCGCGAGATCGCTGTACGCATCGCGCTGGGAGCCTCGAACCAGCGCGTGCTGGCTGTGATCTTGTTCGACGTTGCGAAGCTCGTGTTGCCTGGCGTGGCTGGTGGGCTCTTGCTGGCGATGGCCATGGTTCTTGGCGAATGGGGGCGGCTTACCGGAGTGCAGTTTCTGGCTTATATGTTCGGCGCAGTGACTGCCATGCTGGTAGCCCTCATGGCGAGCCTGCTTGCTGCACGCCGCGCGACCTCGGTCGCACCGGTGATCGCCATGCGGTCGGAATAACACTAACGGAATGGAAATGGGAGCGATCAGCAATTGCTGTTCGTCAGGTACGCAGTGAAAACTTGCAATTTTGAACAGCGATACACCGATGATTGCTATGAAAATGTTCTATCTTCATTACAAACCTGACGAACAGCGATTGCTGATCGCTGAACTTGCCGGCCAATTACGAAGGCGTATAACAGCACTCGCAATTCTTGCTGCGCTACTGCCGGCATTCGGATGTGCAGCGACGGCTCAGCAACCGCCGATTCGTACTGTGACTTTAAAAAACGCTAAAGGAATGGAAGTGCGCGCTATCACCTATGGAGGCATCATCACGTCCATTCGCGTTCCGGATCGACAAGGCCGCTTCGATGACGTCGTGCTCGGATACGACACGGCAGACGCCTATCGAAAAAACAACGGGCCGCACATGGGAGCGATCATCGGCCGGTACGGAAATCGAATCGCGAGAGGCTCATTCGAACTGGACGGCGTAACCTACAAACTCGCAACCAACAACGGCCCCAACCACCTCCACGGCGGAGTCCGAGGCTTCGATAAAGTCGAATGGCAGGCTCAGGAATTCCGCAACAGCAACGGCGTGGGAGTGATCTTTCGGTACACGAGCAAGGATGGCGAGGAAGGCTATCCGGGGACGCTCACCACGCAGGTCACGTACACGCTCAACGACCGGAACGAACTCATCGTGGATTACCTCGCAACGTCGGACAAGGCGACCCACGTCAACCTGACACAGCACTCGTACTTCAACCTTGCCGGCCCGACGCGCGATGTCCTGAATCATGAAGTGACGATCAACGCCGATCGATACACGCCTGTAGATTCGACGCTGATTCCGACCGGCAACCTCGCGACGGTCGAAGGCACGCCATTCGACCTTCGTAAATCCACAACGATCGGCGCGCGCATCAATGCGGATCACGAACAGATGCGATTTGGCCGTGGCTATGACCACAACTTCGTTCTGAATCGTAAGGCGAACGAGTTGGTTTTGGCCGCCCGCGTTTACGAACCGTCGAGCGGCCGTGTGCTGGAAGTGTCCACGACCGAACCCGGCATGCAGTTCTACACCGGCAATTTCCTGGACGGCAGCATTACCGGCAAGTCCGGCCACGTCTATCGCCAGCGATTCGGCTTCTGCCTGGAGACCCAGCACTTTCCCGATACACCAAACAAGCCGCAGTTTCCTTCCACGGTTCTAAGGCCAGGAAGTCAGTACAAATCACGAACGGTTTTTGCCTTCAGCGTCAGGTCTTAGCCCTTGCGCGCCGCGGCGGGGGAAACGCCGTAACGAATTCGAAACAGACGGCTGAATGAGGATGGACTACTGAAGCCGATGTCGACGCATACGTCGACCACGGCCATTCCTCGCTTCAACAGCGACTGCGCCCGGGCAAGGCGGATCTCAGTGAGATACGCGTGCGGTGTTTTTTCGTAGACCTGCGCGAAGACACGATGGAAGTGATAGCGCGACAGACACGCTGCTCTTGCGACCGCTTCCAGCGAGAGCGGACCATCCGCGTGGCCATGGATGTATTCCCGTCCCGTCTCGAGCCGCCGGAACAGTTCCTCTCGTGTGCTCGACTTCAACGCCGGAACCCGCGCCATACGCGATCGGATCTGCTCATACAGGCCGAGCAGGTCGTTCGATATCAGAAAAAAGTCTTCCTCGAAAGAGCTTGGCTGAAGCGCGGCGCTGCATCGACGTGCCAGTGTCTGGACGCGCCTTACGATCGCGAGGTCCGAATCGGTGTGCAGCCGGGAAATGTACGGAAGCGGCGGCGCAGTTCGATCCGGGGCGTCGAGAGATGTTGTCACCGGAGTGGTGGCATCCTGCGCCATCTTTTCAACGAACCCGGTCTGAAAGAAAACGCATGCTGTCTCCATGATCTGAGGCACATCAAAATCCATGGAGTATTTTTCGTCGTCACCGAGGACGAGAAAGCTGGTGTTGTCCACCATGTACTCGCGGCCGCCGACCGTCCATCCAACCGAACCGTTGACGACTGTCTTGATTGAAAGCGGACCTGCAAAGTCGGTCACGTTGTGGCGCCGGCCCCTCGCGTGTAAGACGACGTTATCGAGACTGAATTTTGCGCCTTCGGGGAACAGATATGTGGGTTGAGTACGGCGCCTGATCATGACTTATTCATAGTCGGAGTAGGCCTTTCAGTTACTACCCATTCTTCCAAATCGAAACATGATCGATAAGCCTGCTTCGAGGTGATGATTGAATCGAGCTGGAATTTCGAACCTGCTGCCGCTGTTGCTTTCAGGCAAGCGGACGGCAAGGTCCGAGACATCGATCCGGACAGCGAATCGGTGTGAAGGAACAATTTCGACACCACCGCCGAACCGCAACAAGGTGTGTCTCACCAGATACGAGTAGGTACCGGAAAAGGGTACGCTGTATTTCCCCTTGCCCCGCTCGCGAATTTTGCCAATCCCCGCAAGAGCAAACGGCTGAATTCTGTCGTGTCGCCGCAGAGTCGCCTTGAAGTTTCCTGTGAAGTGGGCGAGCCGATTCTTGTGTTCGCTTTGAATTTCGGGAGACGACTCCGTACGGCTGGCGTGTCCAGCCTGAAGATCCACTCCGAATGACTTCGAGACGTTCAGGACGGCGCGGCCGCCGAGACTGAGCTCGCTATTCCTTTCGAACACAACACCACTGCTTATCCATGAAAAGCCGGGGCCGATCTCCCATCGCGGGACGTCCTGTGCGAACAGACTCGTTGGAACGATCAGCCAACCCAACAGCGCAAGTTGTGAATGCACCCTCATGATTTCAAAATCCGCCAATCGGATTGTAGTGAGGCCAATAGTTCAGTAGCTATTTGCTGCAAGGAGATCTTCTTCCATGAAGGCTTCGAAAACATTTGGGCTATGGAAGTGAAAGCGGGCGCTACGTTGGAGATTGCTCCGGCCCGAAAATTGTTTCATTCCGGCTTGCACGCAACACTCAGGCGCAGTTGTCGCCGCAACCCTCGACGGCCTCTGCTTCCTCATTTTGGAGCGCCCCGGCCGGCGATCAACGCCGTCGAACCGATGTACGTGATCTGCTTTCGAGGGCCCAGCGAATCGTTTTGCCGTCTTCCGTCTTCCGCTCAACGAGGATCACAGAGTGGGGATTGGCCCACGTGTAACGTTGCGACGGTGCCCTTTACTCGGATCGGTGTTGTGGTCTCGAACATGGTGGCGGCGTGGTGTGCCAACAACGTGTCTGACAAGACAAGCGCGGTAAGCACCACGGCCCATCCGGCTATGATGTCGGACTTCATCGAAGGGGCGCATTCCTACGGGCGGATTTTCGAAACCAGGCTTCCCTGGCGGGAAGTCGCAAGCGCTTTTCGCTGTGCGGGCGTGAGCAGCCGCACGACTTTACCTAAAGCGGAGTTTTCCAGCTTGTCCAGTTCTGTTCGATTGGGAGAGCCCTTGGCGTCCGCCTGGAGTTGCGTTACCTGCCGATTGAAATCGGTATAGACGGCAAGCACTTCTCGCTCCTGATCGAGAGTCATCGGTGTCTGCGCTTCTTCCAAAGTGAATCTCAACGCGGGAAATCCGCCACGCATCATGATTTGTTCGGTGCGGTAGCGTCGCAGTTCCGCTCGCTGTTCGGAACTGAACAGTTCATTGGATTTCCTGGTGAATTCCTGATTCGCTTTGCGGATGGCTTCCTCGTTCTGGCCGGCGGCTACGAGCGCCTCGATCTGTTTATCGAGGAGCGCTTCCAGCCCCCGTTGCTGCGTCGAATTCAGCGGCATCTTTGCTTGCTGGAAAAATCGTTTCAGCTGCTGGACCGGGTCATCGCCTCGCTGCACCTGCCGCAGGAACAGATTGCCGTCGGCGAACAGCGCCCCCATTCCCAGTTCCTGCAGGGCGGTTTCTTCGGGGTTCTGCTGCTGCGCGAACACGGGTGCTGCGCTGACAATCACAAGCGTTGCGATCCAGAGATAACGTCTCATAAAGCCTTCCTCTCGAAAGACGAACTGTCCGGTTTTGCGGGTGTTCCTGTGGACCTTGTACTCCGGTGATACTCGCCAAGTCAACGGACAAGGTTGTTAGTACCCCTGACCCTGCCCCCTTGACGCGACGGCGGGGCGACGCGTAAGTTCACCGGATGAAGCAACGCTCTGTTTTGCTTGTTGTTCTCTGTCTCGTGCTGTCCGGCTTCGCTCAGGCGCAGAAGCGCGCCTTCACGATCGAGGACCTGTACCGCATCAAAGGTGTTTCGGACGTTCACCTTTCCCCGGACGGAAGGTCTATCGTTTACGCGGTGACCGAGTCCGACCTGCCGCGCGCCAAACGTACGACTCACCTCTGGATGATGGACATCGATGGCGGGAATCCGCGGCAGATCACGAACAATGCAAAGGGAGAGTCCACGCCCCGGTTTTCGCCGGACGGGAAGTCGCTGCTCTTTATCAGCTCGCGCGATGGAAACTCGAGTCTCTATCTGATGCCCCTGACGGGAGGGGAAGCACGGCGCCTCACCAACATCTCGACCAGCATTGCCGACCCGGTCTGGTCGCCGGACAGTAAATCGATCGCGTTCTCCAGCGACGTGTATCCCGAATGCGGAGCCGACGATGCCTGCAACAAGAAAACGAGCGAGACCTGGAGCAACGGCTCTCTCAAGGCCC
>Ga0137433_1001006_pt1 | contig 12923 bp, 8 predicted proteins | sample EasRivERMZT840_2_FD_102335 | JGI IMG/M metagenome (GOLD analysis project Ga0137433, IMG submission 102335) | Soil microbial communities from meander-bound floodplain in the East River, Colorado, USA - East River MetaG ERMZT840_2 | ecosystem: Environmental > Terrestrial > Soil > Floodplain ...
GAGAAGGTTTGTACCTGGCCAAGGAGAAACGACGCGAACGCATTACCGGTACCTGTCACCGGTGTTCCGGTTGCTGACAGATTGCTCGTCAGGATATTCGAAAACTGAAAATTGCCCGTTGGACTGGGCGGCTGAAGAATGTTGAGATGCTCGAATCGCCAGTCGGTGCCGAGTTTCATGCTGTGACGGCCGCGCAACCAGGAGAGGTTGTTCACCAGTTGAGTCACGGATGTGGTGAAAGTTGCGTTACCGTTTACAGGCGGGCCCAACTGCTGGAAGCCGACAACGTCGTATGTCGGCAACACGTCGGAAAACGCGGATACCGGGATGTTCGGAATGGCAGAGACCTGGGACGCAGGTTGCCCGGTTTGAAGCGATGACCTGTTGAATCCTCGTCGCGTGTACCCGAATCGAAGCTGATTCACCTTGTTTCCCGACACGGTCCAGTCGTGCTCCAGTGCAACGCTGTCCGCACGAGTTAAGGTCTCGCCGATAACGCCGGCTGTTATTGCGCCGCTTCCATCCGGTAGCGGCGTGCCTGGGAGAGAGTCGTCTCGCAGATACTCGTACCGTCCAAAAAGACGCTGCCGTGAATTCAGGTTATGGTCCAGCCGAAAGCCGAATTGATCCTGGTTGCTGGTTTCGTTTGCCGTGCGAATGTAATTGTTGGAAGTTGCTTCCTGCCCGTTGGGCAGAAAGACATTCGGAAGCGGGTAACGATCCAGAACGGCTCGAACCGCTGGATCGAATCGATCCATAGGAATGGCGTCGTTCAGAAAGCGGTCCCTCACGTAGCCGGAGCTGGTTTGGCGCGTCGTCGTCGGGTCGTAAATCGCAGTGCTGAAGATACCGCGCCGCTGCAACGACGTCGGCACTGTGCTGGGGCGCGGCGTTCCCGTTTGCAGTCTGGTGCCCTGGTAGTCCGCGAAGAAAAACGTTCGATTGCGCTGGATCGGCCCGCCGAATACGAATCCATACTGGTTGCGTCGAAAACGAGGACTGGGTCCCGTCGTTGCAAAGAGGTTGCGCGCGTTGAGCGCTTCGTTCCGGAAGAACTCGAATAGACTGCCGTGAAACTCGTTTGAACCGGATTTGTGATTGACCATGATCACGCCTCCGTTCGACCGGCCATACTCGGAGGAATAACTGTTGGTCTCCACGCGAAACTCTTCGATTGCGTCTACTACCGGAAAATAAGCAACCTGTCCGGGTTCGGGTTGAAGGACGCTGATGCCGTCGTAGATGTATTCACTGACGCGCGGCCTGCTGCCGTTAATGCGGGGCAAGGTCGAAGCCGGAGGCAACATGACACCTGGAGAGAGCGTGATGAGCGGAATGAAATTCCTTCCGTCAATCGGCAGCGTCACGACCTTCCTCTGCTCCACGACAAAACTTACGGTTCCGCGGCTCGCTTGCAGCAGAGGTGTTGCGGTGGTTACTTCCACGGATTGCTCCACGCCTCCAATCTGCAACCCCAGATCGAGGGAGACCTGGTCTCCGATTCGCAATATCACGCCGCTGCGGTTCAGCGCGGTGAATCCCGACTTCGTGACGCTGAGGGTGTAAGTGCCTGGCAGAAGGGCGAAGAAATGATAGCGTCCATCGGGACCGCTCGAAACAGACTGTTCAGCGTCCGTATTCATATTGAGCAAACGGACCTCGGCTCCGGCTACCGGAAGGCTCGAGGGGTCGAGGACAAGCACTGAGAGTTCGGCCTTTGTCGACTGGGCGCTGAGTTCTACACCAACGGAAACCAGCACGATCGCTATCAAAACCGTGCGTACCCGAAAATGAGTCACGTTTTTAGTGTCCTTTAACAACGACAATGTCGTGTATAGTAACATGCCGTGGGGCGCGTACAGAACAATCTTGCTGCTATTCGGAAAGCTCGCGGGATCGGTGCGGCAGAGCTGGCGAAGAAAGTGAACGTCACGCGCCAAACGATCTACGCGATCGAGGCCGGAAACTACATACCGAATACGGAAGTTACGCTCCAGCTTGCGCGAGTGCTCGAGGTGACGGTCGAGGAATTGTTTTCGCTCCCGGCCGAGCGGCCGGAGGACACCGCTACGGTCACCGCCGAATACCTTGGGCAAAAGTCTCCCGCAAGCGGGCAAGCCGTTCGAGTCTGCAGGGTCGGTACAAAGTGGGTCAGTGTGCCTGTCGATGCCCGCCCCTACCATCTCCCCGAAGCGGACGCCGTCGTCGCCGGCGCCGCATCTCGAAACCAGAAACCAAAACTCCATCTCTTTTCCGAAGAGGAGACGCTGCGAAACAAAATTATTCTGGCGGGTTGCGATCCTGCCACAAGCCTGCTCGCACGCATGGTCGAACGATTGAGTGGCATCGAGATCGTTCACGCGCCGGCATCGAGCCAACTCGCGCTCGATTGGCTGAAGGAAGGCAAGGTGCACATTGCCGGATCGCATCTTCAGGACCCGGATAGCTCCGAGTTCAATCTTCCTTTCATCCGCCGTCAATTCCCCAATCGCGACATGGCTGTGGTGACGTTCGCGCGTTGGGAAGAGGGACTTGTCGTGGCGTCCGGTAATCCGAAGAACATCCGGGGGGCGGAGGATCTCCATCGGAAGAACGTCACCCTGATGAATCGCGAGCCGGGTTCAGGAAGCCGGTCGCTTCTGGATTCTTTAATCGATAAGGTGTCCGTCGCCGCGAAGGAAATTCGTGGTTATGGCCATGTCGCGTTCGGCCACTTGTCAGCAGCGCACGCGGTACTTTCAGGCGAGGCGGACTGCTGCATCGCGACCCGGTCTGCTGCCCAGACTTTTGGACTCGATTTCGTCCCCTTACGCAGCGAGCAATACGATTTTGTGCTTCACCGGGAAACGTTTCGGTTGGCTGCCGTCGAGTCTCTCTTCGACGCGCTTCAACGGGCCTCGCTTCGACGAAAGCTGGAAACCCTGGCGGGCTACGATACATCCCAGACGGGAGTGGTCCGTGCGTAATGCCTGCGCCCTGTGGTGTCTGGCGGCAGTCATATTGGCATCATGCGTCGGGCGGCAAACCGAACAAGTGGTGCACGTTGCCGTTGCGGCAAACTTCACAGAGGCCGCAAAGGAGATTGCTCAGATCTTCGAGCAACAGGGGGAAACTCGCGCGGTTCTCAGCTTCGGTTCAACGGGACAATTGTTCACTCAAATAACCCAGGCCGCTCCGTTCGAAGTGTTTCTGGCGGCCGACCAGGAGACGCCCCGCAAGGCAGTCACCGCTGGCTTCGGGCTGGCCGATAGCGTGTTCACCTACGCCGTTGGGAAGGTCGTTCTGTTTAGCACAACCCTCGATCTCACGAATGGCGAGGCGGTATTACGGGCAGGAGATTTCGAGAAGATCGCGATCGCGAATCCCTCGACCGCTCCGTATGGAGGGGCAGCAATGGAGACCATGACGTCGCTTGCGCTCAATGCACAATTGACCCGAAAGATTGTGCAGGGGAACAACATCACCCAAACATTTCAGTTCGTTGAAACGGGAAACGCGGAACTCGGTTTTGTCGCCCTGTCTCAAGTTCTCGGCAGGGATCCAAAATCGGTTTGGATTGTTCCGCAACCACTGTACTCGCCGATACGACAGGATGCCGTGCTGCTGAAGAAGGGCTCAGAAAACAAAGCAGCGCGCGAATTCATTTCCTTTTTGAAAAGCCCGGATACCATCAAGATCATTGAAAGGTATGGCTATGTCGGAACCCCATAGTCGGATTCAGCGGCATGTTCGTGTCTGGTGAAGTTGGGTCGGCGATTCGCCTGACCTTGCTGCTGGCGTCGATCACCACAATTGTGCTCCTCCTTGTCGGCACACCTTTGGCGTGGTGGCTTGCCCGGTCAAAGAGGCCATGGAAAGAGGCCATCGCAACTGTCGTCTCTCTGCCGCTTGTCTTGCCGCCGACAGTACTCGGTTTTTATCTGCTGCTCGCACTCGGCCCCAACGGTCCCGGGGGCTGGGTTGCAGGCTTCTTCGGCAGACGGTCGCTCGCGTTTACTTTTATCGGCCTTGTGATCGGCTCGGTTTTTTATTCGATGCCGTTCGTCGTTCAGCCCATCCGAAATGCCTTTGAGGCGATTGGCGAACGGCCGCTTGAGGTTGCCGCCACTCTTCGCGCGAATCCGTGGGACACATTCTGGAGCGTTGCCATGCCTCTGGCTCGTCCCGGACTAATAACAGGAGCAGTCCTGGGATTCGCTCACACCGTCGGAGAATTTGGTGTGGTGCTCATGATCGGAGGCAACATACCGGGCCAGACGAAGGTGCTCTCGATCGCCATCTACGACTACGTCGAATCTTCCAAATGGTCGCAAGCGCATATGTTGTCGGCCGGTATGCTGGTGTTCTCCTTCGCCGTCATCCTATCCGTAACGCTGCTCGAGAAACGACTGAGACGTCCCGCGGCATGACATCGCGTTCGCCAATCATTGACGTCAGATTCAAGGGGTTCATTGGGAATTTCGAATTGAATGTGAGTTTCGAGGTTCCGATGCGCGGAATTACCGCGATCTTCGGTCCGTCCGGCTCGGGGAAGACAACCATCCTGCGTTGTATCGCAGGCCTCGCACAGATACCGGGTCATCTGGCAGTCGGTGACGAAGTCTGGCAGAGCGAGACGACCTTCCTGGCGGCGTACAGCCGTTCAATCGGCTATGTTTTCCAGGAGGCGAGCCTCTTTTCACATCTCTCCGTGCGAAACAATCTTGTTTACGGGCGGCAGCGCGCATTGAAGGCCGGCGCTTCAGAGGAGATCCGATTCGACGACGTGGTTCTGCTGATGGGTCTCGGGGCACTGCTCGAACGCGCGACGTCCTCCTTGTCAGGAGGCGAACGTCAACGCGTGGCAATCGGCCGCGCGCTTCTTTCCCAGCCTCGCTTACTGCTGATGGACGAACCTCTCGCAGCGCTCGACCGCAAAAGCAAGGAAGAGATTCTGCCCTTCTTCGAGGCGCTGCACGAAACTCTCTCGATACCCATTATTTACGTCAGCCACGACATTTCCGAAGTGGAGCGCCTGGCCGACGTTCTGCTTCTACTGGACCACGGCCGTGTGATCGCTGCCGGCCGTGCGGCTGATGTGCTCATCGAAGCCACCCTGCCGGTCGCAAGCCGTCCCGAAGCGGCGACCGTCGTCGAAGCGTTCGTAAAAGGGTTCGATTCACGATATGGGCTGACTGAGCTGGAGCTGGACAACCAAACGCTCCTCGTTCCTGGACGATTGGCTGAAACGGGTAAAGCTCACCGTGTCCGCATCGCTGCCGTTGATGTGAGTCTGGCAGTGGACAGGCCGTCCCGAACTAGCATTCTAAATATCCTTCCGGTTCGCGTGAAACAGGTTCATGCGGTAAACGAAGCCCAGGTTAATGTTGTCGTTACTATCGGCCACTGCGAGGGCGGAACGAAACTGCTTGCGCGCATATCCAGGCGTGCTCTTGAGACGCTGGGTTTTGCTGAAGGCCAGGATATCTATGCGCAAGTAAAGGCGGTGTCCCTGGTTGGATGAGTCATGTTTATTGAAAAACATCCTGCGATTCCTTACGTTGCTCCGTTTGCAACATTCATTGTTCTGCTCGGGCTCAGAAACAACGTCCCTTTGAGCCTGAAATGGATGTACCCGGTGCAGGTCGTCATCGTCTCCCTGGTATTCCTGCTCCTCTCGCGCGGCGTCACGTCCTGGCGGCCCGCTCGACCATGGAGCAGCATTGCTGTCGGTATTCTTGTTTTCATCGTGTGGATCGGACCGGATGTCCTGCTGCCGAATTACCGGAACCATTGGCTTTTTCAGAATGGACTGTTCGGACAACAGAGCACGCTCGATACAGCCCTGCAGACGGATTATGTCTTCTTCGCTTTTCGATTATTCGGAGCTGCGATTGTTGTTCCGATCGTGGAAGAACTGTTCTGGAGAGGCTGGTTGATGCGGTATCTGATCGATCCCGGATTTGAACGCGTACCTCTGGGTGCTTATTCGACAACATCCTTTTGGATTACCGCGATCTTCTTTGCCGCCGAACACGGAATCTTCTGGGATGTGGGATTGGCGGCCGGCGTGATTTACAACTGGTGGATGATCCGAACACGCAGTCTCGCCGACTGTATGCTTGCTCACGCGGTAACGAACGCCTTGCTGGGAGCCTATGTGATCGCCTACGGACACTGGCAATACTGGTAAAGGTCAGCTGAACATCTCAAAGGTCTGGAAAGATCCATTCAAGATCGACGCCGTGTCCTTGAAACCCAGCCAGCCGGAAATCATCGTGGCGTAGACCTGGCGAAAATCCGTCGTGTGAATGAGATTGTCGCCTTCATCCAACCGGGTCAGGCTTGGGACCTGCCCGTAGTGTCCACCTTTTACTTTCTTGCCCGCGGCAAACATCAGGTTGGCTGTGCCGTGATCGGTTCCAAGGCTGGTGTTCTCCGGCACGCGCCTGCCGAACTCCGAGAAGATCATCAGCGCGACGTCGTCAGCCCGCCCGATTCGTTCCAGATCGACGAGGAATGCCGCGACGGCGTCGGACGTGTAGGTCAGCAGCCGCTGGTGCAGATCGCCCTGGAATACATGGGTGTCGAATGCATTGTTCCGGTATGCGACGTAGTAAAGCCGCGTAGGCATTCCGGCGTCGATCAGAGACACGACCTTCGGCAAATCGAGACTGTTGATTCCATAATCCACGGGCGACTTGTACTTCGCCCAGGCTTCCTTCACCGTCGCCGATGCGCTCTTTGCGCTTCGGGCAACGTCCAGGAGGAACCGCTGCGATGGATTGCTGACGCTGCCCGTGTCGACGTCCTGCGCGAAAATGCCGCGTTCCTGGTAGAAGCCCTCTCTGGCGAACTTCCGCGGATCATCGAACACCAGCGGCGTGTGCAGGCGGCTTCGCACGGCCAGCGACTGCCGGGAATCGATATTGACCAGAAAGTTCGGCGGAGCCTTCGGCGCAATTGCGTCGGCCGTCCGTCCGGCCCAGCCGAACTCGTCCCCGCGGTTCGGGGCCGCCGTGTGCCAGTACGCCATCGACGTGAAATGCGAGAGGGACGGATTCGCATAGCCGCAGCCATGGACGACGGCGAGTTTGCCGTCTTTGTACAGCCGCTCGAACCCGGCCATGCCGGAACTGAAGCCGAAGTGATCGTCGATCTTCCGGACATTCGAGGCGCGAATGCCGATTCGGGGCCGTTGCCGGTAATAGGCGTCGTCGCCGTAGGGAACGAGTGTATTGAGACCATCGTTGCCGCCGGACAGTTCCAGCACCACGAGGATCCGCGGCGAACCGGCTGGCCTGCCGGCCAGGGCTTGCGCCGTTTGTGCGAACAGAGCAGGCATGCGAGCCAGGCCGGTTGCGCCAATGCCGATGCCGTACAATCCCGTCTTTAAAAGATCTCTCCGTTTCATGTTCGCTCCTAGCTCAACTGGTATTCCGGCTCACTCATGATTAAGTGAAGGAGAAGGCGCAGCGCATCCTCCATATAAGTCTTCGCGGCCGCGACGTCGGTTGTTCCGATTTCCCCATTCAGGAACTTCACCAGTTCCTGCCGCTTCTCGTTTACGGGAGGCACGCGCATGAAACGCCGGATGAAATAGTCCACAACTTCCGTCGTGTTCTTCAAGCCCGCATCAGTCACCATTCGCGACAGGTCCACGTCCGCCGTATGCCGCGGGATCGGTTTCACGCGCTCCAGCGCCATCTGCCAGCCCCGGAAACTGCCATAGCGCGTGTTGAAGTCCTCATCGCGGTCGGCCAGCATATTCGATTCCGCCAGCCCGCCTTCACTGCCTCGTTCCGGCATGGTGGCCGTGGAAATGTCCAGGCCGGCGCGAATCTTGTCCGCGACGATCCGGACGTCGGCCGAAGGATTGGCGCGATCCGGAGGAATGAAATTAATGTCCGGAAACAAAATGTCCCGCGCGAAGTTACCTCGCTCCAGCAGCAGCCCCGGCGTTATCCAGCTTCGCCCGCCGGACCAGCCGGCGACCGTTGGCGGCGAGAACAGCCGCTGTCCCAGCGTTCCGGTAGCCACATTGAAGTCCGGCACACCGGGCGCCGTCTTCAGGCCCATCTTCCGGAACGTGGAAACGGCGAGCTGCACCGGACTCTTGATCTGCGTCCCGACCGAAGTGGGGCTGTAGAAATCCCGAGAGAGGAAAATCGCTTCCAGAAGCGGGCTCAGGTTGTAATTTGCGCTGCGAAGGACGCCGGCCAGTTTCTCCTGCAATTCGGGAGACGGATCCTGCCGCACGAAGTAGCGATAGATTTTGCCGGCGATATAGCGCGCCGTGACGGGCTGCTGAAGGATGATATCGATGATCTGCACTCCGTCGAAATTTCCGGTCTTGCCCAGAAAAGTCTTCGGACCGTCGTCGTGCTGTTCCTCGTTCACCACGAACTTCAGGTCCACGTAATTCCATCCCGTGAATGCGCGCGCGGCTTCCCGGATGTCCTTCTCCGTGTAGTTGCCGACGCCCATCGTGAAAAGTTCCATGATCTCTCGCGCGAAATTCTCATTGGGCGCGCCTTTGACGTTCACGCCTGCGTCGAGGAAGGAAAGCATCGCCGGGCTTTTCGCTTCGGCGATCATCAGCTCGCGGAAGTTTCCGGTTCCGTGTTTATGGAACAGTTCCAGTTGGCCGAGCATCTTGCGATAGTCACGGACCTTGTTTTCATTCACCGCGAAATGGCCATGCCAGAACAACGCCATCTTTTCTTCCAGAGGATGCTGTGTGCCGACCATCCGGTTCGCCCACCAATAGGAGACGCGCTGCGTCTCGAGGACGCTCGCTCGAAGCCAGTAAAAGAACTTGTTGACGACGGGCTGCAGCGGACGGTCGCCGCCGGCCTTGACCTTAATCCCGAGGGCTTCGCCCTTTTCCTTTGCAAGCTTCGTTACTGCCGGCCGGCTTTCAGGAAAGGGTTCGAGCCCCGGATCGTGAACTCCGGAATGATCGAATGCGGGAAGGTTGTTTTCGATCTTCTGAAAATAGACCAGCTGGCGGACTGCTTCGGCAGGCGTCAGGCGCGCCAGCGCCTGGATCTGTTCCGGAGTGCCGCCAAAGCCCGCGCGTTCGAGCAGATGCGCCGCGAAGTCATAGTTCCAGTCGGACCGCGCGATGGGAGTCAGGTCGTTCTGCCAGGCGCCCGGTCCCGCCGTTTGTGCAAAAGCGGCTGGAACGAGGGCAAGCGCGACTGCCAAGTTCAGTAGTCGAAGCATTTCGGGACTCCTTCAGGGATTACTGGGATGACATTTTAGCCGCAGACGGGGCTTTTGCGACGGTTTTCACTGTAGGCGCGGTCTGTGACCGCGCAAGCGCGCTCATAGAGCGCGCCTCAAGTTTATCGATATCAATGTAGGTATGTTATTAATCATTTACATACCTATATATAGTAGTATTCTGTCCACCAGATATCGATATGGAGGACAGAATGGCCGACAGCTCACGCGACGACTTGCTCGACATCTTTGAGACCGTATCCCGAGCCCAACTCCGTGCAATCCGCCGTCTCCGGCTTTCTCCGAAAGCAAAATCCAGAACCGGCACCAGAGCGCAGGGTGGTCGGCTGTCAGGTATGGACATGGTTACAGACATACTTGTAAAAGAGGGCCGGCCGCTCCACATCACGGACATCCTCGCAGCCGTACAGAAGCGATTTGGTGTGGAACTCGACCGCGAGTCCGTCGTTTCGGCAATGAGCAAACGCGTGGCGCGACAGGACCGGTTTATGCGGACGGCTCCGAATACGTTTGCTCTGATTCCCGAGCGAGAGGACTCGTTATGAAACTGTTGCCTCAATTCCTGAATCTGATTCAACAGTGGCGGCCTTGTTTTGCCGACTACCGGACACACCGTCGCGCGGTTGGCTTTGCGCTCTCGTTGCTGGTTTGTCTGGGCCGCCGCACCATCAGCCGTGCCATCTGTGCGCAGCAGCGACAGTTTCAAAGTTGGGCTTCCGACTACAAATTGTTCTCGCGGAGCCGTTGGAGTCCCCGATCTCTGTTCGATGTGGTCCTGAAGCTGGCTTTGAGTTTGGTGTCGAAAACACAACCGGTCGTGATCGCATTGGATGACACGATCACACGCAAGACGGGACACCGGATTCCAAACGCGTCGACACTGCGTGATCCGCTGTCGCCTCCCTACCATACCAATTTGGTTTGGGCATTGCGCTTCATCCAAGCGGTACTGCTGATCTGCCCCACCGATGGCATCGGTGCGGCCCGGGCGCTTCCGATCGCCTTCAATTTGGCGCCACCGGTCCCGAAGCCGAAAAAGAAAAAAGCAACCCAACCCGCATCGACGGACACGAATAACAACACCGACACCAATGCGACGAAAGGGAGCCAGAAGACCACAGACCCAGAATGGAAGCAGTATTACCAGTTGCGCCGACAACAAGGCCTCAGTGCTCAGGGAGCTCTCTTGATTCAAGAGATCCGCTCTCGGCTGGATAACATCGTCGATTTCACTCAACGCATGTTGTGGGTCGTTGTCGATGCGAGCTATTGCAATCTCACCGTACTGAGCCGTCTGGCCGAACGCACCGTCTTGATCGGACGAACCCGTAAAGACATTCATTTGTCGGCTCTGCCTGAAGCGCAGTCGGGCCGCGGCCGACGCCGCATCTACGGTAAAGATTTGGGAACCCCGGAACAAATGCGCCAAGATGACTCTATTCCCTGGCAGCGAGCCACGATCTTTGCCGCCGGCCGTTCTCATCAACTCCGTTACAAATCCGTCGGTCCGGTTCTCTGGCCTCGTGGCGCTCAACGTCGTCAGCTGCGCCTGATCATCATTGCTCCTTTGGCTTATCACGCTCATGGGCATCGTCTCTATCGCCAACCCGCTTACCTCTTGGTCACCGATCCGGCTGCGGATGTGGTTCAAGTACTCCAAGCCTATTTCTATCGTTGGGAAATCGAAGTCGATCAAAAGGACGAAAAAGACTTGCTGGGTGTCGGCCAGGCTCAAGTTTGGTCTAAACAAGCTGTCTCCCATCAGCCTGCTTTTCATGTCGCTTCTTACGCCATGCTCCTGTTGGCCGCCATCCAATGCTTTGGTCTGAACTCCACTTCAGCTTTGTCCCCACTGCCTTATTGGCGCAAGCTCAAACCCCCACTCCGCCTCAGTGCAGCTCAATTGATTGCACGCCTCCGCGCTGAATTGGAGTTACTCGATCTCTCCGATTCTTCCTCTCCCCGTCCTCGATCCTCCGATTTTCCTCGCGCTGCGCTCGAAAAGCAGATCGGCATGAAAATCCCTGTCACTATGCGCGCTATTCTTGATTCTGCTTGGACTTAATCCCATGCCGCGGATTCGATACCTTCACAATATCGATAAACTTGAGGCGCGCTCATAGAGCGCGCCTACAACTACGGAAGCCGCAGAGCTACGAGCGAGCCTGGATGCGACGGGCTCATGATCTGCAGAACGACGTACTGCTTCCCCTGGTGCATGTAACCCATCATTCCATACTGCGCGGGAGCCGGCAGCTTGATGGTGCCGAGGCGCGCGCCGGTTTTCTTGTCGACGGCGTAGAGAACCGGGGCGCCGGGTCCGGGAGCAGTGATAAGCAGCGTGGGCGTTGTCATCATCACCGCATGGTTTTCCTGTCCGGTGTTGGGCAGGTTTAAACCACGCAAGGCGGGATGATTCTTAATGTGATCAGGCGTGTCGCCGTTCGGGCGGGACCAGAGATGGTCGCCGGTGTTCATATCGATCGCGACGATACTGCTGTACGGCGGTTTCCAGATCGGCAGACCCTGGGGCCCGTTGAGATCTCCGCGATTCGCGACCACCCATTGCGAGAGCGTCCTGCCCGTGGTTTTCGGGTCATCCGGCTTGTCCATTTCGCGGCCCGAAACGATGTTCTCAGCGCGACAGGCGCGCTCGCTGGTCACATAGAGAATCCCCGATTGCGGATCGGCAACTGGAGGACCGTAAATGTTGCTTGCGCCGGACGGACAGCTCACGAACGAACGCAGTCCCGAAGGATGTCCCACCTGGATCGGAGGATTGAACAGCGGCCCGACTTTGTAGTTCCTGATGATACTTAGGGCCTCCCGCCGGAGTTCCGGAGTGAAATCGATCAGATTGTTCTCGCTCAAATCCTGAATCTCGAACGCCGCCGGCTTCGTCGGAAACGGCTGCGTCGGCGATAACTTTTCTCCGGGAAGATCCGACTGCGGAACGGGACGCTCGACGATCGGCCAGACGGGCTCGCCGTTTTGCCGGTTGAATGTGTATGTGAATCCCTGCTTCGTGGTCTGAACCAGAATCGGCGTGCGCCTTCCGTTGACATTCACGTCGAGCAGGATCGGCGCTGTGGGGTTGTCGAAATTCCAGATGTCGTGGTGCACGGTCTGGAAATGCCAGACACGCTTGCCTGTCTTGACGTCGAGCGCGAGGATGCTCGTGCCGAAAAGATTATTCCCGGGACGGAAGCCGCCAAAAAAATCGATCGTCGGCGGGTTGGTGGGAATATAAACGAGTCCGCGTTGCGGGTCGGCGGACATCGGCGCCCACGACGACACATCGCCGGTCTTCTTCCACGCATCGTTCTCCCACGTCTCGTGCCCGAACTCGCCGGGGCGGGGAATCACATGGAATTTCCAGAGATGCTTTCCGGTTCTGGCGTCGTAGGCCAGCACGTCGCCCGGAATGTTTTCGATTCGGGTTTGATAATAGCCCTGCTCATGCACATTGCCGACGACAACCACGCCGTTGACGACGATCGGAGGAGACGAAGTGGACAGGTTGCCGAGTTCTCGAGGGATTCCTTTTTCCGGATCGTATTTGAGCCCCGACTCTGTCCATGGCGTCCAGTCCCGCACGAGATCCGGGAGCATGTCGATCACGCCGCTGCGCGGGAATCCGCGTATCGGCACAGCAGATCCCCAGTCTTGCAGGTGTTCGCCGGTCTTTGCATCGA
>Ga0137433_1001007_pt1 | contig 12899 bp, 10 predicted proteins | sample EasRivERMZT840_2_FD_102335 | JGI IMG/M metagenome (GOLD analysis project Ga0137433, IMG submission 102335) | Soil microbial communities from meander-bound floodplain in the East River, Colorado, USA - East River MetaG ERMZT840_2 | ecosystem: Environmental > Terrestrial > Soil > Floodplain ...
CATCCTGCATCGGGAAGATGACAGTGTTGGCCGGTGACGCTACGAGCGCCCGGAGCAGACCAAGATGCGGCGCGGCAGTGTCAACGCCTGTGTAAGCCAGCACGCGCTGTCGCTCGGATCGGCGCAAGTCGCGAAACCAGCCGACGGTCGTGTCGTTGTCGTGGTTGCCGGTGTAAGCGGCGGTGAGCGACGTGTAGTTGTGCGGGAGATGGTCGCCTGAATCCCGCTCGTGACCGAAGCCGAACTGAAAGATACGCATCGGCGCCAGCCCGAATGAATCGCGCAGACGGATATCGGCCGCAGTCACATGACCGAGATCTTCGGCAATCATAGGGCGGCGGCCGAGCTTGTGTTCGACCGCGGCGAACAGTTTGTCGCCTGGCGATTTCACCCAGCGTCCATTTCGCGCGCTCGGCGCATGCGCAGGAATGGACCAGGTGCGCGTAAAGCCGAGGAAATGATCGATGCGCACCGCGTCGAACAGTTCGAAAATCCGCTCGAACCGCCGCACCCACCAGGCGAAGCCGGTCTGCTCATGTTTCGCCCAATCGTATTGCGGATGCCCCCAATGCTGTCCGTTCCGATTGAACCGGTCCGGCGGATAGCCCGATGTCCGCCGCGGCTGGCCCTGGCGGTCGAGTTGGAACAACTCGGGATGACTCCAGACGTCCGCGCTGTCATGCGCGACGAAGATCGGCAGGTCGCCAATCAAACCGACGCCGCGACGGCGCGCGTGGTTGCGCATGGCGCGCCATTGCCGGTCGAACTCGAATTGGACGAAGCGATGTCCGGCAATTTCATTCCCCAATCGTTCGCGTGCCGCGCGCAAGACCGAGGGCTGGCGCTGTCTCACGCCGCTTTCCCACTGGGTCCAGGGCTTCCCGCCGGAATCCCGGCGCATCGCCATAAACAACGCGAAGTCTTCGAGCCAGTCAGCATTGGCGTCGCGAAAGTCGCGAAAGCCACGACCGCGTTCACCATGTCCTTGTTGAAAGCGGGCAAAGGCCCTGCGCAGCCGTTCTTCGCGGAACCGCAGCGTCACGGGAAAGTTGACATGGCGCGCAGAAAGTCCGGGCACGGGCTTGAGGTCACGCTTCACGAGCAGTGCTTGCCGGGCGAGTTCATCCAGCGAGACGAGCCAGGGACTGCCGGCGAAAGCCGACGCGGAATCGTACGGCGAGAACGCGGGCGCGCGGCCCGGCGGCCCCACGGGAAGCATCTGCCACCAGGTCTGCCCCGCGTCGGCGAGGAAATCGGCAAAGCGATGGGCTTCCGGACCCAGGTCGCCATTGCCGTGAGAACCGGACAGCGAAGTGACGTGCATCAGGATGCCACTGGCGCGGTGGTTGAAATCGAAGTGCGAATGGTTGGCCGCCCATTTGGAACGCAGCATCCGGCGTGAACCGGATCTGTTCTCACTTCGAATCTTCAGAGGAATAGGATCCGGCTCACGCCGGATGCTGCGAGACGAGGCACTTTCTAACGAACCCAAAGCGAACGTACCACGCTCCACAAATTGGGGCATTGAGCGGTGACTTGCGACTTTCATCTCACCCGCGCTCCTTTCGCAGCACCACCACGGAACGCGCGCGCACCGGGTAGTTCGCGCTTTCCAGCTCGGGTTCCTGGCCCGGCTCCACGATGTCCTCCGGGCTGGGCTTCGAAGTATCCACCACGCGCCGCCAGACTGACGGCACCACATCCTGCACGGTGAACATCTGATCCTCCCAGTGGCCGTTAATCATCACGTAGAGGTCATCATCGCCGACGGATTTCCCATCGAGGAAGTAAGCGAGGCAACGGGACTCGGCTTCGAGATTTACCGGTCCATCCACTCCGAACCACTTTACGTCTTCACGCCAGAAGGTGGGCCGCCCGATGGATGGGCGCGCCTTGCGGAAGGCGATCATCAATTTGAAGAAGCGGAAGGCGTCGCGATTCTGCTCCAGCCTCGCCCAGTCGAGCCAGGTGATTTCGTTGTCCTGATTGTAGGGATTGTTGTTTCCGCGCTGCGTGTTCAGGAACTCGTCGCCGGCCACGAACATCGGGATGCCGTTCGAGAGCAGGAGGAGCGCCGCGAAGTTCTTCGCCTGTTGGCGGCGCAACGCAAGCACTTCCCTGGGCGCATTGGCATCGCCTTCCCAGCCGCAGTTCCAGCTCAGATTGTCGTTCGTGCCGTCGGTGTTGTTGTGGCCGTTGGCGTCGTTGTGCTTCTGGTCATAGGCCACCAGATCATACAGACAGAAGCCGTCGTGCGCGGTCAGGAAATTGATGCTCTGATGCGGGCGGCGCGTGTCGTGCAGGTCATCCGGGAACAGATCGTTGCTGCCATAGAGCCGTTGCATGAGCGCGCCCACCTTGCCCGGCTCGCCCCGCACGAACGAGCGCATGTCGTCACGAAATTTCCCGTTCCATTGCAGCCACGCCATGCCGGGAAAGGCGCGGCCAAGCTGATAGCTGGAGATGTCCCACGCCTCGGCCACGAGGCGGATGTTGTACAGGCGCGCGAGCAGGCTGATTTCCGACACGAGCGACGCCTCGTGCAGGCCCATCGTCCCGTCGGCCGCGCGCGAAAAGATGGAAGCAAGATCAAATCGAAAGCCGTCCACGCCCATGTTCCGCGCCCAGAAGCGCAGGCTTTCGAGCACCAGCACGCGCGCGGCGGGATGCCCCGTGCGCGTGGTGTTGCCGCAGCCGGTGTCGTTGACGTAGTGCCGCAAATCGTGCGTGAGCAGGTAATAGCTGTCGTTGTCGATCCCGCGATAGCTGTAGGTCGGCCCATTCTGGTCGCCCTCGGTGGTATGGTTATAGACGACATCGAGCCAGACCTCGATGCCCGCCGTGTGAAAGGCCTGCACCATTGCGCGGAACTCCTCAAACGCATCGCCTTGCGCGTATTGCTGGTGGGGCGAAAAGAAGTGCAGCGTCATGTAACCCCAGTAGTTGCCTTCCTGCGGATCGAACTGCTGCACGGGAAGCAGTTCGACGATGGTCACGCCGAGGTCTTTGAGATAGGGAATCTTTTCCGTCACGCCGGCGAACGTGCCGCACTTCGCAGCCGTGACACCGGAGTTCGCGCGCGCGGTGAAGCCTTTGACGTGCAGTTCGTAAACAACCGCGTCCTGGCACCTGTACCGCGGCCCCATCTCAGCGGAAATCGCAGTCCCGCTTGGAGTCCCGGCTTTGGCCGGATCCCTCTTCGGCAAGCGGCCCAGCGGCGCACGTCCATCGGTTGGCCCGGGTTTCGAGCAGATTTCACGGCTGAATTGAGGCGGGAAAAACACCGACGGCGCATAAGGATCGATCAAGACTTTCTGCGGATCGAATCGCTGGCCGCGCTCCGGCTCATGCGGCCCTTCGACGCGGTAGGCATAAAGCGTGACGCCCCGAAGCTCGCCCGCCGGGATGCGGCAATGCCAAATCATTCCCGTCTTGTGCGCCGGATGCTGGAAGCGAAACTCGAGGATCGGCCTGACCGGATCGCTCTCGGCATAGGCCAGCAACGTGACGCCGGTGGCGTGCCGCGAATAGAGCGCGAAGTTGAAGGCGTCCTCCTCCTGCACCCATTCGACGCCAAGCGGCCACGGCCGCCCAGCCGGGATGGTCGCAGGTACAGGGGACTTGGAAATAAGATTCATCTTCCGCGCGGCGTTCACGCCGCTTGAGCGGTCGTCTGACCGGGGCGTTCGTCAGGACTCACTCGCACAGGCACCGCACCGAAAACGACTTTGCCGCCCCCAACGATGAGATCTATTTGAAATGAGGAATCCATCGCTGGAGGATGGCCTTGGCCTCGCCGCTGGTTTGCAGTTTGTCGAGCGAGTTGTTGACGGCTTCCAGCAGGGTGGAGTCCGACTTGCGCACGGCCCACGCGAGGCGTTCGTCGCTCAATAGGACGGGAACCGCGACGAGTCCCGGCTCTTCGTTCATACCCTCCAGCCACCAGATCGTCGGAGAGTCCGAGATGAACAGGTCAATTTGCTTCTTTGCCAGCGCCCTGGCGGCCTGTTGGCCGTTGTCGAAATACTTGCGTTTGGAGTGAGGAAACTCCTGTTGCACGAGAAAATCCCCCGTGGTGGCTTTCTTGAGGCCAATCACGCCTTGCGGACGGGCGGGAAACCCGAGGCCATATTTGTGGGTATCCGTTCGCCGCACCAGCGCCATCTGTCCAACCGCCAGGTAGGGCTTGCAAAACGCGGCCCGAAACTGGCGGGGCCGCGTGATGGAAACGCTGGACATGATGATGTCGGTCTTCCCGTTCTCCAGCGCCTCAAACTGATCGTCCCATTTCACTTCGACGAACTTGACCGGCCGCCCCAGTTCCCGGCCGAGAGCCGTGGCAAAGTCGGCTTCGACGCCAACGATCTTTCCGCCTTCGCGATGGATCAACGGCGGGAACACGGGCGTGACACCGACGCGGAGCGGAGCCGCTTCCGCGGCGTCGCCGATCTGGCAGCATACGACACACAGGGCGTGGAGGACGGTCGCGAGCAAGTAGCGGGGAGTTGCCTTCATGATATCAACGTGGTGGGTGTCACGTGGTTGCTTCCGCCAGCCAGGCGCGCGCTTTGACGATGTCAGCAGGCTGGAAGTATTCGATGGGGAATCTCCGCAATCCCTTTGACGTAAAGAGAAGCGCCAGGTCCTCCCATTTCTTTTCACCCACGATCGCCATCTTTTCGATATGCTTGTCGTGCTCGACGGAGAATGAGAGATTGCCCCAATCGCCTCCCCGCTCCCACCCATCGAAGTCGTCAGTCAGAATGAGAAGACGGGTCTTTCCGTGTTCCTTCAGGATGTCGCCCGCGGCGTCTTGCAGGGCCGCGAGTTCAGGCTGGGTCAGCTTCCCTGAAATCCGGGCCGTCAAAGTACTGCCAGAGTGCTCAATGATCTCGACGCTCACCGGCTCCGCCTTTCTCGTTTTGCTGGCACGAATCCGGGGCGCCACCGGAAGTTCCGGCAGCGCCTCCGGTTTACCAAGGGTAATCTCCGAATTATGGTTTATTACTTCTTCACCTGGGCCGGCGTCATGGTGGCCACCAGGGTGTTCAGTTCGGCAATGACCTTGTCGAGCGTCTTTTGCACCTCCATGCCTCCGCTCTTCGACTTGGCAATCAGGTCCTTCGCCGCGTCGATGCCGCTGATGGTCAGATCCTGGGCGAGGTATTTCTGAAGGTCCTTCAGGGTGGCGAGCCAGGTGTTGAACTGCTCACGGGCCGGGTCCATGGTGGTCTTGATATTACCGAACGTGGTTTGCAGCTTGGTTTTGCGCTCCTCCGCCAGTTTCCGGATGTCCGGATCGCTGAGACTGGCCAGTTCCTTCTCCCACTGGTCGAAGAACTCTTTGCCGCGCGCCTTCATGTCCTCGGCTCGTTTCTTGGCCTTGGCAGCCTCGGAGTCGATTTTCGCAACGCTGCTGTCAAACGCTTTGAAGGCCTTTCGCGGATCGGTGGTGGCCTGCCCGACGACCTTGTCCAGCGCGGCCAGGGTCGTGTCCACAGCCTTTTTCACGTCCACGATTTCGTCGCGGAATTCGGCGATGCCCTTGCCAACCTTGTCGGCGAGTTTGTAGCCGGCGGCATTGGCGCTGGAGCCGGCAAGAAGCAGGCCTGCGACGCCAAGCGTGGCGAGGGTGAGCGTTCGGACAGGTTGGATCGATTTCATGGGATTGGTTGTTGATGTGTGTGTCATTGCTTTGAGTTATCTTTACACCTCAGCCAGCGCGTCTCGGCGACAGCTTTACTGGTATTTGGCGAGTTCGGCGGCCACGCGGTCAAGTTCCTTTTCCACGTCCGAGAGCGATTCGCGCACGTCCTCGCCATGCCAGTTGGCCTGACGGATGAGGCTCTTGGTGGAAGCCACGGTGTTCGCGCTCAGTTCGCTCTCGAGCAGCTTCCGCACGTCGTTGAGGTCCGACATGAATGGCACAAGATGTTCCCGGGCTTCTTCCATGGCAGAAAGGATCTTGCCATAGGACTTTCTTCGCTTGGCCAGGCGTTTCTCGGCCTCTTTGCGGATGTCTTCGTTCTGAATGGCCTTCGTTTGTTGCTCCCAGTCGGAAAAGAAGGCGTGGCCCCTCTCTTTCATGGTCACGGCGCGATCGCGGGCAGTCCGGGCCTTGTCTTCCATCTTGGCGAGTTCCGCCTTGTACTTCTCGAACTGGGGCCGCAACTCAACGCCCGGAACATTGAGGCGGCTGAGCGCCTCCAGCGTGAGCGTGATTTGATTTCGTGTCCCCGCGCATTCCTGGCGCAAGGATTGGATTTTCTCTTTGACCATGGCCGCCCTATCGGCGGAGTCGGCGCCGACCGCCAGGGGGGCAGGAGCCAGTGCAAGCGCCAGCAGCGCTGCGAGCGTGGTGGTATGTTGGAATGTAACTTTCATGCGTTTTACCTTTCTTTTCTTTGTTGTTGTCTATGGCCGTTCCTCTAAACGGCAAAAATGTTTTTCAAAACGCCGGCAGCGACTGGACTTCTCCAAAAGTGGCACCCGCACGGCTCCCGGATTCGTTGCTCTTCGAACATTCACAGGAATCTTTACGGCAGTCCGGATACAATCCACTGGACCGCAGGCGGTCAAGCCTGCGTGTTTCTGCCTTCGCCGACTGCAACCGAGCAGCTACCGCGAGGGTTGATTCTGTTTCTGCCCGTGCTCCCAGACGGCCTTTGGCAGGGCTGGCGCTTATTCCGGCATCAGGATGGCGGCATGTTCGGTGCAGGGCGGGCGTTCGCATGACATCAGACCCTGGGTGGAGGGGATTCCACGGCGCCGGGCGAAACATACGTTTGGCCCGATTGCACGGCATCGATCGCAGGGAGAAGATCCGTGGCGATGGCCCGCTTGAGCACGAAGGCATCCGCGCCGGCTTCCAGGGCCGAACGGCACACACTGGGCTGGTCATGGACGCTGAGCACAATCAGCTTCAGACCCGGGCAGCGCACTCGAAGGCGTGGCAGCCACTGAAGGCTCTGCCCGCGAGCGAGCGAGAGGTCCACTACGGCCACGGTGGGCTTTAGCCGTTCCGCGCTCTCAAATAGCGACGTCTCATCCGCGACCATCACCACCGCGTCGAAGGCGGTTTCAAGCAAACCACGCACGCCTTCCGTCAGCCCGTGGTGACGGTCGGCCAGCAATACGCAGTTGACGATTTCGTCGGCCATCATCCCCCTGAGCCGGGCAGTCCGTAATGCCGGCATGCTGCCGCCCTTGCGCATCGGGGGACTCGAGATGAGTTCGCCTGCGAAAAGCTGCGTTGTTTGTTCATGTACCCACAGACACAAAGGATGCGACCTGAGGTTCGCGTTCGGCTTTGAATCGGGAGGAATCTGACAAAATGGCGAACAGGTGTGACCTCGTAAGATTACGAGGATGGCCGTCGAAAAATTACCAGCGGCAATCCGTTGCCGTCGGGTCAGAAGAGGGAATTTCCTCAACAGGAGGCAACGGAGAGAACAGAGAGCAGCGCCGAACCTGCCGCTCGATTGGAGCGCCGGTTCCGGCGCGAGATATCCGCTCCCCGGCCCGCGCCGGGTCGGAGACCGGCGCTCCGTGGCCACGCTGCCCGTTCGCTTCTGTTCAACCCCGTCTCACTTCATGCTCTCGCGCAGTTCGAGCAGGACTCGATCCGTGGCATCGATCCGGATGAGACCAAAGCGCGGGAACTCCAGATCCAGGATGACATACACCGTTCCAGCCAGGATCAGCGCAAAGCCAATCACGTGAATCCAACTCCGCGATTTGGCGGCGGCCATGGCATAACCCGCCAGCAACGAGCACACCAGCGCCAGCACACCCAGCATGATGAAGATGATCTCCGGTGGATGAATCTGCGCCGCCATCGTGCGGGTGGTGGCGATGTCGAACATCTGGTTCAACGCGGGAAACACCTGCGCGACCATGGGCGTGGCGGCCTGCTGGCTGGCGGCCACGGCGCGCGTCCAGATTTCGCCCTGCAACGCATTGGCCCTGGCCAGCTCCGCGTGGGCCGCCTGCAGGTCCGGCAGCTTCTGATACACCGACAGCCGCGTATCGAGGTAACGGCGGAACAGATCGCGTAACTCCGGTTGAATCGCCGGCGAGAGGAGGTCGATCCGCAGCCACGCTGTGCCAATCGCATTGGCCTCCTCCACGATCAACTGCCGGCGCGAGTCGAAGCGCGTGGCGGCGCCGGAAAACGTGAACGCAATCAGCAACCCCATGAGTGCAAAGACCGCGCCCTCGACCGCGCCAAGGCCGGCCCGCGCGCCCTCCTCATCCCTGCCCTGACGTCGCCGGCCGAGCCGCCGGCCCAGTTCGAGCAACAACACCATGCCGACGAACAACCCGGCGACAAAAAGAAGGGAAATGAAAGTGCGGCTCATAGCGGCGGCTACCATCCACCAAACCGTGTAGGCGAGGCAAACTCTCAGATGGCCACGATGCCCTGCTTGATCGCGAAGTGAATCAACTCGGCGCTGCTGTGGAGCTGGAGTGATTCCATCAACTGGTATTTGTGAAACTCGACGGTGCGTGACGAGATCCCCAGCGTGCTGGCAATCTCCTTCGCCGAACGGCCCTCGGCCAGCAACTGGAGAATCTCGCGCTGGCGCGGTGTCAGTTTCCCGACGGGATTGTCCCCAGTGCCTTTGCCTTGCTGAAATGCCTGAATCACCTCTCCCGCCAGCGCCGGGGTGATGTACATCTTTCCGTCCAGGGCGGCGCGGACGGCGGTGAGCAATTCCGCCGGAGCAGAATGCTTCAGGACATATCCCGTGGCGCCAGCTTCCAGGGCGCGCCGGGCGTAGGCAAGCTCCTGGTGCATGGTGAGAAAGACGACCTTCACCTTCGGGTTGTCCTTCTTCAGAGCCTCCAGTGCCTCAAGTCCGTTGAGATTCGGCATGGTGATGTCCGCCACGATGACGTCGGGACGCAGTTTCTTCGCCGCCTCGATCAAGGTGCGCCCGTCCTCCACCACGCCCAGGAGTTCGAAGTCCGCGCTCAACAGGCTTTTCAATCCCTCGGCCACCATGCGGTGGTCGTCAGCCAGCAATAATCGTGGTCGGCTCAGTCGGCTCATGGTTCCTTTCCGTTCACCGGCACCCAGGCCACGATGCTGGTCCCATGGCCCGGCGCGCTTTCAATGTCCAGCTCCCCACCGACCAGCCGGACGCGCTCCCGCATGCTCGCGAGGCCAAGGCTGGGCCGATGCCGATGCTGGCCGGGATCAAAACCAACTCCGGTATCCGTCACGGCCAGTTGCAGGCCGCCGTCCAGCGGCCGCAGCGAAACCGCCGCCGCTTTGGCATGAGCGTGGCGAGCCACATTGCGGAGCGCTTCCTGGGTTACACGAAAAAGGCAGAGACCGGCATCGGGTGGAAGCTTCGTGGGGATTTGCTCCAACTTCACGTCCACGGGAAGAGATTCATGGCGTGAGAAACGTTCGCACTCGGCCTTGAGCGCGTCGGGCAGGCCGAGATCCTCCAGGAGCGCCGGATGCAGTTTGTAGGAGAGCGAATGGACGTCCTCGCTCAAACGCACCAACCGGTCGCGCAGATCGCGCATCGTTTCGTTTCGTTCAGCGCCAGCGAGCCCGGACTCAATGCGTCCGGCATCAATGGCCAGGCACGCCAGGCGCTGGGTGATGTCATCGTGCAACTCGCGCGCCAGCCGCGCGCGCTCCGCCTCCTGCGCTGCGATGAGCCGTCCGCTCAACGCGCGGGCTGCCCGCTCCGTCTGCTTGCGCTCGGTGATGTCCCGCACGAAACCAGTGAACACCCGGCGGTCGGCCAGCACGATTTCGCTCACGGCCAGATCAATCGGGAACTCGGAGCCGTCCTTGCGCCGGCCACTGACATCACGACCAATGCCAATGGCCTTGGGTTGACGCGTCCGCTGATGGTTGGCGAGAAACTGATCATGTTCGTCGCGGTAGTGAGCAGGCATGAGCATCCTGACGTTCTGGCCAATCATCTCCTCGGCCGTATAGCCAAAAATCTTTTCAGTCGCCACGTTGACAGACTCGATGACGCCGCGCTCGTTAATGGTAATGATCCCTTCGACCGCGGTATCAAGGATGGCCCGCAGACGGCCCTCACTCTCTGCCAATGCCTCGGCTTTGCGCCGCGATTCAGAAATATCCAGGCACGAACCGACGTATCCGGCGAAGTTTCCCTCCACGTCCTGTCGCGTCGCGCCTGCGTCGGAAATCCACCGATATTCTCCATCCCGGCGCCTGAGGCGGTACTCCATGACAAACGGTTGCCGTGCATCGAATGCCTCGTGGTAGGTCTTGAGGCATTTCTGGCGGTCGTCCGGATGCACGCTCTCGGCCCACCCCTCGCCTAATTCCTGCGCCAGTGTGCGCCCTGTAAATTCGAGCCAGCACTTGTTCAAGAACGTGCATCGCTTGTCCGTGCCGGTCACCCAGATCATCACTGGCGCCGTGTCAGCCGCGATTTGGAACCGATTCTCACTCTCCACCAACGACCGTTCCGCGCGCCGCCGCCGCGCACGATGCCCCACCAGCGCGGCGATCGTCACGGTTTGGGCCATGATGATGAGCAGTCCGCCGATGACGTAGTGCTTGTACTCGCTCCATAACGATGCCGGGCGAAACCGAATGTTGGCTCCCGACGGCAACCGGCTTTCATCAATGCCCCAACGTTGTAACTGCTGCCAGTCCAACGCCGTCACACTGCTTACTGGCTCAATGAGAGGAAGCTCCGAAGGCTTTGTGCCCTTTAGAATCTTAAGGACCAGTCCAGCCGCTGCCTCGCCGTGCGCACCCGAACCGTAAAGTCGTCCCCCCACAATGCCACGACCCAGATACTGATCAATGAATCCATATACCGGCGCATTGGCGGCCGCCGAAACGCGCTCTGCAACCTCGTGAGGGACGAAAGGCTTCCCGGCGCCGTCTCGAAACACCGTCGAGTAAAGGACAATGGTTTTTGGCGGCAATCGCGACAACTGCGAGAGCAGTTCAGGCAGCGGGAGCGCCGTCAGGTAGGTAAACGCGAGGCGATCCTCAAACGGACGGAACTCCTCCCGGGCTTGTTTTAGGAGACGAGCGTCGAACTCCGAGGCGCCGGCTACGACCACGATCCGGTCCGTTCCAGGATGCAGGCTGAGAGCGAGCTCGAGCGTCGGGGAAAATTCGCGCTTCTGGAGAACTCCGGTCACGTCCGATGGCAATAGGCGACCGCTGATCCGTCCTCTGTCGATCCCGCAGAAGACGATCGGGGCTCCGGGAAAGACCTCATCACGGTGGCTCAAAAGGAAGTCCAGCGCGGGTTCCATCGCAGCCACGGCCACATCAATCTTCTTGGCGGCATATTTTGCGCGGAGGTGGTCGCGCAGGAGGTTCCGGTACGCATCCGAATCGAACCGGGAGAGATCCATCGCCTCGCGGTAGATCTCAATGTGATCTGGTGATCCAGAGGTCAACGCGCGGACCAAACCGGCGTCGAGCATTGCCATCCCCGGCAAGTCGGTGCGCTCGTCATAGAGCAGGACGATTTGTCGTGTCTGTGAAAACGCCGGCAGAACGCCAGCGACCCAGAGGAGAATCCCGATCAAAGACCACGCCTGTCCACGGCGACAGGCGAACGCGTGCAAACGCAGCACCCGGGCGCGTTCGTCTCCGACCGCCCGGGAGTCAGCAGGCATCCAGACGCGACTGATTGACCGGCGCCAGCGAACGAACATCGGAAACCTGGTATTCACGCAACGAGACGGGTGGAGAGTGTCATCGCAAAGCCAAGCCAGCAAGCCACAACCATTAGAATGCGCCGGGCAGTGTCCGGCCCATCAGTTATGAGAATAATCTTGCTGCTACGAAAGCCGGGCGGAATCGTGTTCCACGAACACCATGCACACCTGCCCTGCTCCGTCCGAACAGCTCATCTTGCGCCAATGGACCGAGGCTGACCTTGAGCCGTACGCCGCGATGAATGCCGATCCGGAAGTGATGCGTTACTTTCCCGCGCCGCTAACCAGGGAGGAAACGGCGGCCTCTTTGGACCGCCTGCGAAACGGCATTGATGAGCGCGGGTGGGGGCAGTGGGCGGTCGAAGTGGACGGAGTGTTTGCCGGATTCACCGGGCTAAGTACTCCAAGCTTCTCCGCTCACTTCACGCCGTGCACAGAAATCGGCTGGCGGTTTCGTCGGGAATTCTGGGGCCGGGGTCTGGCCTCTCGCGCCGCGCGCGAGGCGCTGCGTTTCGGCTTCGAATCGCTCAAGCTGACGGAGATTGTCTCGTTCACCGCCGCGACCAATGATCGCTCGCGGAGGTTGATGGAGCGGCTGGGGCTCGCACGGGACCCCGATGGAGATTTTGATCATCCCGCGATCCCCGAAGGTCATCCACTTCGCCGACACGTCCTGTATCGCATCAGGGCTGCGGCTCCTGATGACCTCAGGCCAGCTTAAACATTTGCCGCCATCCGTCCGGCCAATCGTTGCAATGCCGGCGAACGGTCGTGCGGGTCGAGGCGCACTTCGAGGAGGCAGAAGCAACTCGTGTGTTGCTCGGCGGCGCGCAGGGCTTCGTCGAGTTCACTCTCGGTTTCGATGACAAACCCGCGCCCGGTGCCCAGGACATCGGGCACACGATGAAAATTCCAAGGCCAGAGATCATTGAACGGGCCGTCCTTCATCGGGCGCTCGGTGCCATAGCCGCGATTATTGAGCACGACGACGATGGGGTTTAATCCATAGCGCGCGGCAGTGGCCAGTTCCATGCCCGTCATCTGAAACGCGCCGTCGCCCACGAGCACGAGCGGACGCAGTTTCGGATTGGCGATTTGCGCGCCGACCGCCGCCGGCACGGAAAAACCCATCGAGGTGTAGTAGGCGGGGCTGAGGAATTCGGTGCGCTTGCGAATGTAGAGATCGGCGGCGCCAAAGAGCGAGTCGCCCA
>Ga0137433_1001010_pt1 | contig 12878 bp, 16 predicted proteins | sample EasRivERMZT840_2_FD_102335 | JGI IMG/M metagenome (GOLD analysis project Ga0137433, IMG submission 102335) | Soil microbial communities from meander-bound floodplain in the East River, Colorado, USA - East River MetaG ERMZT840_2 | ecosystem: Environmental > Terrestrial > Soil > Floodplain ...
CAGCGAAGTAATCACCGGACTATTTGCTTGCGTCCAGCGGCGCGGTATCCACGTCGACCTTGTTCCGCGGGTTGGGTACGTGGATCTGGACTTGAACAACGTTGGGGTAACTGTTCTTGCCTTCATCAAAGAGCGGTCCGGACGCATCACCTTTGTTGATCGTGATACGCACGATGTAATCGCCTTCAGGCACACCTGTGATGTCGATCCACTGTCCGACGAGTTGCTTGTAGTACCAGTCGCCCCAACCGGACGTTATGCCCTGGAATTCGCAGTCGTATCCGTGGCTCTTGCCGCCGTCGTACTTGAATGAATCTTCCATGCAAAAACCCTGCTTGGTTCCCGCTACGACGACGCTTCCGTCCGGCTTCAGCAGTTCGTAAATCGAAAAATCGCGAAGGTGGTAATGGCCGTGGCACGAGTGAAAATAGAACCAGGAGGCATAGGGGTTGTTCGGATCGCTTCGCGTGCCGACAAGCAGATCTCCGTCTCCGCTGTTCATGATGACCGTGTCAAAGCGCAGAAGCCGCCGATAGCCGGAGCCGCCAACGACTCCTTCGGCAATCGCACAGTCCGCGGGATCGAAGTAACGATCGACGATCTCCATCTGCGAGACGAATCGCTTCGTGTCTATGGTCAAATCCGGTTTCCGGCCGTTGTCGTAAACAGGGAACTCGCGGCCCACGCTCGTTCGCTGAGCCCATCCCACGGAGGGAATGCTCATTAGCGCGACCAACGCGAAGCCGAACATAGTTCTGGAAAGATGCATGAAGAAGTACTCCTTACTTAATTGAGTGATGAAACAGGGAACGACGTCCTCGTCGTTTTGTCGTTATTTGCCGATGGCGTACAACGCGTCGTCGGACCTGATAAACAATCGCCCTCCGGCGATTGCAGGCGACCCCAGTTGCCGCGCATCGAGCTTGTTCCGCGCCAGCACGCGTGGGTTACGGCCGGCCGCAAGAACTACAGTTTCCCCGCTCTCGGCCAGGAAGTATACCTTGCCATCGGCGGCAACGGGTGAAGCACTGTAAACGCCGCCGATACGTTCCTGCCATACACGCTCACCGGTCTTCGCGTCGGTCACGGTGGCGACGCCAACGTCGCCCATCATGTAGATCAAACCGTCGTAGTGAACGATCGAGGAAACATAAGGAGCGCCGGTATCGACTTTCCAGACGACGTGGCTCTTGGAGATATCTCCCTTCCCGCCCGGACGAATCGCCATGAACGGCCCGCTTCGATAACCACGGCTTGTGTAGATGATGCCGTCGTGCTGAGAGGGAACGGGGATCGGAAAGCGATTGGATTCCTCGATGTGCCAGAGCTGCTGGCCATTGTTCGGATTGTGACCGCTCAGGCCCTGGCTCCAGTTCACGATCATTTCGGCGGTGCCGCCCGTCTCGATGATGAACGGCGTGCTGTACGAAAACGCGCCCTTCTGTCCGTCGACTTTCCATCGATCCGTTCCGGTACGCCCGTCCAGCGCCAGCAGGTACGCGGATGCAGGATGGTAGTTGAGCAGGATGACTGTGTCTTTGTAGACGATCGGGGAACTGCCGGTGCCCCACATGATGTCGAACTTCCCGTACTCGGTGACAAGGTTTCGCTTCCACGCCAGCTTGCCGTCGACGCCGACTGCAACCATCTGGCCGGTGCCGAACACGGCATAAACCCGCTGGCCATCCGTGACCGGGCTCGGTGTCGCCGCATTGTGCTTCTCGTGAACGGAAGGCAGTTCGCCTTCGGCCGGAAGTTCATACTCCCAGACCTTGCGGCCGTTCGCGGTGTCGAACGCGCTGATGATGAAAGTCGTGCCGGCCGCGCCTGTCGCCGGAGCCGTGACGAGCGGACGCTCACCCGCGGCTGCCGCATCGCCTTGTTGAAAGAGTCTCGGTCCCGGCCGCGACAGGTTAGTTCCAACCTGCGACGTCACAAAGACGCGATCACCCCACACGATTGGTGATGAAATGCCGAATCCCCGGATGGACGCCTTCCATGCGACGTTTTCCGTGCTACTCCAGGTGACGGGCAATCCCTTTTCCTGTGACACTCCCGTCGAAGCAGCGCCACGCCAGTTCGGCCAGTTCTCTGCGTAAACCGTCAATGTCAGTCCGATGCTCAATCCGATACTTAACAGGGCAAGTCGAGGTTTGAACATAACGTCATCTCCCGCGCGGTCACAGACCGCGCCTACAATGCTGATGGTCCGGTATTCTATGTGAAAAATGGGCTAGAATCCGCGCCATGAAGATCGATATTTTCAACCACATCTTCCCAAAGAAGTATTACGACAACTACATCGATGCGGGCCAGAGCGGCAAGGACATGGGCAAGCGAGTCGGCAACATTAAAACGATCGTCGACGTGGACGCACGCTTTCGCGCGCTCGACCCACTTGGCGACTACGTTCAGGTCATCACGCTTCCTGTGTTGCCGATCGAAGTTCTCGCCGGGCCGGAGAAGTCGCCCGAACTGGCTCGAGTGGGAAACGACGGTCTGGCCGAGCTCGTGAAGAAGCATGACCGGTTTATCGGTTTTGCCGCAGGTCTTCCGATGAACAATCCGGCCGCCGCAGAAAAAGAAATGACGCGCGCTCTCGACGAGCTTGGCGCGTTCGGTATCCAGCTTTATACCAACGCCGCCGGAAAGCCGCTCGATTCCCCCGAGTTTCTCGCGATCTTCGAAGAAGCGGCGCGCCGCGATATTCCGATCTGGCTGCATCCGGCTCGTGGCGCCGATTTCCCGGATTACCTCACCGAGACGCGATCGCAGTATGAGATCTGGTGGACGTTCGGCTGGCCGTATGAGACCAGCGTCGCAATGTCGCGGCTGGTCTTTGCGGGTTATTTCGACAGGTTTCCCAACCTGAAGATCATCACGCATCACATGGGCGGCATGATTCCGTATTTCGAAGGACGCGTCGGGTACGGCTGGGATCAACTCGGCAAGCGGACGACCGACGTAGATTATGTGTCGCTGTTGAACTCGATGAAGAAGCGTCCTGTGGATTACTTCAAAAACTTCTATGCCGACACCGCGCTGTTCGGCGCTGCTCCCGCGACCAAGTGCGGACTGGATTTCTTCGGCCTGGACAATATTCTCTTCGCCTCCGATATGCCATTCGAGCCGGCGCCGGGGCTGTACGCGCGTGAAACGATCAAGTGCGTGGAGGGGTTGGATCTGACGAAGGAGCAGAAGGACCGGATCTATCGCGGAAATGCGGAACGGTTATTGAAGCTGAACTCCACCTCCGCTTCAGGTCGCGCGTAAAGCCTTTCATCGGAAATTTCCCGCCCTTCATCCGTTCACAAACGACGATGGACGCGATACCGCCTACCTTGCGTGAGGAGGCACATATGAAAACCATCACCATTAGCTTAGTGATCATGCTGCTGCTCGCAGGCGCCCTGCCGGCGCAAGAACCGATCGACATCAAAACTGCAGGGAGGGATTTGCTGGGAGCGCTGACGGGAGATGTGGAGAAGTTCGAGCGGGGAATGCAGACCCTTGAAGCGGTACTTGCAAAGAATCCCAGGGATCCAAAAGTGAAGGTTCTTTATGGAAACGGGGTTTTTGGACGCTCTGGAGTCGCTTTCCAAAAGGGCGATATGCAAAATGCCATGAAGCTGTGGCAGTCGGGTTTGGATGAAATGGCACAGGCTGTGGAGCTGGCGCCCGACGATATATTTGTGCGCGCTCGCCGGGGCGTCGTCTTGATCTCCGCTTCCAGATCCAGTTCCATCCCGCCGGCAATGGCCAGGCCGCTTACTCAACTGGCCGTTGGTGATTTCGAAAAGGTGCTCGAGATTCGTGAAAGGGAGCAGACCTTGTCCCAGCGCTCGACACACCAGCGTGGCGAGTTGCTCACAGGAATAGCAGATGGATGGAACCGGCTCGGGAATCCCGACAAGGCGCGAAGGTATTTCGAACGCATTACGCGCGATCTCGAGGGCACGGTCTACGAGGGGAAAGCGAAGGCATGGCTCGAAAACAAGCCTGAAGCAAAAGCAGTCGAGTACTTCGCCTGCTCCGGATGCCACGTGGAGTAGGCGCGTGCTATGATCGCGACTCTCATGTACGTCGATCAGCTCCGGTGTACCTGGAAAAAGAGTCTCGCCGTCACCGTTGGCGTTGCTCTAACGAGTGCAGTTCTCATCTCCGGGCGGAACTGGAGCGCTCTCCCCGCACAAATCGTTTACCAGTTGATCGTGTCCTTTTGTGTGGGATCGCTCTTCTGGCTCAGCGGTCCCGTGCTCGCGTCCTATACCGAAGGCATGCGCCCGGGATCGCGATGGGTCATCCGAATTGTGGCGGCCGCCATTACCCTGAATGTGGGAATTACGATCGGTTTAGCGGCCCTCGCCGTTTTGGATGTCCTTCCGTGGTCGCTTTACTGGTCGGTGTTGCGCGACAGCGTATTGCCGACGACAGTCATCGGGGTTCTCTGTTTTGTGGGTTTCACGATGTACGAGACGCTGAAATACAGAGCGCAATACGAGACAGCACAAGCGAGACTATCGTCGTTGGAATCGCGTCTCCGTCCGCACTTCCTCTTCAATACGCTGAATTCCATCGTGGCGCTCATACCCGAGGATCCGGATGCCGCGGAGCGCGTGACGCAAAAGCTGGCTGCTCTGCTGCGCTATTCGCTCGACGCCACCGCACGGAGCACCGTTCATCTCGAACAGGAACTGAAAGTCGCGCTGGACTATCTGGAAATAGAGAAAACGCGTTTCGGCGACCGCCTGCGCTACACGATCGACGTTCCCGAAACGCTCATGCAAGTGGAGGTTCCTCCCTTCAGTCTGCAGACGCTGGTGGAAAACAGTGTGAAGTACGGTGGCGGTGAAATCCGGGTAAGCGCGCGAAACGGAAACGGCCGCCTGCTGCTTCGTGTCTGGGATTCGGGAGACGGCTTTCCGGACAAGCCGGAGCTGCCGGAAGGTCACGGATTGCGCAATCTGAAGGAACGACTCGATGCGTTGTGGGGTTCGAGGGCTGCTGTCGAGTTTCCACGCGAAGAGGCCGGAACGACTGTCCAGATCTCGCTGCCTGCTAAATCGCGATGAGCACCAGGCCGCCACTTCGTGTCTATGTTGTCGATGATGAGCCGCTGGCGGTTCAACGCCTGACGCGCATGCTTCGACAGACGCGACGCGTGGAGATTGTGGGTTCGACCGTCAAACCCTCCGAGGCCGTTGAGTTTCTGTCGAATCAAAGCGTCGATGCGGTCTTTCTCGATATTCAAATGCCGGGAATGACGGGATTCGAACTTCTCCAAAAACTGCCGAAGGAGCCGGCGGTCATCTTTACGACCGCGTTCGACCGATTCGCTCTGGATGCGTTCGAGGTCAACTCGGTCGATTACCTCGTCAAGCCTATAGAAGTGGAGCGGCTAGAAAAGGCTCTGACCAAATTGGAACGGCAGCGTGGTACACCCCAGGGCATTACTGAAACCGAACAGATCCGCGCCATTGCCAGGGAGCTCACACGAAAGTTTCCGGAGCGGATCTCGTCGCGGATCGGCGAGCGAGTTGTCTTTGTTGAGGTCGGCAAGATCACGCATTTCTACGCAAAGGACAAGCTGACCTTTGCAGCCACCGATTCAAAGGACTATGCGGTGGATGCCACGATCTCCGACCTCGAAGAGAAACTTGATCCCGCTGTCTTCATTCGGATTCATCGCGCGACGTTGCTCAACCTGAATTATGTCGAAGAAGTGAGCTCCTGGTTTGGCGGCGGGATGATCGTACGCTTGAAAGACGGAAAGCGAACTGAGCTGCAGATTGCGCGCGATCGCATCAAGCAGCTGAAGGAGCGCCTCGAGTTCTAGACGCGTTCCGCGTGTATGGGTAGGAAATCACAGTAATGTCTTACTGTGGCGCATAGGTTATACTTGCGTTAAGGAGCTTACATGGAGACGACGGCGACAACCAAAGGCCAAATCGTTATTCCGGCTGAGATCCGGCGCAAGCTGGGCATTAAGGAGGGGACGCGTATCCGGGTGGAGTTGGACGAAGCAGCCGGGCAAATCGTACTGAAACCCATCACGCGAGAAGCCATTTCGAAATTGCGGGGTAAATATCGCGGTACAGGCATCCTGAAGGCGCTGAAAGAGGATCGCAGGTGGGAAAGCAAGCGATAGCCATCGCAAAACAAAAGGCCGTGGTTCTCGACTCCTGGGCTGTGCTGGCCTACCTGGAAGATGAACCTGCAGCGGACGGTGTGGAAGCCATCCTGGAAGAGGCGCACGACGCCGGAATTCCTTTGTTGATGACCGTGGTTAATGCCGGCGAGGTCTGGTACAGCGTAGCGCGGATCCAGTCGGAAAGGCATGCGGACGAAAACGTTCTCAAAGAACTCGGCGACCTGGGAATCACGCTGGTCGACGTGAATTGGGGGCTAACAAGACAAGCTGCCGCCTTTAAGCGCCATGGCCGGATTGCCTATGCAGACTGCTTCGCAGCTGCTCTAGCCATGCAAAACGAGGCTCCACTGGTCACAGGCGACCCCGAGTTCAAGCCGCTGGAAGCACAAATCTCCATTCTTTGGGTGTAAAAAAAACGGGCGCTCGTTCGAGCGCCCGACCATGTCAATTCACATTTCCACCGATGTGCTTCTGGACGAATTCATAGGCCAGATCACCGATCGGCCGGCATATGTCGCGTCCTGCGCTGAGTGACGACAGGAAATGAACCCCGCCCCAGAAGCGGCTCAGGCCGCAAATATTCTCGAACTCGGTGAAGGTCGCAAACGGTCCGATAACGATATCGCTGGCAGGAGTAACGCCTGGCTCAACGACGGAAGAGCCTTTGGGCGCAGGCACGGACCATCCGAAGTTATCACTTCCCAGGAATCGACGACTGGTCTGCGCATGCGCCGCGCAGAAGCACGCCGAGCCGGATGGATATTCGGGGTGATCGGCGGTTCCGAGGTAGCTTGTCCACTCTGAGCCCGGCATGACGACCGTGCCCTTGCCCGGGCCGCCCCATGCAGTCACAGTCGTGTTGCTATAGAGATAGTGGACCGCGGTGAATGGGCGGACCGCATCGTAGCGGTACTTGTTGGCCCACGTCGCGATGCCTCCGTCAAACGCGGCAAGGTTGGTGAGGAAGTCGTAGTGAACGAATTGGTCGATGGTGAAGTTGCGCGTCTGTGAGATGAAGAGCGCCGAGAAGCCGAGGCTTCGGATTTTGTCGTTGAAGAGTTCGGCCGTCATCTTCTGGACATCCGTGAGGTTCGCCGACGCATTCAGCACTTCATCGGTCTGCTGCTTGTAGGCGCCCAGATTCTGGACGTTGCTCTTCACAGGGACCGGTGCGACGAAGCTGTTGGGGCTGTTGTACGAATATGGAACGGTGATCGCCCACTGCGGCGTCACGAACTGTTGGATGGAGAAGAGCCCGGTGCCGCGTGTAACGAAGTTCGGCTGCCACCGCGACGGATCCAGGATTTCGTATGCAGTGTTGACCGGCTTATAACCGGTGTAGTCCCGATACGGCTGACGGTTGAAGAGGCGCCCGCCTTCATCGCCGAGTTGATTCATGCCATCGTGCTCACGAAACAGAACGACTGAGTTGCCGGCGCTGTTGCCGATGCCTACAGCTGTCTGTTTATTTGTGCTGTTGTCGTCCGGGTTGAGGCCGGCGCCGGTCAGCATATTTCTCCAGTTCGCACTGGCCTGGGGAAAAAGGCTGTTGAGAACACGAAAGGAGGCGTAGAGGATAGCGACGTTCTTGTTGCGATTCGTGCGCTCGTGCGGAGGTCGCCGCCCCAATTTCGAGTTCACGCCAACGGCAGTCTGGTGGTATGGCGCTATGGCGTCGAACCAGGAGTTGGTAATCAAGGTTGTATAGCGCAGGACAAGCGAGGCATCGCTTGGACTGACACTCTGAAAGATGATCGGGACCACGCTCGGAATGACCACTTCAATGGGAGCGTTCCCATTGTCGAAGTCGAACGCCGCCTCGGCCGAAGAAGCGTTCAGCGCAATGATCAGCACGAACATCCCCAGGACACAATGCCGCAAACAAGTGTGGAAACTCATGGATTGTTCTCCTCTGTTTGTGTGTTTGGAAACTGCGCTTCATGCGGGGCGCGGGCGGTACGTGGGCATCGTTTCCACATTGGCTGGGGAAAGCCCGCGCGTAGTCACCGGAAAAAGAATCCCCAGCCTGTGAGAAACGTTCCGAGGTTAGTCTGCTCGTTGTCTCTGGGTCAAGTCTTCGTGCGGTCGGGTAGTGGGTTAGTTTGGATTTCGATGCTCTTTCTCCCTCTCCCTCCGGGAGAGGGATGGCGCCCGCGCAGCGCGAGCCCGATAGGGCGAAGCATCAAGAAAAGCCGCCAGGGTGAGGGCCGGCAAAGAACCAACCGGGCTCGTGCCTGCCCTCACCCAGCCGCGCTTTTCTTGGTGCTTCGCGCTGTTGCGCTCGCGCTTCGCGGCGCATTCTCCCTCTCCCGGTGGAGAGGGAGAATGCAGGGCGCAATTCAGCGGGTCGCCTATACCGCGACCGACTCGAGTATCGAGGTGGACATCCCGACATCAATCAGGCGATCCAGGCGGAAGCCGGCGCTTCGGAGCAATTCCCGGTATTCCTTCTCGGTTCGCTCTTTTCCCGACAACAGCGTGAGCATCTGCAGATCGAGCATTTTCGTCCAGCTCGGCTTCGAGTCTTCCTGAACAACGCACTCGATCATTAACAGCTTCGCTCCGGGCCGCGCCGCTTTACGTATAGCTGCGAGGATGCGAGCGGCTTCTTCGTCGCTCCAGTCGTGGATGACCTGCATGATGAGGTAACAATCGCCGGCGGGCAGCGCATCCGTGAAGAAACTGCCGGGATGCATGCGCAGCCGCTCCGACTCCACGCCTGCGGCCTGGGCGCTCGCCGTAACGTGCGGCAAGTCGAACAGGACGCCGCTAGTTTTCGGGGCAGTTCCCAACACGGCTGAGAGCAGATGGCCGCGTCCGCCACCGACGTCGACGATGGTGTGAAAACCTGAAAAGTCGTAAGCCTTCAAAACCCCGGCGATCTGGCCATATGCCTTGCCCTTCATGGCTTCGTCGAAGAGTCGCCCCTCCTCCGGGTGATCGCCGAGGTACTTCCAATAGCCGCCCGGCACGACTTTTTCTTGTATGGACTTGCCTGTGCGGATGGAATCTTCCATGTATTCGAATCCTCGCCAGTACACGGGCAGGCCGATCATCCGAACAAAAGACCTCATCGACTGCGGATGATCCGATCGCAGGAGGCGCGAGGCCGGCGTGTGGGCCCATGACCCATCTCGAGCCTCAAAGATTCCCTCCGCCGAAAGCACACGGAGCACGCGTCCCAATGCGTCCGGATTCGCGCCGGTGTCTTTGGCGAGATCTGCTGCGGTACGCGGCGAGTCCCCTAATGCGTCGGCAACGTTGAGTTCCGCCACGGCGTGAAGGCAACGCGGCAGTGCGTGGCCCATCGAGATTCGTAAGAGATCTTCTGCTGGATTGTTCATAAGGGTGTGCAGTATACACACGACACGGCAGCCTAGCGAAGGGCTCCGTCGACATATGAGGCGGCATCTTTGTCTTCGCCTTCGATGCGAAAGCGCGTGTCCTGCCCACCCACAACGTTCCAGGCGTGGCCGACCATGCGGACGATTTCCTGCTGCCGCTTCTCGGGAAGGGTATTCCACCGAAGATCCCATACGACGACGAGCGTCTGTTGATCCAGACGGATCTCGCGTTGTCCGACTTTCCGATATTGAGAATTTTCCATCGCGCGGAGGAATTTCAGTTTGTCTGTCGGTCCAATGTTTTTCAGCTCCGGACGAAAGAAGTAACGCGGCACGACCACGAACGCGACGAGGCCGATCAGCGCGGCGGCCACAAACACGCCCCAGCGTATCTTCCGCTGAGGCACGGGTTCGATGGCGACCGCCGTCGCGACTTTCGCTCCGCACTTCGGGCACGTCTCGCCGATTTGATCCGACCGATGGCCGCACTGTTTGCAGTACATATCAGAATGAGGAAGTCTCAGATCCTGATGATCTGAGATCCTGGATCAAGCCGCCGAAGGTCTTCCGGTTCGCTTGTTATGATGATGTCGCGACGCTCTCGAGCGAGAATCACGACAGACGCATCGATGACATCGGATGTGCCCCGGGCGCCGCAGAGTTCCCCACAGGACCGGGAGAGTTGTTCGTCAAGCGGAACAATCTCGACTTCATCAGTCCGTAGAAAGCGCGCCAGGACAGCCTGGATGCGTCGATCACGCCAGGCTTGTCCCACCACTCCCGCCGGGATTCGGAATCTGCGGTTTTGCACCAATGCCTGACCAAGCAGGGCGATCATCCTCTTGTCGCCGCGATCCAGCGCGATCAGCGCCCCCGCATCCAGGGTTATCCCCGCTTTCGTCGAGACGCGAGCGCGCGTTTTGCCCACTTGATATCCTTTGGCGTTGGTTCACCATGTTCTGCGATCAAATCGCGAAGAAGCTCTCGCAGGGACTCCCGACGCTCCTGGTCGGCAAGAACTCGCGCGATGTAGCCCGATACGGAATCGGCTCGACCAGCCCGTACTTCTCTCTGGACTCTGCTGAGTTGCTCCTCGGGAAGCGTTATGGCGATCTTGGAAGTTGTCATACCGGCATCATACTTGAAACCGGTCTTCCCGACAGTCACTTCGTACTTGCGCTTCGCGTCCGGGAATTATAATGAACCGCTCATGTTCGACACGATCGGCATTGTCAAAGAGTTCGAAGGCGCGGCGCGCATCGGCATTCTGCAGATGGATGGATTGCGGGTGCAGGAGTCGTCGCCGGAACTGAAAGGGATGCTGAATGAACTCGCGGCCGCGTATGCCGGCAAGTACAAGGATCAGCCGTTGGGAGAGATCGCGACGGTAAAAAAGATCCGCGCCATCTTTCATAAATCGGGTTTGGATCCGACACGATACCGCCCTTCGTCCGAGTCGCTGCTGCGGCGCGCCGTGAAGGGAAAAGGACTGTATTTCATCAATTCCGTGGTGGATCTGGTAAATTACTTCTCTTTGAAAACGCTCTGGCCGATCGGTTTGTACGACGCCGACAAGCTGAAGCCGCCGATCACGTGGCGCATCGGGCAGGAAGGCGAGTCGTACGAAGGAATCGGACGCGATCGGTTGAACCTGGCGCACTTTCCCCTCCTAGTCGATGAGGAAGGTCCGTTCGGCAGTCCGATCTCCGACTCCATGCGGACACGCGTCACCGAGTCATGTACGCGGATTCTCTGGATCACGTTCGCGCCTTCGGATACGAACGTTCCGAATCAGGAGTTCGCCGAGACGATGGCGCGGTTCAACGGCGGCGAGGTGAAGGTCTCGAAGGAAATATGATCAGGATACCTGCTTCTTTATTGCGCGAGATTTACGATCACACCGAAGCATCCTATCCCAACGAGTGCTGCGGCCTGCTCGTCGGCACGACGGACGCGGAGAAGAATCACACCGTCCACACATTCCGGAAGTGCAAGAACCTGAACCAGGAGCGCGCGCGGGACCGCTACGATATGGATCCAATGGACATGCTGCGCGCCGAACGTGAGTTCGAGAACAGTCCGTGGGATATTATCGGCATCTATCATTCGCATCCGGATCACCCGTCGCGTGCATCGCAGACGGATACGGACCGCGCCTGGCCCGATTATTCATACGTTATTATTTCGGTTCAGAAAGGAACTGTCGCGAGCGCCCAGAGCTGGGTGCTGAACGAAGGCGAAAAGAAGTTCTACGAGGAGCCGCTTCTTACCGAGGGAGATTCGAAATGAGCAACGTTACCGTGAAGATTCCAACACCGCTGCGCCCCATCACCGGCGGCAAGGGTGAAGTGAAGATGGAGGGGGCCACCGTTGGAGAGGTCCTGCGGAAGATGGATGAGCAGTTCAAGGGATTCGGCGAACGGGTGCTCGATGAAGGTAAGAACGTGAAGCGGTTTATCAATGTCTTCGTGAATGAGGACAATATCCGGGACAGGAAAGAGCTCGAGACCGAGGTTAAGAACGGGGATACGATCTCGATTTTGCCCTCGATTGCCGGAGGGGTCTAAAGGATCTTTTTCAGGTCTTCAATCAGTCGTTCGTACACGCTCTTCGACAAATGCAGCGGCGAGCCCTTGCTTTCAAGCGACAGATAATTCCCGCCACGCAGAATGATTTCGATGTACCCCTCAGCCGTGGGCTTCTTGCTCCGGATCTGCACGGCGTTTGAAACGCCGTCCACTTCGATCACCTTCAACTCCGACCCGAGGTAATCGATCTTCTCCACGATCGCTGCAGCCTGCTTCTTCAAATCGCGCGGCCGCAGGGCCTGGAGCTGCACCCTGTTGAGGAGCATACCGAGCTGATCCGTTGCTGCTATGTCTGCGGTAACTTTTATGTCATCCATCGATTTTCCTCTCGGTATGTTTTTCTCCATCGTACGAGAACAGCCGGCCTTTGCCTTCGAGCATTGTCTTCAGGTGGACAGGCCTGCTCCAAACTGAAAACAGGCTCTTGAGTGTGTCCTTCGCGTAATCGATCCGCAGGTCGATGCCTTCGTGCCGGTGATCCAGCAGCAGTTCCCCGCGGTTATCGAAATTGCCGTCGGTGACGTAGATGAACGGCTGTCCGAAGTTGGTCAAACCGAAGAGCAACTTCTGCTTGACGCTCTTCCAGTTCCGGTCGGCGATCTCGTAGACGCCGCGTTCCGGATTGAACTGATACGTGAAGAACCGCCGTTCGTGGCAGAACTCTTCGGTGAAGTACGCGTCGATGAACGTGATGTCGTTATGCACGCGCCGCGTTTCGAAGATCTTTTCGCGGCCGAGTCCCAGTCCCAGGTCCCATTCGCGTTTCGAGACGTAGTCGTCGCATTCGTCGTAATC
>Ga0137433_1001013_pt1 | contig 12867 bp, 13 predicted proteins | sample EasRivERMZT840_2_FD_102335 | JGI IMG/M metagenome (GOLD analysis project Ga0137433, IMG submission 102335) | Soil microbial communities from meander-bound floodplain in the East River, Colorado, USA - East River MetaG ERMZT840_2 | ecosystem: Environmental > Terrestrial > Soil > Floodplain ...
AACTAATAGTATTACTAAAGCAGCAACCACTGTATTAGATGGGTTAGCAGTTATAGCAGTCACACTAGTAACTGCTGTCGTGAATGGCACAACAGCCATTGCGCAAGCATTACTAAGCATCGTTAACTTTATTCATACAGCAACATCTGTGTGGTTATTAAGAGGGTCGGCAATTGTTTTTTTGCTCTTTGTCTTTTTGTTGGGATTTCCTACTATAAAATTTCTATCATCAATGCTGTTAATTCGCATTGCTATTGGAATGGGCGTTTTATAAAAGCTTTTGGAGTTTTTATGGCTGATTTTGATTACGCGATTAAAATAGTACTGAAACATGAGGGTGGCTATTCCAACCATCCTAATGATACAGGAAAAGAAACTTACAGGGGTATCTCCAGAAAGCATCATCCTAATTGGCAAGGATGGGAGATTGTAGACAGTTGTAAACCATTAAAGGATGAGGAAATTATTAAAGACCCTGAACTAGAGAAAGCTGTGGCACGCTTCTATTATAAAAACTTTTGGGAGCCTAATGATTTAGCATATGTGCAGGATGATAATGTAGCTAAAAAGATACTGGATATGTCTGTGAATATGGGAAGTACACAAGCTATTACACTAGTGCAGCGGGCTTTAGAGGATTTTGGATTACCAGTTAATGAAGATGGAAAAATGGGACCAGTTACATATAATGCCATCAACTCTCTCGATGCAGGAATGCTGTATAATAAACTTAAAGCAGAATCAGAGAAATTTTATAGAGCTTTAGTAATCAAACATCCTAAAAATAAAGTATTTCTTAATAATTGGGTAAAGAGAGCTAATGAGTAAACTATTAATAGACAGAACTAAATATTCAGTACATAATACATCTTGCGCTAATGCAGGTATTATGGAATGTTTAGAAGATTCATGTAATGCGATAAACCAGTTAGACGAAAGACTAAAAAAGATAGAATCTATCTTAAGTGAGGTGCAAAAAGATGGTATACTTAAGCCTATTAAATTTTCTCCGCCTTATACTATTCCTTGGCCTTATAACAATATTCCATAATAGTTACGCCAACTATGCCATAGTAGATTTTAGTAAATCAAGTTTAGAAAAGCGATTAAATATTTATTCTGATTCAGGCAAGTTGTTATTCTCAACATATACAGCGCATGGATCAGGTAGTGGGGGTGGTACTTACCCAACGCATTTTAGTAACGTAGAAGGTTCTCATGCTTCATCATTAGGAACCTATAAAATAGGTGAGGTACATTATGGAAAGAACGGGAAAGGGTATAGGATGCATGGATTAGATAAAAGCAATAGCAGAGCGTATGAGCGCTATATTCTAGTACACGGAGCTAATTACATAGGAAATGGAAGAAGTGGTACAAGTTGGGGATGTTTTGCTGTGCCGTATAAAGACTTAAATATGGTAATGATCTTATTAACTAAAGGTGATATTTTAGTAGCTAGGAGGTAGTTATGCCGTACATTATAGAGGAAGAAAAAGAATTAGTAAGAAAAAATGGAGCTCAAAATGCTGGAGACTTAAATTTTTTAATTACTGAAGCACTTCATAATTATTTCATGGACCATGGTCACAGGTATCAACAAATTCATGACATAAGTAAACTAGTTCGTTATGTACTTCAAGGATATTTACATCAATATGAAGGTAATAATTCAATGTTGCGCATTCTACACACGGGATTAACGGATATTTTCTTTAATAGAAACCGGGCAATGCTTGATACAGAGGATTGTTTAGCGGCTTTACAGGAAGCTCATGCAGAATTTAGGCGCAGAGTAGTAGCACCCTATGAAGATAGTTGTATCGCAAGAAATGGAGATGTAATGAGAGAGGATTTGAAAGAGTTATTACGAACACGAACAATAACTATTAAGAATTAAGCGAAGGTATCGCCAGCAGGAGGGAAAGGATTGTAAGGCTTAGAAGGAGCAGGGACTGAAGCAGGAGCTTTAGGTTGTCTTAAAGGAGTGTATTCGTTTAATGATGTAGGCCTTATAACTGCTTTTTCAGGAGCTTTGTCAATAACTGTATTTCCGGCTTCATCATTTGTAATTTGTAATCCACCTCTAGTTAATAAGTCTGTTCCTTTAGTAGACAAGTATTGAATAAGCGAAGATGGAGCTTGAGCAGTAGCCATAGCAGGAAGCTTGGCAAGTGTGATCAAAGTGTTCTTTAAAGGACTGTTAGCAGCTAAGAAAGACATAACTGTAGGTGTCATCAGTACTCCCGCAGTTGCTAAAGGATTAGCTCCCGCAGCATACACCCCCGCACCTAATCCCCCCGTAGCCACCGTAGTTCCTACCTGATCTAGCATACTTGTAGCTTTCCCACCAGCATTGACTGCACCAGCGTACTCTGTTGCGAGTCTGCGTAACCCAGACATAGCGTCTAAAGCGGGTTGATAGAGTGCTGATTGCGGGGAGTTCTCTAATTTGTTTAAACCATCTAAAAATGTGCCTAGATTAAATGACATTTTACCATTAGAACTTTGCATAGAGGTTTGATATAACTGTTGCAATCCGTAACCTGATGCAGCAGCTTGTCCAGTCTTTCCTAATAATCTACTTGATTGGTAAACTTCTCCAGCAGATGTAGTAGGAGAATTTAGCCATCTCATAAAATCTGATACTTTACCCATTTGATCTGAGGAGTCTTTAATAGCCGCGACTAATTGTGGTCTAGCTTTAGGGTCCATCAGTTGTCTAAAATTCGATGTAAAGGCATTAGCTTCATTAAAGGCTTGTAGCGCAGCGGATGAATCACCTTGTAGTGATCGTAAACCTGTTTTCATGTCATCTAAAGCTGCCCAATATAATTGTCTAGTATTATCTGCTAACTCAGCAATAACTGGATTATCACTACCTTTATTGATTTTAGTTTGTAATCCAGAATACACGTCCCATACTTGTTTCTTTAAAGTGTTTAATTCTGCTGGAGTGTTGTAATCGGCAATACTTTTTAATAAATTTATTTCTTTTGTGGCTAATCCTGTATCAACTTGTTTATTATCCAATATAAGTTTTTTGATGTTATCCATGATAGGATTAACTGCTTCTGTCTTAACTGGATGATCAGGAACTAATGAGGCAAAGTTAGTCCATAAAGCATCTTCTTGTTTGTCTAGTTGTGTATAGTGTTTATTTAATACATTGCCCAATGCTTGAGGACCTATCTTAGATGTATCTTGAGATAAGGTATTAATGTACCCTGACACAGCTTTATTAATTTGTTCGCCTTGAGTAGCTCTAGCTCCAGAGGTTCCCATTATACCCGGAAGCTTCTGAAGTATATTACGTTCAGACCATGACTTCACAGTATCTATCCAACTATTAGAAGGAAGATCAGTAGCGAATTGTTTGCCTGTATAGCCAACTGCTGCTAAGTCCTCTTGGGACTTGGCTAACTGAGCTGTTCTTGATCCGTAGGCAGATAATAAAGGAGAAACTGTAGTCCCAAATAAACCCCCTATTTGACCTCCTGTAATGGCTCCAGGAACGTTGATTACAGTGTTAGGGTCTTGACCAGGTGCAGTGGATAAACCCCCCATAGCAGCACCTTGAGCGGCCATATTAGCACCACTTAGTCCTAAACGACCTACAGCGCCTACAGAACCTATTCCAGCTCCTGCAACTCCTGGTAACGCCATAGCTGGCATTGTTGCTAGGGTTGTTCCTGCAATGTCACCTATGCCGGTTGCTGTAGGATTTCTTTTCATTGATTCAGCATATGTAGCTGAATTGTCATCATATGTAGCTTGTATAGCTTCAGCAGAAGGACCGATACCTGTTTTAGCACCTAACTTCATTAAAGTAGTAGCAAATCTGTCTATGCCATGAAAACCACCCGTAGCTAATGATTGACTATAACTCTTAAGTTGCTGAGTAATAGACATACCTGCATCTTGGGGATTAGCTAGTTGGTTTAGTGTATTTTTAGAAGATAAGAACATTGATTCAGTAATAGGAGCAGCAGCAACTGGAGAACCCCCTTGAGAGGCTACAGGTGTTGAATCAGTGAACATACTTTCAGTAAGTGGAGATGATGGCATTATATTACTTCTTAGTTTTATTTATATTAGCTAATACAGAAGCGTGCATTTGTTGATTTTGTGTCAACAATTCAGACATTTCTGGAAAGTCTGTAAAAGCACCACTACGCGCTTTACCTTCTTCTGTTGAGATAAAATGGTTAACCATGAGAGGCACTAATTTTTGTGGATCAATGGGCATATATTACTCCGTAAAGACTACTATTGGGCTTGATTCTGCAATGCAAATTGAATCACAGCATTAATTGGTTGATTGTTTTGTTTAGATACTTTGGATATATCTTCGTAGGTTAATTCTTTAGTTTTACCATCAGAGAATTTCATCATAATCTTGCCTGATGCAGGAGCAGTTTGTAAGTAATTTAATACTTTATCTTCAAACTCTTTGCTATCTGGTTTAATACCTTTTTGCAATAATTCAGATTCAAATTGTACAGCGCCTTTTAAGCGTTGTTGAAAGGTGACTAATTTGTAAAAAGCATCATCTGCTGAATCATGTTTAGCATTAGGTAAAATCGGTTCTAATACTTTTAAGGTAGATTCATTAAAACGCACACCTTGTTGTTGATTAAGAACATCGGCGGCCATGCCCAATACATTCGAATGAAATGAGGCCATGACTTGACTCAAATCCCTAGAATTTTTAGGTAAAATTCCAGTCATATCTCCTATTTTATTTGCAATATTCGCTATAGCATCTGGGGATTTTTCAATAACATTTTGTACTTTTTCTTTTGCTTGTCCAGCGTAAGTAAAGATTTCAGGGTCGAAGTTAGTTAGCAATCTATCTACACCGATTAAAGCTTGTTGTTTAGCTACAACTGATTTAGTAGTATCTCCTGTTACTTCTTTGGTTGCCGGAAGATTGCCATACACATTGGTCATAGGAGGCATTAATGCAGCAGCAGCAGTATTAGTTTGACTTCCACCACTAGCCATGCCAGCCATAATAACATTGCGCATAGCTAATTGTTGCAACTCTGCGGGGTCCATTGTCTTGCGTTGATCAGCTTCCTCTTGAGTTACTACACCTGCTTTAACATCTAGTTTATTTTGATGTTCAATAAAAGCTGCTAATTTAGCTGGATCACCCGCGTACTGACTTAAACCCATTAGCATTGTTGCGTTAGATGCGCCTAATTCTGCTAACTTTTGAGGTTGCAAAGCTTTCATTGCTTCAATTTCTAATTGAGCCTTTTTAACAGCGATTTCTTGTTGACCTTGGCCCAGCATTCCTGATTGATATGCTCCAGTTTGAGCTACTTGTTGTTGTTGTAAATTCAATTGCTGTTGTTTAAATAAATCTTCCTGTTTAGCACGTTCTTGTTGAGCGGCAATTTGCATCAATTGCATCTGCATTTGATTGGCTTGATTAGAATACCCTAAACCTTCTTGAGATTTAAGTACAGCAGCTTGACGTTGAGCTTCTTGTTGGGCTTGAAATTCTGCCAATGCTTGTTGCTGAGCTAGAGCATTTTGTGAGGTTTGCATACCAGCGGCTATTTTAGCACCTTCTAATATGTTTTGACCGTACAGAGGTGTTCCTGCTCCATAGGGTTGTAATCCCATAGATGGCATATTCTTTGCAGCTAAATTAGCTACACCTTGACCTTGAGCTGGTTGAATACTTAAAGGCATTAGAATGAACTCCCCGCACTTAAACCACTACCATTATTTTGACCATAGAAGCCATAATTAGAGGGATAGTTACTATACGGATTAGATTGATTACCTTGATTGAAGTAGGGGTACAAGGAGCTATAGGCTTGTAGCGCTCCCTGATTTGCTTGATTAGCATTATACATCTGTGCTTGGGATTGTTGAGCAGCGTTATTAGCTTGAGCGTTCATACCAGCAATATTAAGCAATCCAGAGGATTTAGCAGCGCCAGTATTAAGATAAGCATTAGCTTCTGTTGTGCCTTGATTAGCGTACAGAGATGCTATATCTTGACCAGTTGCTAAATTAGCGTTAGCGAGTTGTGTACCTGTACCTAATGATGCAGATGCTTGATTTTGTCCTAAAGCTGGGTATAATTGTGCAGCAGTATTCGCACCGCTTTGTCCAGCACCTAAACCAACCATTTGTTGAAGGTTTTGTTGATATCCACCAAACGCAGAACCTACTTGACCCATATATGTGTTATAGTTTTGACCTACAACACCTGTGGCGTAATCTAACAAATTCTTTTGTAATGTACCAGATGCTAATAGACCTTTAGATGCGGCTTGCTTGTTGATAGCATCCATACCTTGAGTAATAGCAAATTGAGTGCCTGGGTTATTATTAAAGGCTGTAAGGGGATCGTAAGCACCTGTAGCTGTATATTCAGTGCCTGGTTGAGTACCAAACAAGGCTTGATATGTTGGAGAATTTAAGAATTGTTGTAAACCAGCATTACCGGCGGCACCAGTGCCTGCTGTTGATCCAGCAGCAGTATTAGGCGTAACTGTATCAGGCAGTGTAAATGGAGTATTAACACCATTAACCGCATCAGGAACAGCATATCCAAGGGATTTTAATTGCTCATTGTATTGTTTAAGTAAACCTTGTTGAGCTTCATAAGGGGCATTAGCTGCTTTAAGTGCAGCAGCTTGTTGCTGATTTACGGCTTGTTCCGCGGCAGTTCGCGTAGTAGAATTATTATAAAAATCCTCTGGAGACAAACTCCAAGTACCTGTGACAGGATCACGATAGTTAGTACGCCATCCAGTGCGTTTCGTGCCGAATGACATTTGTTGTAAACTATTTTTAATATAATCGGTAATTTTGTCTGGCGTTGTAGTATAAGCATTAGGATCGGCAGCACTTAATAGAGAAGAACCAGAGGGAGCACCTGACTCACCAAATATTTGCTTACCATATAAGTTTGCTTGTTGAATGCGCGAGTTTTGTTCAGCAAGATTAGCAGTACCGCCTTGAGGAGTACTTAAACCCATACTGGCTGATAGAGCATCTTGTGCATTGTACCCAGCAGTTCTAAAAGGTTGTGCTAAGGCTTGTGATAAATTAAACCCAGCGTTAGTGTTAGATGTAAGTTGGAAGATTGCTCTGTTATATCCAGTGTTTAACACATTAGTAGCAGAATTTAAACCAGTGTTAAGAGAGTCAACACCTTGATTCATGTAACTTCGAGAAGCTTTAATAGCATTGTCTAATGCTGCATTAAGTTCTTTATTATAGGCTTCAAGCAATGGGTCCTCCCCACCGCCCATCATTTCAGCAACTTTATTGCCAAGCAATGAACCGGCAACACTACTGCCGGTCGCTGCTAATGCCATTCCTAATTCCATAATAGTCTCGTTATTCTGTTAGTAAAGCTATGTCTGTATTTCTATCAATATCTTTAAAAGTTTTTAGGATTGTGAATCCCATTTTTTCAGCTACTTTTAAAGCTGGTATATTCTGTGTATCAATAGTTGTAATGAGATTGCAATTAACTTCTGCTTTAATGCCGTCTAAACATACTTTTAAAATCTTTGCTGTATTTTTATGTCTGTACTTTTTATAAATACCAGCATGAAATGTTATAATGCTGCCTGAAATATCCCTGAAGAATATAAAACCTACATCTTCATTGTTATCTTTTATTAAAAACCATGAAGCCCTAGTAAAATCTGGATTCCATTTAGTTATGTCTGATATGCCCAATACCTGAGTACAAAGTGCATCTTTATGCAGCGAGCATTTAATTTCGTATGGATCATCTAGTTTGTACAAAGTTACCATATTAAATAACCTGATAGGTAAAATGAACACCGTACGTTTGTGAAGCTGCTGTGGTTGCTACAAATGTTGCTGTAGCTCTATCGTTACCTGCATCCCCTGAAATAGCACCACATTCGCTTACAACAGAACTAGAGGAGATTGTGCCAGCACATTGCCCGCTTGATCCAAAGTTACTAGCTACTGGTAAAGAGATACCTAATACCGTGTTGCCTGTAGCTGTTGCGTCTATTGTAATTAATCCACTTACAGTTACAGTAGAACCTACTCTCATGTAGTTAAAATCAGCGTTTACTAATGCAGATGAATCAATATTCGTTGTATTAGTAAGCGTTGGAGTATACACACCAGAGGCTAAAGTAGGTCCATTAGCTGCTGCTGTCACTAATCCTTTAGCGTTAACTGTGATGCTTGAAACTGTAAAACTTCCTACTGTTGCGTTAACGGTTGCTAAAGTAGTCGTTAATGCTCCTGCTGAAGTAGTAATATCACCAGTTAGTGCAGGGAATTGTGCTGCTGCTAATGTTCCTGTTAACTGCGTTGTTCCTATACTTAAATTGCCTTGATTAACATCTATTGTAGGATTACCAGATACCCCGTTAGCATTTGTAATACTAATTTTAGAGGAGCCAGTAGCTAATACTCGTGCTACAAATCCACTTGATGTAACAACAACTAATCCATTACTTCCTGATACTGATAGAGCATTAGCAGCAAATTCTACAAAGAATTGATACCAGGTACTTCGCATCATCCCTGTTGAAACGTTAATAACCGGGTATGTCTGTGCTGGCAATCCTTTAGAATTTATAGGCATAACGTCCCCTAATACGAATCAACCACGCCACGCACAAGTAAAGAATTCAAAGCAATGTCTGCTTTATCTGTTAAAGTAACCTTAAACACCCAATCACGTGCTGTTCCAAGACCAGTAACACGAGGGCGTCTAGTATAATCTCCAGCAATTCCAGTAGATAAAGTAATAGCATTGCTGTAAGTATTTCCACCATCTCTTGAGTAGTAAAAGTTTAAATTAGCCGTAGTAGCAGGGGTTAGTTTTAATCCTACTCCTGTAGTGCAATCTACTTCTGCTTCGTACATAGATAGATTTTTCTTTTGTTCTGACGTTATTTTAGTTATTCTAGTGCGCGTTATACTGTTTAAAGACGCTGTTTCAGTAACTACATTGTAATCTTCTTTGTATATGTTGCCATCATAGATATCTGTCCAAAGATTCATCTTTTCAAAATTAGTAAGCGTGCCACCTCTAAACATTTGTTGCTGGCCAGAAGATAAGCTTTGTCGTTCTACCCATTCTTTTAACTCAAGATCATACACAAATGTAGTATTCATCGTAGGCACAGTAAGGTAATACAGCACCTGTCCTAGCACAGTATATTCTAATTCTGAATACATGTTAGCAAACGAGGAGTTCCATAAAGAATACCAATTATCCCAAGTGTATACTGATTGAGCGTCCCACGTTAGATTTTGCAATTGAGTGGGATCGTTTATCTGCCAACTAATAGAAGGAACGGATAACGGTACAATTTCAACACCATTGTAAAGATATATTCTAACACCACCTTTACGCGTTATACCAGCGAATATAATCCCATCATGAAACACTTGTAATGTGCGCACTGAAAACAATCCCATAGGGAACGTACTTTGAAATTGTTTGCTAAATGGATTAGTGCCATCATTAATATATACGTTAACAGATTCTTGACCAAAGCAATGCAAGTTATCTTTATATACTACAGCAGCAAGTATTTTATTGGCTGATGCGGGAACACTAAATACTTCTGAGGCATTCCAAGTAAGAATATCACTAAGGTTATAATACACTCTACCATTAGCTGTGATAATATTGTAATCTTCCGTGAAATCCGCGTAAGTGACTCCATTAGGGAAATCACCATCTGTAATTTGTGTTAATGTGTCTGTAGACATATCAAAACAATATGAAGCTGTAAAATTCCAAATGCCTACTTGATCGTTAGAGTTTACTGTAAAAAATACAGAACTATCATCATTAGGAATAAGAGCTAGTTGACCTATAACATTTTTAGTACCATCTGCAAATAACTCTATAAATTGATTCTGGCAGACTGTAAAACAACGTGTATAGGTGATAGTTCTTGCAGTAAACACTTTTCTAGCATTGGTATAGCCAGATGTTGCAAATAACGTGTAACCGGGTGTAGGGATCAAGGCTTGTTTATACTTGCTATCTTCATCTGGTAATGAATCACGTTGTATATACCAATTAATAGTGCGTTGTGGATTAACTGCAATATACTTATTTTTGTATGATCCACCAACTAAATTAATTTCCATATTTAGTATCTTCTAACTTTAAGTTTAAGTGGAGTCTTGTCAGCAAAACTTGCTTTAAGAATTGTGTACAATCTATCTGCTTCTGGTTTTATTTTATCAAGTTCTACAAACTTACCAGATGAAAACGCTAATTTAGCAGCTAGATTAAACACAATTGTTTCTAACCATTCTTGTGGAAGATCAACGTCATTCGTAGCTCCAGACATATCTTGTATTTTATCAACGTAGACAAATGATATAATATTGTGAACGTCTGCCGGAGCAGGATATAAGTACATATTGCTGGTATGCGGAATAGCACCTGATAATACAGCATCAAAATAAAGATTGTTTGGTCGGCCAGCACTAGATTTTAATGGAAGTTTCCAGTATTCATTATGTGATAACGGATCAATAGATACTTCGCTATTACTATTCTTAAGATCAATAGTTGTACCATAAAGAATATCTAATGGTTTGTTAATTAATGAAGTGTACGTCACTACTGTGTTAGTAGCTGCTGCTGCACCAGTTAACGCTACGTTTATTGTTAAAGTTGTACTTGTAGGAATAGTGGCAATCGTTGTCCATTGTCTAGTGCCGTCATCAAGTTCTATCCCTATTTTATCAGCAACAGTCATTCCAGTCGTAGAACCTATAGTTAATGACGTGGCTCCAGAGATAGCGGCAGTTGTGATAGTTGTAGATTGATATGATGTAGTGCAATGTGCAGAACCGCTAAGGCTACCTATAGCGTATTGATAAGTGTTTAAGGCAGGAAATAAATATGCACGTCTGCGCTTAGAAGGTTTAACATCGTCTATTGACCATGTTTGAAGCATGGAGTTAAGCTTAATAACTGCAAATGATAAATCGTTAGCACTCACAGATGTATCATCACGACCATAGGTATTAATTTCTTGATAGGCTCGTAAGATGATTTCATCACGATTTAAAGACCATGTGTAAGTACCGGAAGTTGACATTGATTACTCGTAAATAAATTCAGTGATAACAACGTAGCCATTAGAGCCGTTACCGCCTGCCGCGGCACCGTTGTTATTATAGGTGCCTCCGCCACCTCCACCTGCCCCATATGCTTCTCCATTTAACCCGGTGAGTACAGTTGTAACATGGCTGGCACCACTGCCGCCTCCTAATGGTCCGTTTCCTCCAGGAGTTGTATGGCTGGATAATAGCACACTTCCTCCGTACATTCCAGAGGAGCCGCGATTGCCTACTACTGTGATATCACCAGTACCAGCCGTTCCGCCTGCTCCGGGCGTAGCACCATTTCCAACACTTCCTCCTCCACCTGTGCCTCCATTTGCTACACAAATTGTTCCAACACTTGTGGCGTTTCCGTTAGTGCCATTATTATTACCCGCGGCACCTCCGGCACCACCTGCTCCTATAGTGACCGTTTTACTGGCCCCTATAGTTGCTGCTGTGGCATATTTTTTAGAATATCCTCCACCTCCACCACCTCCGGCTGAACCAATATTACCTGCGGCAAGAGCAGCTACACCTCCACCACCTGCACCTCCACCTATACATTCAATGATACAATAAGCCATATTTGCGGTAGGTGTATATGTGCCGTTTGCTGCAAAGGTCTGGACGTTAACAGTTTTAAACCATTTGCCAGAGGTCATATTAGCAGCATTACCAGAAGCGGGTGTGCCTAAAGCGGGAGTTACTAGTACAGGCGAGGTTAAAGTTTTATTTGTTAAAGTATCTGTACTATCTCTGCTTACATAAGTGCCTGTGCCCTGAAATGTTACAGTTCCTGCTGTTCCTGATAATGTTAACGATTCTGTTACAGCAAATGTTTTTCCATTTGTAAGTGTAAAGGTGCCTGTGGTCGCTGTTACAGTCAACCCATTATAAGTACTTGCAGTAATAGTTTTATTTGAAAAAGCTTCAGAACCTGCTAAAGTAGCAAGCGTTCCCGTAGTAGGGAAGGTGACAGTAGTGCCTGCTGTGAGTGTAAAGGTTGCAGAGAACGCACCACTAAATGTAACAGCCCCACCAGTAGTTAAAGCACCAGCTAATGTGACTATGTTACCATTGTATTTTAATGCTGTGATATTAACGTAATTAGTGGCTAGTTGTAAAGGACAAGTGTTGCCCAATCCGTCATTAACAGATTTTAATACTGTCGTAAAACCTAAATTATCATAGCCTACATTAATTAAACTTCCGTATGTATTTGCAGGATATAACCCAACGTAACCAGCCATATATTATTTTCTCATGTATTCTGTATCGTCACTAGAGAGCCATTGCTTTCCATCTCTAGGACTTGCCCATTCATTGCCGTATTCTTTTGGATGGGGTATGGATTCATATTGTTCTGTTTTTAATAAACGTTTAACTATGTTACGTTCTGCGCTGTGTTCGTATTTTCTAAATTCTTTTTGTGTTTTAGAACCAGCAAAGCCCATACAGGGTGACTTTCTACGGCTTCTACTCATGTACACCTCTATCCGCATAGAAGATTGTTAAGGTTTAGTGTGCGGATATTAATCTGAACTTAAAGGATCATCGTTTGCGATATCCCAAGGAGTAGCTCCAGTGATATCATCATTTGCGTTAGTGTCATTAAAATTCTGTAAAACTCTTGTTTCTGTAACTCCTTCTTCGGGAGGAATTACGTATGGCACTAAACCGTAATCTGTTGGAAACACGTGGCGTTTACAAACTAAGGAACCACCGTAACCCGTATCATTTTCTAGTTTAGTTGCTTCT
>Ga0137433_1001015_pt1 | contig 12856 bp, 8 predicted proteins | sample EasRivERMZT840_2_FD_102335 | JGI IMG/M metagenome (GOLD analysis project Ga0137433, IMG submission 102335) | Soil microbial communities from meander-bound floodplain in the East River, Colorado, USA - East River MetaG ERMZT840_2 | ecosystem: Environmental > Terrestrial > Soil > Floodplain ...
GGGCGGGGTGGCGCAAGCGGCCATGCTGATCCACCAGGTAAAGCCGGAGTATCCGCCGCTCGCGAAGGTCACCCGGACACAAGGAGTTGTTCTTCTCGACGCGGTTATCGATAAGGAAGGATCGATCCAAAGCCTTCGTGTGATCTCAGGCCATCCTCTGCTGAATCAGGCGGCGTTGGATGCGGTCAAACAGTGGAAGTACCGGCCCACCTTGTTGAATGGTGAGCCGGTCGAAGTGAGTACAACGATCACGGTAACGTTTACGTTGCAGCGCTAATTGTTACGGCGTTGCCGCGATCGCAGCATCGGCCAGGACGAAACCGGCTCCGACGGCATCACATGGATCGCCGTCGCAGTTGCCGTCCCACGAGATCGTTGCTGGATGATCGAAGTCGAAGATGTCGCGGTTGCCGTTCGGTGGAACCGGAAGCGCAGTGCTCTTGATGATGGTTTCGACCTGAGCCTGCGTCAGAGTCGGGTTCTTCTGCAGCATGAGCGCAGCCACTGCAGCCACGTGCGGGCTGGCCATGGACGTCCCTCCGACGTAAAAGAAGTTCGTCTGGCTGCCACGAAGATCGCCGATACCGCGTGAATGCCACGGCAGACGCGAGAAGCCCGGATCACCGGGGAATGGCCCTCGAACCCACGAGCCGGGCGCGAGAACATCAAGCTGCTGCCCGGCCAGGGCGCGGCTGCTGAACTCGGTCACATAGAGATCGTTCACTGAAGTCGGATCGGCTGTCTCTCCACTGTTGGGCAACATTGGAGCGAATGGGTATTTCAACCACCACATTCGGTACCGCGGATTTCCGTCGGTCGGCTTCAGCCACTCTTTTGTCCAACCCGCAGCGCCGGCTGAAATGACCGGGGCATAAGCTCCCGGGAACCCCATTCCGAACTCTCCTTCATTACCCGCGGCTGCCACAACGATCACACCGTTTGCGATGGCATCATCGATCGCAGCTTTTTCACCAGCGGTGAAATCCGGCCCGCCCAGACTCATGTTGATCACCATCGGCCGGTATCCTGCTTTTGCGAGTCCGGTCACATAACGGATGCCGGCGATGATCATTTCATCCGTGCCGAAAACAACCTTCTGCGACGGTATCGGTCCCGGGTTGTCGCATTTCGGAAGAGCAGGAAGTTGGTAATCCGCCAACACCTTGACTGGAATGACCGTGACGTTTGGTGCGATACCCCGCACCGTTACAGGTGGAAGCGGGAATCCGGCAGCTGCGTCGAAGTTGCTGTAATAGTCGTACCCGAGAATTGTGCTTGCGACGTGCGTGCCGTGAGTGGATCCCGTTGAGCCAACCCAGGTGCTCTGCTGCAGTTTACCGGGTTCGGCGGAAACGCCGCAGGGATCGAGATTGGCTACTTTAAAAATCACCTGCTGGCTGAATCCGGTCCCCAGATGCGTCGCCACACGAGCCTTCGGAAAATACTCGTTCCAATATGGAACCAGCCCCGTATCGAGGACTGCGACGTAGGCACCGGATCCGGTTTGAGAGACGTTCTCGATGTTCATCAAGTCGGCATCCCAGGTTGAGAACACACCGACTGTTGATGCCGCAAAGCTCGTCAACGCGATAAACGCGAGCACAACTAAACCCAGGAGGTTTGCTTTTTTCTTCATAGGAGCTTCCTTTCGCGAACCGACATCGTATTCGACGGATGTCCTATTGTCGACAGTCAGTCCGAGTCATTTCGCAGGGGCGGCGCGGAGCGTTTTGATCTTCTCTTCCAGGGTGCGGCGCTCTGCGGGATCGGTCTCAAACTTCAGAGCTTCTTCGTAAATCGCCGCCGCGATCTCGGGCCGGTTTTCGCGTTCGTAGTACGGGCCGAGAAAGAAACTGACCATGAAGCCGGACATTCGTGGTGTGGCCAAAGCGAGTAGTGCGGTTGTGGCAATCCGGCGAACTTCGCGCGTGGTGTCGGATTTCAGACGCGCTTTGAAGTCAGCGAACATCAGCCGGTACGCTTGCGGAAGATCCTTTCGCTCCTTCTCCACGAGTTCCATTACGCGCTGAAGCGCCGTGAGCTCCGCCGCAGGATAAACCGGCATATCGAGAAACGCCGGTTGAGTTTTGAGACGCGCGATGTCCTGGATAATGTCGGCGACGAGATCGGTGTCCTGGGCCAACCTTGTGTAGTTCACTCGATCGGCGGTATCGCCCGGACCGTGATAGTCCTTGTGGGTGGCGTGGGTGAAAAACAAATAGGGCACTTTTTTCAACGCAAATCCGGCGAAGTCGCTGCGCGGGCCAATCAGATCTGTACCGGCAACAAGCATATCGGCGCGAGTGCGCTTTTCCACGACGGCGGCGAGGTCCTTCGAGTATTCCGCGCCGAGAACGAACATCGTCCAACTGGACAGATCCATGAACTGGCGGCCCATCGTGTCGAAGATGATCGCGGCCTGCGCGTTGGCTAGCGGGTAGAGAGGATTGTCGACGTAGTAACGGGAACCGTTCAGCCCCTGCTCTTCGTCGTCAAACGCGATGACCACAAGCGATACCGGCAGTTCCCTGCCCTTCAGTTCCCGAATCAATTCGAGTATGACGGCGACTCCCGTGGCGTTGTCGCTCGCCGAAGGCATACCTGGCCCCTGGCCATCGTAGTGCGCGCCGAGAAGGATGTAGCGTTCCGCTGTACCGATTTTTCCGATGACGTTCTGTCGCCGTCCGCCGAAATTTTGTATCTGAACGTAAGCGCCGAAATCCCTCAGCGCTGTCGAAATGTACTCGGCAGCCATCGCTGCGCCATTCGAGCCGGCGCGGCGTCCTTCCAAAACGGGGTTGGAAAGCCATTCGACATGCGCTTTGAGGCGATCCGGGGCAACCGCTGATATGGAAACGATCGCGACGGCCAATGTGGCCAGGAGGGCGCCCAGTGTGTTTTTCAATGTTCTACGCATGTTTTCCTTCCGTCTGCGTCAGCGCAACCAGCGCCACGACGTAGGCCGCCAATCCCACTACGAGCGTCATCGTAACGCCCCAAAAAACCGCGACCACGACTGCCAGCACGGATGACACGACCGAGAACGCTCCGTTGATTCCCCAATACCACGCGGTCGGCGCGCTTTCATGTGTGTATTCGGCTTTCTTGATGCCCAGCGGGAACGCCATCCCCATGAAAAAGCCTGACGGAAACAACAGCGCCGCCGATACCAGAATGCGCACGGGTGTTGATGCCGCCGCCAGCGCCGCGGTCAGCGGCGGCCCGGCGAAGATGAAGCCCGCGAGTACCACCGGTAACAACCAGAGCCACCGGGCCAGTCGATGCGAATACAAGCTGCCGATACTCGATGCGAGCAAGAGCACGAAGAGTACAACCGTCAGACCGTAGATCGGATGACCGAGGAAAACGATCAGGCGCTCGAGTTGCCCGATCTCGACCATCATGAAGGCCAAACCGATCGCGGCGAAATACACCATCAGCCAGACGGAATGCGTCTGTCGTACACGCCTGCGAAGCGCAAGCGGCGCAACGATCGCAAGCACGCTCAGACCGGTGACGATACCGAGAAGCGTCCCCAGGACTTTCACCGCCTTGAGATTGATCTGATTCATCCCCTGATACGTCTCGGGCTTCAGCAGGTCCCCGGCCCGCAGCATGTGGAAGAAGAACGGCGTATCGTCGGTTGGAGCCGCAATGTTGAGCGGGTAGGTCCGGACCAGTTCGTCATACCCGTCGCGCGATGCCACGGCTTCGAACTCCGGTCGTTCGGCCAGTCGCGGTGTCAGCACCGGGACGAACTCCATGTCTTTGGACAACTGGCCGATATGATCGATTTCTTCATCTGTGAATGGACGGCGCGACACCAGAATCGTCGCGACGCTGTATTGCCCGACCTCCGATGTGTCCTGCTTTCGGACGACCATGATGTGCCGGCGCGGATCTTCAACCCCGATTTCCGTCAGCGAGGCCGTTGCCAGCGCCGTCAGCCGCAACGTTTCCGCCGGCTGCGCCTCGTAGTACCAGCGCGACATGGTCAGGATTCCGTCGGCCGTGAGGTGGTTCAAAAACGTGACCCAGGCCTCCTTTGTATAGAGGCCGTTTTCAGTCAGAACGTAAGCGCCCGCAGACGTCGCCGCCCATGTGTCGATGAGCGACGCCTGGATGATCCCGAACTGTTCTGAGGATCGCGCAACATAGCTTCGGGCCTCGTCGTGAACAAGCGTCACCGCGGGATTCAAGTGCAGGCTGCCGGCGTATTCCGCAAACCGGCCGGTGAGGACACCCAGGATGTCGGGGTTGATTTCGACACCGGTAACGTGACGTTGACCGAACACCAGGGACGTCAGAATATCCCTGCCGCCGCCGACTCCGATAACCAGAACCGAGGTCTCGTTTCGCAGGAAGTGCGCGAGCGCCGTGACGTCATATTTCAAATGCTGAAGAGCGCCAAGGTTTCCGTCGAATTTCGTGATGACCGTGGCCGCTCCGGAATCGATATTCAAATACAGCTGATCCAGTTGGCGATCAGGTTTGTACGCGGGACTCATCCCCCATCCGAACGGCTCGCTGCCTGTTTCGCGGACATAAATGCGCGAGAGAGCATTCCACTTCTCGTACAGACCATCGTGCCAGTTGCGTCCGCCCTTGAGCCACTGGATGTCGATTGTTTTGACGGATTGATTGATTGCGGAAAACACAAGCAGCAGCGCGCACACCGCCGATGCAATCCATCGCAGTTTTCCGGAAATCGAGAACGCGAAAAATGCGGCCGCGAGCGCTGCGATGCCGGCATTCAGCAAAACAGCGGTCGGCGCATGCACGCTGTTGAGGATGGGAATCGTCAACAGACAACCCAGAGCCGAACCGGCGAGATCCGCCGCATACAGCTTTCCCGTGAATGCCGGGAATCGAGTGAGCGCGACGCAGATGACGACACCCGCAAACACAAACGGAATCGCGATCAGCGTAAATGCGAGGACGGTCCAGCCCAGTCTGGTTTCCGGATCCGCCGGCACGTACAACTGAGCTGCGAAACAAACAGCGCTCGTCAGCGCGAACAACAGACCTGCATTCGCCAGCGTCCGGTGCGGCTCGCGCTTCCTCATCACTTCAACCAGAACCGCGCCCGCAGCGATACCGAACATGGCGAGCGAAAGCGCCATGAACGCGAAGTGGTACCACATCGTGACGCTGAAGATGCGCGTCAAGAAGAGTTCCAGTTGAAGGAGAGACAGGGTCGTTAAGAACAGACCCGCATAGGTGAACCGCGTCGGTTCAGCGCTTACAGATAAGCCAGCGCCTACCCGTGTCACCCGAGCTTACCTTTTGAAGGAAAACACGATGCCGATGCCTGCTTCGAGCATGTTCAACGTCTGACTCTCGCTCTTTATCGTAGCCAGCGGATCGGCGAGCGTTGGCACGGAAATATTGAACCGGGCGCTCGGAATCATGTACCCGCGAATGTCGAATCGAACACCGACCGGGCCGGCAGGCAGGACCTTAACTCCGCCGCCGTAATTCAATGCCCATTTGTTTCCGATCTTTCCGAACGCAGGACGGCCCGAATCGTCGGTACCGAAACTGAAAATCGATCCCAGGCCGGCAGTCAGGTAGGGCTTGACTTTGGACAGTGGCGCCTGAACGAGAACGTTGCTGTTGTAAATGATCGCCTTCGTATTTGCCTCAATGAAATTCGGAGCGTAGCCGATCGTGTGCTCGCCACCGAAAACGTTGCCGTGGCCGATGCGAAGACCAAAGCTTCCAAAAGTGGACGGATTGAAAGTACTCGCTGTCGATGCAGCCTGGCCCGCCGTTCGGATATTCAACTTACCTTCCTTTTGGGTGGAGCCGTAGATGGTGAAATCGCTTTCTGCATGCGCAGTAACGACAGAGAGAATGCATGTGAACACTAGAAAACATCCAAGTCTTTTCATGGCGAGAAATTATAATCCAATGACTTGTGCCCAAATGAAGGCTATTTCCCTCGTCTCAGCATTCCTCATCGGCACCACCGTGGCGCTCGCGCAGGTGGATGAAGCCCGCCAGGCGATCCAGCGTGAAGACTACGTTCGCGCCGTGAACATCCTTTCCGAGGAACTGGCGGTCCGGCCGTCACCCGATGCTTATCTCTACCTCGGCATCGCATACCGCCGCATGAAGGAATACGCGAAAGCCGAAGACCTGTTCAAGGAAGGCAGCAAGCGCTACGAGAACGATGCGCGGTTCCACACCGAACTGGCGAATATGTTTCTCGAGAACAACGACTTCGACGCCGCAAAGAACGCATTTCGCATGGCGCTTGCCGTGGATCCCGGAAACTACTACGCGTCCGATCAGCTGGCCGTAATGGACATGAGCCAGGGTGACGTGCAAGCCGCTCTCGAAGCCTGGAACAAAAGCGACCGGCCGCACATCAATGACATCCTGCACAACTACTATCTCGGTTTCGGTTCGTGGGTCGTCCGGGACGCGATCGCGTTTCAGCCGTCGGGGACATTGAAGTACAGCGAGTGGAAAACAACCGAATGGCGCCTTCTGCAAACCGAGAACTTTTCGAACGTGGGTATCGAGATCGAGCCGACCCGCGTCCCCGACCAGTACAACGCCGTCGTGCGTACATCGCGGAAGACAAACAGCCTGTCCGGCTTTGCGTTCAACCTCATCAGAGGTGCTCCCTTTGAGACGACATACGTCAACCTCTGGAACATGCGCAACAGCGGAGTCAACTTCAACGGCCTCTATAGATGGGACGCGAACCGTCGTCGCGCGGAAGGGCTGCTGAAAATCCCACTGCCGATCGGCGGACTGGTACAGCTGGAACTCGGCGATATATGGCGGAAGGAAAGATGGGATGTCTCAAAAATCATCGAGCCGGACCTGCTCCCCGACGCCCGCTTCGATTACGATGACAACGGGATATTCATTTACGCGAAACACATTCCTCATTATCGCGTTGAGCTGGGTGGAGGCTTCAACTATCGGAACCGCGCAGCTAGCGGAAACCTTCCGCAGATTTATACCGACAGCCTGAACACCGGCAAGTTTGGGGCGGACGTAACGCTCCGCCTTTTCGGCGGAAAGTATCAGAACCAACTTCGGCTGGAAGCGTTCACAGCGCAGCCTTCGATCGTCGGCAACCTGCGATTCACCGGAGGAACGTCGACACTCGATAACCGCCTGACCCTGTCCAAAGACAGCCGCACGTATTTCGACTGGTCCTTGAAAGGCGGCTCGGCTCGCGGACAACTGCCTGTGGACGACTATTTCGTGCTGGGGCTCGAGCGCCAACCGAAAAATCTGCTGCGCGGCCACACCGTTGCCGATCACGGCAAGTACGGCAACGGGCCGATGGGAACCGACTTCGTGCTCCTCAATACCGATGTCGAACGCCGCCTGGCGACGATTCCCTTCTTTAACATCCTCAATATTCCTTACATCACCATGAAGTGGGAATTGTTCTTCGACGCCGCAAAGACATGGGATCGCGCCGACGTCTTTCAACCGAGCAAGTTGCTTCTGGATACCGGCGCGGGTCTCAAGTTTGAAACTCCGACCAACTCTTTCACGTTCGTATACGGACGATCTCTGAGGGACGGCCAGCAGGTCTTTTACGGATATTACGAGCGGCGACTCTGGTAAGGGTCGGACCCTTGCTTTATCAGCTCGATGGGTCCGACCCCGAATTTCTTACCGGAGATCCTTTCGCAGATCCATATTCTTGACCAGACGGTGCAGATAGTTGGGATGAAGATCGAGCAGTTTCGCAGCTTCGGTGAAATTCCCCCCGGCCTGTTCGATCGCTTTGAGGATGAGTTGCCGTTTCACGCTGTTCACGGCGTCGTGATACCTCAACTGGCTCGCGTGTGACGGCGAGGTAGTTTCCACGACACTCTCAGGCAGATCTTCAGCACGGATCCGCTCGGAAGAGCCCAGCACGACGGCACGCTCCAATGCATTCTGTAATTCGCGCACATTCCCGGGCCAGTCGTATTGCCTCAGCAACATGTGGACCTCTGGCGAAATCCCCAGAACCGTGCGGTTGACCTGCTTCGAATACTTGTCGATAAAGTGCATCGCGAGCAGCGGAATGTCCTCACGGCGATCGCGCAACGGCGGCAGCAGGATCGAGACGACATTCAGCCGAAAGAACAGGTCCTGGCGGAAAAGATTCTGTTTCACGGCTTCGTCGAGATTGCGGTTCGACGCAGCGATGAGCCGGATATCTACTTTTATCGGCCGCGTTCCGCCGACGCGTTCGAACTCGCGTTCCTGAAGCACGCGCAACAGCTTGGCCTGAAGCGGCTGTGCAAGTTCACCGATCTCGTCGAGAAAGAGTGTCCCGCCGTCGGCGACTTCGATCTTTCCTTTCTTTTGAGCGATTGCGCCGGTAAATGCGCCACGCTCGTGGCCGAAGAGTTCGCTTTCGAGGAGCGATTCTGTGAGGGCCGCGCAATTAATGGCGACAAACGGCTTGGCCGCCCTTTTGCTGTTCCGGTGAATGGCGCGGGCGACGAGCTCCTTGCCGGTTCCGCTTTCGCCGCGAATCATGACGGTCGAATCGGTGGCGGCGACTTTGCTGATGAATTGATACACGTCGTGCATGCGGGCACTGTCGCCAATCATGTCGTGCTCGATACTGATCTCTTCCTGCAAACGACGGTTTTCACCTTCGAGCCATTCGACGTAGCGCGCGTGCTCGAGAGCCACGGCCGTGACGGATGCAATGGCCGTCAGCAGATGCAGGTGGTGCTCGTCGAGTTGCGCGCTGGAGCGAGTCGTGTCGGTGTAAATGACACCAAGTTTGGACTCGAACACCAGCAAGGGCACGCAAAGCAACGCACGGATCTGGGAGGCCACCAGACTTTCCGCCGAATGGAACTGTTCTTCGCTGAGAACATCGTTCGCCATCACGGCGACGCCGTCCTGCATGACCTGACGCGCAATCGTCCGGCTGATGCGGAATGGTTCGCCGTCTGCAGAACCGGCATGCCGGTAAACGCCAGTGATGAATTCGTCGGCATTCTGACCGGTCAGAAGGATCGCCGCACGCTCGACCGGCAGAATGTCGAACATCATCTCGATGACACGCCGTTGCAGATCTTCCGCCTTCTTGATTCCGTTGATCGCTGTGCTGATTCTCAGCAGCGCCGCGAGATCGCGCGCCAGCCGCGCGTTAGTCGGCAAGGATTCGGAAACCGCCTCCGGCTGCGGATGGATCGTGTCGCGGCTGCTGACCTTGACCGTAACCGTTGTCAGCAGTTGTCCGGCAAACGAGTCCGTCAAAGGCACTGCAGTCTTCTCGGAATCGTCGTCCCGAAGCAGAAAGACGAAATGCGAACTGCCGACCTTAACGCGATCTCCGTGCCGGAGCACGCTCTCGCGCACACCCTCGCCATTGACGTACGTGCCGTTGAGGCTGTCCATGTCGACGAGCCGAACTTCATCGCCGGTATTCCGAATGGAGCAATGCTTCCGCGACACGAGCGGGTCGTTAACGGCGACGGCGTTGCCCGTATCACGACCGATGACGGTTTCGGGGCTCACCAGGGGTATGGTCGTCCCCTTCAGCGGTCCCGCGATCGCGATCAGTCTGGGTTCCATAGGAAAGCCAAATACTAACCGAATTGACGCGTTATCGAAACCGGTCCCAGAAGGGTTCGGTCCCGGCCGCCAGAATGACCACGCGTGAATAGCTCCTCACACCCTCCTCGACACTGTTGGCCTTCAGAAAAATGTCGAGAAGGTTTCGCTGGAAATCATTAACCCATGGGATCTGCTCTCTTCGAGCCCGTTCGAAAATACGTTGAAGGTCCTGACGCGGGCCGGGATCCAGCCGTTTTTCGAGCTCGCGGTTGCGGACATACATCCATAGGTTCAGCCAACCACTGTATCGGAACGCGGGATCGTCCGACATTATTGTCGCGAAAGTCGCGATGAGGTTCGCATCGCCTTCATCAGGATATCCCCGGACGTGCGCCAATTCGTGAGCAATGACAAACGGACGCTCGACATCGACGATGGTGTCGCTGATGACGGGTTCGTGCGGGAACGGGTTGAACACCCCATCGATACCCGCTGCGTGCAGCCAGGGGTTACTGACCCTTGAAATCTTGATCCGCTGCGCAGAATCCCACTCCGACCCGTCGATGATCCCCACGACCCGGCGCACCCGCCGGACCGCTTCGGCGCTAAGTCGGTCTTCGTCGTAGGCCGACTTCTGTTTCTCGCCGTACAGCCGGTTGACCTCCTCCAGGGCGCGTTCGGCAAAGGCTGTCATCGCCTCGTCTTGCGTCCGCCCGGAATCGACTTCCAGTTTTGCGGCGAGCGGCTGCCGATGGTAGTTGAGTCCCCACGTCCAGAAGAAGATCAGATACAGCGCTGCGGCGATGTTGCCCAACAAAACCCACCTGCGTTTCCATAGAAGAACGACAAGAAGCGCGATACCGACGGGTACAAGCACGTCCAGCCAGGAAATTGAAATCAGGTCCGCCATTCGGCCGGCGGCGGACGACAGTTTTGGGAATATCCATCGGCCATACAGCCGTTCTACAAAACTGCTAGGATAGAGGCCGGCCCACGAGGCTATGAAAGTCAGGAGAGAAACAGTCGGTAGAATCCACGCAAGGACGTTTCCGCGCAACACGGTAAAAATCTGCAAAATCCCCGTTTTAGGCTTGACCATCGGATTTCCCGTTTGTTACGATGCGACCCTTAAGTTAGATCGATTGATTGCCATCAAGTCCTTCATCTTCAAATAAATACGGCTAATCACAAAGGACTTTGGCCCTCTCGGAAACTCGGAAGCAGGAGTAAAACGAATTGGCCAAGAGCTTTTATACCTTTATTGTTATTCCACACGCCAGCCCGCGGCTGCATAAACTGAAGCTGCCGGTTCGGATACTCCATCTATTAGCAGGCATAGGGATTCTTTCATTTTTAGTAGCAGTCGGCCTGGGCTTCAACTACGCCAAGATGTCCTTCAAGGCGGCCGATTACGACAAACTTCAGACCGAAAACACCGACCTCAAAGTTGAAAAAAAGAATCTCGAGGTGGCGACCCGCAAGCTCGGCGAAAAGCTGAGCAACCTCGAACACCTTTCGGCAAAAATCCAGACAATGATCGAAAACGACCCCGCGACGAAGCAGGGCAAAGTCAACTCTCCGGCCATCGGCGGCTCGACGGTCGATTACGCCACCGCCGAGTTGATTCGCTCCGCCGACCTTAAAGAAGGTATCGACCTCCTCAAGGGCAAAACGGCGGAAATGGAAAGCCATCTTTCCCTGCTGGAACAGGTCGCGGTCAAACGCGCAACGATCCGGCGGCACACGCCGGACATCTGGCCGGTAAACGGCAACATCACGAGCCACTACGGAAACCGGCTCGATCCATTTAACGGCGACGCCGAAATGCATCTCGGTCTGGATATTTCCGCGCTCTACAACACGCAGATCCATGCGCCGGCGGACGGCGTGATCATTTATGCCGAGCGAAAAGCCGCCTACGGAAACCTTCTGATCGTGGATCACGGCAATGGACTCACGACGCGCTATGGCCATCTTTCCCGCGCGCTCGTAAGGCCCGGTCACAAGGTGAAGCGAGGCGAAGTTATCGGTCTTGTGGGCGTCACGGGTCGCACAACTGCACCGCATCTTCATTACGAAGTGCGCCTGAACGACAGGCCTGTGAATCCGCGGAAGTACCTGCCGAAGGGGTAAGTTGAGCGCGCTCGTGCCGTTGCCTTCACGTCCCCCTTTCCGTTACACTCGTCTATGCTCGACACGCTCCTCAAGAGGTTTGTAGGCTCCAGCAGTGATCGTGAAGTTAAGAAGATCCAACCGTTAGTTCAAAAGATCAATGATCTGGAATCCCGCGTTTCTTCGCTGACCGACGAACAACTTCAATCCAGAACAGCCGAATTCAAGCAACGCTTCGAAAAGGGAGAGTCGCTCGAAGACCTTCTGCCCGACGCCTTCGCCGTCGTCCGCGAAACCGGCAAGCGCGTTTTGAACATGCGGCACTTCGATGTGCAGTTGATCGGCGGAGTCGTTCTGCATCAGGGACGCATCTCTGAAATGAAGACCGGTGAAGGAAAGACGCTGGTCGCGACGCTGCCTGCGTACCTGAACGCGATGAGCGGCAAGGGCGTCCATGTGGTCACGGTCAATGATTACCTGGCCCGCCGCGATTCGGAATGGATGGGCCGTCTCTACAAATTTCTCGGATTGAGCGTCGGCGTGGTCCAGCACGGCCTGGACGACGAACAGCGCCGGCAGTCTTACGGTTCCGACATCACCTACGGAACCAATAACGAGTTCGGGTTCGATTACCTGCGCGACAACATGAAGTTCGACCTCGCGCACTGCGTCCAGCGCGGTCACAACTACGCGATCGTCGACGAAGTGGACTCCATCCTGATCGACGAAGCAAGGACGCCGCTCATCATTTCCGGCCCGAGCGAAGAATCCACGGACAAGTACTACCGCATCGACAAAATCGTTCCAAAACTCCGGCGCGATATGGATTATCAGGTCGATGAAAAGCACCGAACCGTGACACTGACCGAGGAAGGCAATGGGCGAGTCGGATCGCTGCTCGGGATCAAGGACCTGTTCGATGAGCCCTCCTGGGAAAACGTCGAGATCATCCATCACATCAATCAGGCCTTGAAAGCGCACACGCTTTACAAACGCGATGTGGAGTACGTCGTCAAGGATGGGGAGGTCATCATCGTCGACGAATTCACCGGACGACTGATGCCGGGCCGCCGATGGAGCGACGGTTTGCACCAGGGGGTCGAAGCCAAAGAAGGCCTTCGCATCCAGCAGGAGAATCAAACCCTCGCGACGATCACATTCCAGAACTACTTCCGCATGTACAAAAAGCTGGCCGGCATGA
>Ga0137433_1001019_pt1 | contig 12846 bp, 13 predicted proteins | sample EasRivERMZT840_2_FD_102335 | JGI IMG/M metagenome (GOLD analysis project Ga0137433, IMG submission 102335) | Soil microbial communities from meander-bound floodplain in the East River, Colorado, USA - East River MetaG ERMZT840_2 | ecosystem: Environmental > Terrestrial > Soil > Floodplain ...
GCTACGCTCCGGCCTCCCTGCGTCCCGCATCTCCAGCCAGGGAAACCCAAGAACCAACCACAACCAACCAAGGGGACATTCTCTCGTGAGTTAACTAGGGGACATTTCTAAAGAGTTTTGACAGCGGCGCACTGGATTATTTTGCGCGGTGCCGCTCGCTGCCAGACCTGTACGGAATTGCAGGAGAGACCTGGCGTGCAGGGACCGACCGACATAGATCGGTGCCCAAACGTAATTTCCGGAAGGTAGGGCAGCCGCGCTGCGGCGGCCCCGCGCCGTAACGGGGTCGTGACAGGGTCATGACGTGACGGGGTCAGTCTCGTATGTTTTTTGCGGTGACGATCCGAGCGGTTTTCCGCAAGCCATGCCTGCATGGAATCTCCCAGCCCGGTCAGGGCGACACGGGCATTTGTCCCGCCCTTTCAGGGCGGAGGGTTCATTTTCCTGATCCTGACCTGGGGCTTCACCCCAGGCTGTCATGTTGCCGGGCCTTTAGCCCTTGGTGACCGGTTGGGAGCGGAACCAAACGAAGTCGTGGCACTTGATGCGGTAGGGACGATTTCCACATCGCCAACCTCGGATTGGAAATGTCTCGAATCCTGGCCCATTCCATCTCATCGAGAAGCGTTGGCATTGCGGATCAGGGTCGTGGATGGAGCTTTTGGGATCGACAGGAAAGCCAGCTTCTGCCACTCTGTGACTGGCGCTCCACATTCATCACCCTGTTTATATGTGCGATCAAAAACCGGTGTTCATTCTTTTGATTGCCGCATTGGTCCCGGCCTTCACGATGCGGGATGCCTTGGCCGCCGACCGAACACCCAGGGAACCGTTGGAGAACGTCACTCCGTTTCGACTGCCAGACCGAATCACCACCCTGGACGGAAAGACCTACGAAAAGGTCATTTTGGATAAGGTGGAAGCGGATGGGTTGCTGGTGTTGTTTTCCCCGGTGGAAGGCGGTTCAGGCACGGCCAAACTGAAGTTCCGCAATCTGCCGGTCGGATTGCAGGAACGCTACGAGTATGATGCCGATAGGGCCGCGGATTACGAGGCGGCGCAGGCGCGAGGCGAGGCCGCGTGGCGCGCGGAGCATGCCGTCCGGATGGAACAAATGGAGGCCGCGCGAGCTGAGCAGGCGGCTCGGGAGAGGCAGATGCGAGCAGAGCGCGAGGCGGCTGAGCAAGCCCGGGCTGAGGCCGCTCGTTACGCGCAAGATCAAGCAGTCGGCTATTACCCTGGGTGGTCGTCCGGTTGGTACGGCTCCGGTGGGTACGGCTCCGGTTCTTGCCGGGGAGGAAGTCGGTTCAAAAACCACGTTTTCAAAAACCACGTTCCCTGTCACACGCCGGTCTCCGGGATGAGAAGCAGTCCGCTTTCTCCATTTATGGGTATGGGGCCGATGCGACCGTCGGGGAAATAACTCCCGCTCTTTCACTTCGCGAAATGGCCCGCCCGCTCACTCGGGCCTCCGGGCTTTTGTCCCTCGTCGCGGAGCAACCCCTTTTCAGCGTTACCCATTCGCTTCAAATCTTTTCACTCGTTCCCAACGCGATCGAATCAAAGGAGAATTGTGAATCGTGAATCCTGGGCTGAATGACTTTGCCCCGTTGGGGCAAACGAGGCCGCGCAGCAACGCCGCCCTACCTGTGGCCTTAGGCTCCGCGTCTCTGCGTCTCCGCGGTTAAGAAGTATTGAACGGATCCAAGCTTTCTTGCGGGTGAGCGCTGGAGGTGCTCTCTTCAGCTCAACGGACTTTTCATTTTACTGACTATGAATCTGCAACTGGAAAACAAAACGGCGCTCGTGACCGGTTCGACTAAGGGAATTGGTTTTGCTATTGCCCGGCTGCTGGCAGCCGAGGGCACGGATGTCATCGTCAATGGACGCAGCGCTGATTCCGCGCGCGCAGCGGCGGAGAAGATCGGCCAACGCGCCCGTGGGGTGGCGGCGGATGTTTCGACGGCGGCGGGTTGCGCGGAATTGCTGCGGCAAGTGCCCACCGTGGACATCCTCGTGAACAATGCCGGCATCTTTGAGCCGAAGCCCTTCGTGGAAATCCCCGACGCCGATTGGGAACGGTTTTACCAGGTGAACGTGATGTCGGGCGTGCGGCTCACGCGGGCGTATCTGCCGGGGATGCTCCAACGCAACTGGGGACGCGTTATCTTCATGTCATCCGAGAGCGGCGTGCAGATTCCCGACGAGATGATTCATTACGGCATGACCAAGGCGGCGGAGCTCGCGCTCGTGAACGGCATCGCGCAGCTGACCAGGAAAACGAACGTGACGGTTAATGCAGTGCTGCCCGGCCCGACGGCGTCCGAAGGCGTGACGGATTTCGTGGACAAGCTGACGGCGGGCGCCAAGCAAACGTCGGCGGAGTTTGAAAAGGAGTTTTTCCGCAGTGTCCGCCCGACGTCGTTGCTCCAACGATTCGCGTCGGTGGATGAAGTGGCCAGCATGGTGACCTACCTGTGCTCGCCGCTGGCGAGCGCCACGAATGGTGCCGCAATGCGCGTGGATGGCGGCGTGTTGCGCGGGACGGTCTGACCCTGCCATTGTAGCGACACGGTGGGATTGGGAACCGCTGCGCCTCGCAGAGGCGCGGTCCGGAGCGCGGCTCTGTGAGCCGCAGCAACGTTCGCAGCTCCACACGCTCGAATTACTTCCACGCGTCCCAACTGGCGCAGCTGCTGCGGGTCGCAGACACGCGGTCCGGCCGCAGCGCAGACGCACCCTTTCCTTCAGGCTGATTTGTAAAAAGTCGTCCAACCCTGTGGCGTCGCGCCGGTCGAAGGTGTAGCCTGCGGCCCAAATCACCTTGAAAGAATGCGGTCAAGCTGTGCCGAAAAAGTTCCCGGATTGTTCCGTCGCTGAGCGCCAGCCCGGTTTCGCAAGCCTGGGCCGTCCGCATTGACGGTCCCACCAACGCGTCCCTCCAGAGGGCCATCATGAGCGTTGGCGCGTCGGGCGACGTGTTCCTCGTCGGTCAGGTTGTTCGCCCCGGGGTCAATTACGACATCGTGATCAGTCGCCGCAGTCCCACTGGCACACTGGTCTGGGAAAAGCAGTACGAACCGATGGAGGGCACGTCCGGAAACGAACGGGCCTTCGGGATTGTGGCACACGGCACAAATGTTTACGCGACGGGATCGATTACCAGCGCGGGGAGCGGGAGTCCGGACTTTCTCACGTTGAAATATCGCGACACGGGCGAGTTGGAATGGGCGGCCCGGACGGAGGGCCCGGGTTACCACAACGATTCGGCCAACAACCTGGCGGCCGCTTCCTGTCCGGCCGCTGCCTGACAGAACCGGCGTTCCAGCTCCATTGGAGGCTACCTGACGTAAAAATCCCAATAACTCCCTGCCCGGCCATTAACCATCGGGCGGAACTTCTTAATTACATGGCATGAGAAAACTGATTCTGTCCGTGTTCGGAATGGCCGCCCTCTCCATCGTTGCAATACCCCAGGCGGCGAATGCCGCGACCGGGCGCATTGTCACCGGCGCCGATAGCGGCTCCGTCGGTCCACTGGTCAAGGCGCTTGCGAGTCGCACTCAAACCAACGTGGCGTCATTCTTTCCCTACACGCCCTCATTTAACGGCGGCGTCCGTGTCGCGGCTGGCGACGTGAATGGCGATGGGGCGACCGACATCATCACGGGAAGTGGCGCCGGGGCCGCTCACGTGAAGGTTTTTTCGGGACGCGACCAAAGCGAACTTCGCAGCTTCCTCCCTTATGACGCCGGGTTCGCCGGCGGAGTGTTTGTGGCCGCCGGCGACGTGGACGGAGACGGATTCGACGAAATCATCACCGGCACCGGCGCGGGTGCCCGCCCGCATGTGAAGGTTTTCGACGGCCGGACGGGGAGCGAGTTGCAGTCGTTTTTCGCATACGGCGCGGGTTTCAGTGGCGGCGTGAGCGTCGCGACTGGCGACATTAACGGCGACGGTTATGCCGACATTATCACCGGCAGTGGTCCTGGTGCCGGCGGGCACGTGAAAGTGTTTGATGGCGTCACTTCCGCGGAGATCCGCTCGTTCTTTCCCTACGACCCGGCCTTCATGGGCGGCGTGTTTGTGGGCAGCGGCGACGTCAACGGCGACGGCTTTGACGACATCATCACCGGCAGCGGGGCGGGTGCCAGCCCGCACGTGAAAGTTTTCGACGGCCGAAGCGGGAGCGGACTGCATTCATTTTTCCCGTATTCGGCGAGCTTCAGCGGCGGCGTTCGTGTGGCCGCTGGAGACCTGGATGGCGATGGCCGTGCGGAGATCCTCACCTCCCCGGGCGGCGGGTTGACGTCCCAAGTGCGGATCTTTGACGGACTTGACCTGAAGGAGACCGCCAAGTTTCTGGCCTACACTCCAACGTTCACGAACGGCGTGTTTGTCGGCGCAGCTTCTGTGAAGGCTCCCCGGTTGGAGATCGCGGTCGATCGCTCGGGTATTCAACTTCAATGGCCTTCGGGTTGTCTCTGCGAGCTGGAGGCCAATACGGACGCCGCCAATCCGCGAGGCTGGAGCGTGTTGGAGGTTCGAACGGTTGACGAAGGCAACCGCGTGGGGTTGCTGCTTCCGGTGGTACAAAAGCTCCACATCTTCCGCCTAAAGTGCGACGACCAGGCCGTGCGCTAAACGCAGAGCGTGATGACTCTTGCGCTTTGGCATGAAGGCGGTGCTCGGTTAGCTTCGTGCCATGAAAGCGAATGCACAGTTCCCGGAGGAGCAGTCGGACGGTGGCGAGTTTCAACGGCAGGAGGATGCGTTCCGCACCTGGGTCACGGACGACGCGTCGCCGCCGCATCCGGTGGCGCGAGGGCGTTACCATTTGTATGTGTCCCTCGCCTGTCCGTGGGCGTGCCGGACGCTCATCGTGCGCAAGCTCAAGCGACTCGAGGAGTCAATCGGCATGACGGTGGTCGATCCCATTCGCGACGAAAAGGGTTGGGCGTTTCGCGAGGGGCCGGGGCACAGCAACGATCCGGTGAATGGGTTCCGGTTTCTGCGCGAGGCGTATGAAGCGTCTGATCCGAAGTTCAAGGGCCGCATCACGGTGCCGGTGTTGTGGGACAAGGAAGCCCGTGTGATCGTGAACAATTCCGAGGATGACATCTGCCGGATGTTCAACGGCGTGTTCAACCGGTTCGGCGACGCCACGGTGGATCTGTTTCCCGCGGACCTCGCGCCCGAGCAGGACGAACTCAGCGAGTTCATTTACGAGAAGGTGAACAATGGCGTTTACAAGGCGGGCTTTGCCGACACGCAGCGGGCTTATGAGAAGGCGGCGCGCGCGTTGTTCGAGGCGCTGGACCAACTCGAGGCGCGGCTGGCCACGCGCCGTTATTTGTTCGGAGAGCGGATCGTCGAGACGGACTGGCGGCTGTTCTGCACATTGGTCCGCTTCGACGCGGTGTATCACGGGCACTTCAAATGCAACCTGCGCCGGATCGTGGATTACCCGAATCTCGATGGTTACCTGCGCGACCTGTTCCAACAGCCCGGCATCGCGGAGACGGTGAACTTCGACCACATCAAACGGCACTATTACGTAACGCACGACGACATCAATCCCACGCGGATTGTGCCGATCGGTCCGTTGCTCGATTTGAACCGGCCGCATGGCCGGGAGAAGCTGCGGTAGAGGATTGCTGGTGCCCAACGCAGGCGATGCCGAAAGCGCTCGCGAGAGTCAATGGGCTTGAACACCAGTAGTGGAGCGGGCCAATTTCTCCGTGGCGACAGTTACCGCGTCGCTGGCAGTGCGAGCGCGAGCGCCGTGGTCGCCCAGCCCGCGGCTGTAATCGAGATGAACTGATCTTCGCCGTGCGGGTATCCTGACTCGTAGTAGGTCTGGATCGGCTCGCTCCGGGTCGGCACATGCCACGAGCCGTCGTCCAACTGCCTGGCGATCAGAAAACGCAGCCCGTTGCGATATGCGGGGTCAGCCGTCGCGACTCCGCCGGCCTGGTGGAGCGCGACGAGCGCGGTGCCGGTGGCGTAAGCATCGCTATCCAGGTTGTCGAGTTGCGCCCATCCCCCGTCCGCGCGCTGTGTCTTAAGAAGTTCCTGCGCCGCGCCACGAATTTCATCCTTGGGGGCCTCGACGATGTGCAGTGACCGAAGGCGAAACACGCGATCCTCAGTTGCCGGCGCCGCTGTCTTCAACATCCACTGCCGAACCTGGGCGATGCGTTGCGAGATGCGCTCCTGCTGGCCGGTCGTGCCAAATATTTTCAAGCCACGCAACGCGACATAGCTGACCGTGAACAAACTTTCTTCACTGGGCGGCCGGACGGTTTGCGGTTTCCAATGATCGAGATCGTTCTGAAACTTCAGGAGGAACTCGGCCACGGCGTCGGTTGTCTCATCGGATTTCCAACCGCCCATTTCAAGCGTCCAGAGCGCGTAACCCGCCGTTAACGCCTGCCCACCCTGGCCTTTCCCAGCCAGATAGTTCGTCCGGTTCTTTGCCAGAAAGTCGGCAGTGAATTGGATCTGACGCCGCAAGTTTTCCGCATCAATCGTGATCCCGCGCGAGCGCGCCGTGGTCAGGGCCATGACGGGCAACGCCTGGTTGTGGCAGGTGAAGCACTGCTTTCGTTTCTCCATCGAACCTCGTGCGCCGGTTTCCAAATGCGGCAGCGACTTCACCACGGCGGCTTTGATGGCCTCATTACCTGGAACCACGGCGGCAGCAAAAGCGTCGAAGACGAAACCAGGGAAGGCGCAGAGCAGAGCAGCGCCCGCGAACCAGTGAGCCGGGCCGGAGTACATGACGGCACTGTACCTGGCTCACGGCCGATTGGGAGCAATTCTTCGAGGTGCTTGCGCAATGGTGGCGTTGACGCGACTGTGAGTCGAGCGCAACAATGAGGGGGTTATGAAAGTTCCCGGATTGCGAAGTGATTGCGAGAAGGTGGGAGGCATCGTGTTCTTCGGCCGGATGCTCGACAAGATTCGTCTTCAAGCAGCGGGCCGGTTACCGTCCGGCTACAACACGGGCACGACCGACTGGAGCCATTTTGATTCTCGCTGCACCCGCTTCCTGCGCATGGATTACCAGGAGCTGGCGAAGCGCGTGCTTGAGGGCGGCACGGACGAGGAGATTCTCGACTGGTGCTTCGAGCGGGGCCGTCGGCCGAGTCTCGAAGAGATCGAAATCTGGAACGACTTCCTGACCAAGCGCGGCTGGCGCGACGGCGGGAGCGCGCAGTTGGCGGAGGACAAGCGCGTGAGGGGTTTTGCGAACCGCGATGACATTCTGACCTGGTTCGAGTTCCACAAAGCTGATGAAGAGAGTGATGATTCCTGAATTCGCATCCCGAAAGGGAGAACTGTGACTGGGTTGCAACAAGGGTCGTTTCGCCTTTTCCGGCTGGCGGGCATTGATGTATTCCTGCACTGGTCATGGTTCATCGTCGCGGTGCTGGCGGTCAATCAGCGCCGTGATGATTATTCATCGCTCGTCTGGAATGCGGCCGAGTACGTCGCGCTCTTCATCATTGTGCTCCTGCACGAGTTTGGGCACGCGCTCGCGTGCCGCCAGGTGGGCGGGCAGGCCAACCGAATTATTCTCTGGCCCCTGGGCGGTGTTGCCTTTGTCGCGCCACCGCAGCGGCCGGGCGCCACGCTCTGGGCGATTGCCGCCGGGCCGCTGGTGAACGCGATTCTCCTCCCTATTGCGCTGGCGGCAGCGATGGCAAGCCAATGGATGGGATGGGGCGAGGCGTGGCCGGATTTGCAGGGCTTCCTTTGGGCGATGGTATTCATCAACATCGGCCTGCTGATCTTCAACCTCCTGCCCGTTTATCCGCTGGACGGCGGGCAGATTCTACAGGCGCTCTTGTGGTTTTTCATCGGGCGCACGCGCAGCCTGATGGTGGCGACGACCATTGGACTCGTCGGCGCAGCGGGCCTCGTTGTTTTCGCCCTGGACGTCGAGTCCATTTGGGGCGGAGTAATGGCATTTTTTCTTGTGGTGGCGTGTTGGAGGAGTTGGCAACAGGCGCGAGTCCTGTCGCGAATGGAACAGATGCCGCGCCGGGCGGAGTTCGCTTGCCCTGCGTGCAAAGCCGCGCCGCCCAGTGGCGCGATCTGGATATGTGATTTATGTGGCACCCCGTTCGATACGTTCGAAACGGGCGCCCGCTGCCTGAAATGCCAGACCGTCTTTGGAGTGACGGCGTGTGTGTATTGTGGAGCGTCCGAACCCATGGCCAAATGGACACAGCCCTTGCCAGCCACGCCACCATGACGACGGTGATTCCTTGTTCGGAGAAATGGACCTGGGGCTTCACCCCAGGCTGTGACATGGCAGGCCTCCGGCCCTTCAATCAAGATTTGAGTCGTGAACTTTCCGGCCCGTTTGGCCGCCGTTGCCTCTCGCGGTTACTTTGGAAGAGCTTCCGGTTCGCCACCCTGGCGATGCTCGTTCTCCACAATCTCCACTCCTGGGCAGGCGAGTTGGCCGTGGAGATCATCGGTCTACCGCCATTGCGGATTCTGGGGCAACCCGCCAGCGCGCACACCCAGGGATTGGAGTTGATCGCGGGCCATTACTACGTGACGGCGCGACGTGACGACATTCGCCCCAGGCGCGCACTGCTGCTGCGAACCGCACCGGCTCGCACAGATTGGGACGTTTGGGACATCACGCCGGTGGATGCTCAGGGTGCCGTCACCGCCTTGGATCATCCAGGCGGCATGCAGTCGGACGGAAGGCGACTCTGGATTCCGTTGGCGGAGAGCAAAAGAAATGGGCGATCCATCATTCGCATCTTTGCGTTGGCTGACATGACGGCCGGACGGCCGCTCAAGTCCGAATTCGAGTTTTCCGTCAACGACCACATCGGCGCGCTGGCGGTGGAGGCGCGGCGAGGGTTGGTTCTCGGCGCCAACTGGGACACGGAAACGGTTTATGTTTGGGACCTCGGAGGACGCTTGCAGCGGACGCTCACTCGGTCCGATCTCGAAGCACGCGGGTTGGGCGTGGCTGCCAGCGGCGAAGGCCGACCCGGCGTTGCTGTCCAGGACTGGAAGTTTGTTGGCGCCGAGTTGGTCGCTTCGGGCCTGTTCCGCGGATCGACACCCGATTCAAGAAGCCGTCTGCTCTCGTTCGAATCTTTCCTGGAGTCTGATTCCCGCAAGCGCGTTGTTGCGCTGCCATTGCAACAGGGAACCCAACTTGCGAACGAAGGGATGGCCGTTTCTGATGGCGCGGTTTACTTCCTGCCGGAGGATCTGGGAGCAACCAACCGGCTGTTCCGCGCGCGCTTCGCGGACCTTTTCCGCAAGGAATCAGGAGCCCCATGAACTCCCGTGTGGCGGGGTGCGGCTCAAGGTTTTCGCCCTCACAGGCATGCATTCGGCCCTGTCGAGTCTTTGAGTGACGCCAAATCCGTTGCACAAACCATCATTGCCCGGGCTGCGCAGCGCAGATACGCTGGCACCTCATCCTGATATGAAACGTCACCTTCTTCACGGGCGTCACGGTGGAAACGAAGAGAACTCCCTGTTGTCCCGTCAGTCACGTCGCAAATTCCTCGGTTCCACTCTCGTCGCCGCGCTATGCAGCGAGGGCCTGGTGGCTGCCGCGAGAGCCGCCGCCACGGCGAATTCCGCCAACCGCCGCCTGCTGTATGTCGCCGTGCCGGGCATCCGCAACTATCTCGACCGCGGTGGGCACGGGGTGCTCGTGTTCGACATCGATCGCGGGCACGCCTTCGTGAAGCGCATCCCTGCCGCCGGTCTCGGAGCCGATGGAAAACCGCTCAACGTGAAAGGCGTTGCCGCCAGCGCCGCAACCGGCCGGCTCTACGTGAGCACGCTGCAATTCCTGACCTGCTTCGATTTGCGCACGGAAAAAATCCTTTGGGAAAAACCCTACGAGGGCGGATGTGATCGCATGGCCCTTTCCCCCGACGGCCAGGTGATGTATCTCCCGTCGCTCGAAAAGGACCATTGGCACGTGACCCACGCGCTCACCGGCGATGTCATCACGAAGGTTGTGCCGAAGTCCGGGGCGCACAACACCGTTTACGGACTCGACGGCAAACAGGCCTACCTCGCGGGTCTGAAGTCGCCGCTGTTGCGCGTGACTGACACAGCCACGCACACCATCAGCAAGGAGGTTGGCCCGTTCAGCTCTTCGATTCGACCGTTCACGGTCAATGGCCGGCAGACGCTCTGTTTCGTTAATGTGAACGGTCTTTTGGGCTTCGAGGTTGGCGACCTTGTCACCGGCAAGAAGCTGCATCGCGTCGAAGTGCAAGATTACAAGATGGGAGTGCCGAAACGCCACGGCTGCCCGAGCCATGGCGTCGGCCTCACGCCGGATGAGAAGGAAGTCTGGGTTTGCGACGCCGCCAACCAGCGGATGCACGTCTTCGACGCGACGGTCATGCCGCCGAAGCAGATCGCGAGCATTGCCGTGCGTGACGACCCGGGCTGGATCACTTTCAGCCTCGACGGCAAGCTCGCCTATCCCTCGACCGGCGAAGTGATTGACGTTGCCACGCGAAAAATCGCGGCGACACTGAAAGACGAAACCGGCGCCGCCGTCCACAGCGAAAAAGTCGTCGAGATCGATTTCGCCGGCAACGCGCCAGTGCGGAATGGCGACCAGTTTGGAATCGGACGGGTGATTTGAGCAAGCGCCTCAAACTGGGAGATGCGTGATTAAGACGAAATCGATCTTTTCACCCATTGAACCTCGCAAGGATGGACTGCGCATACTGGCGGCTCGATTTCGTGGTCGAGGAATGTCCGTCAAACGGTACGACGTCTGGATGGCGAACCTCGGTCCGAGCGAGGAATTATTAAGGGAGTTTCAGACCGGCGGGATCGCCTGGCCCGAGTTCAGTCGTCGTTACCGGAAGGAACTGTACGAAAGCGAAACCCTGGATGAGAGAAACAAAACCATCAAGAACCACGGGCAGAAGTTTACCTTACGGCTTCTGCAAGAGCTGGCAAGGCGCAGCACGATAACCTTGATGTGCCACTGCGCGGAGGATGAGTCACATTGCCATCGGCACATTCTGCGAGCGGTGTTGGAAGGCAGAGTCTAATCTCCATTGCTCCACGCAAACCCTTCTTCTGCCTTCTTCGCATCGAAAAAAACCAAGGTTTTCTGTCCGTCGATTTCCGCCACGACACAACTGCCGGCCGGGAACATCGCCAACATCTCGTCCTCGCTAATGAATTGCTCTTCGGCGCCGGGCGAGGCGGGCTGGATTGACATGGTTGCCACCGGCCCGTGACTCGGAGCCGGTGGAAGCAACCACCACCCCGCTCCAACCAGCAACACCGCCACGCACGCCGCTTGGCCCAACCAATGCCGCAATCGCCGCCTTCGCTTCGCCGCCCCAATCGCCGCCAGCGCTTCGTTTTTCAGCGAGCGGTTCAATGCGTGCCAATCGTCATCCGCCAGCACCGCATTCAGCAGACCATCGATTTCGTTTGGTTCACGATCGTTCTTCATGGCGCAAATGGCTCAACAGATTTGTTTTCAATTTCTGGCGAAGCCGGGCCAGCCGCGACTCCACGGCCTTGTAAGTCTGGCCCGATTCATTAGCCAGTTCCTGCAGTGGCCGTTCGTCCACGTAGGCCGCCCGCATTAACTCGCGTTCTTCCGCCGTGAGCTGTTCCAAGGCGTGATGCAATGACTCTGACAATCGATGCTCTCCGTCCAGGCCTTCCGCCAGCTCTGGCTTATGCTCCTCCAAGGGCACTAATCGCTGGTCGCGTCGTCGGGCGCGGCAAAGGTCCACGTACGCGTTCCGGGCCAAACGACACACCCAGCCCCACATTCGCCGTTCCTCATCAAAAACCTTGAATCCCTTCGCCAGCTTCACCACCACGGTCTGCAAGACTTCGCGCGCTTCCGCCTCATTTCCTTTGGCAAGGGCGAGGAGATGTTTGTAAAGCCGCAGGCTGTAAAGATCGTAAAACCGTGTGAAGGCTGCTTCGTCACCCCGGCGAATGGCTTTCGTTAATTCCTTGAGATTGGCCACGGTCGCACCAGCGACAGCTTCAGGTTGAAGGGCAGCAACCAGGGGTCGCCGTGAATCGGCAGCGCCAGCATCCTGGCTGTCTTTGCAAAGGTTGTCAGCAACGAGAGCCACCAATTCGGGATGGCTCGCCGTCGCTGGCAAACCGTTCAGGAATGTTTGGCTCAACGTGGGGCGGCCTCCTTCGCGGGAGGCACACCTTTTGCCTCAATCTCAGCATTCATCCGGTGAGCACTTACGATGGATTCCACCATTTCGAGGTAAGCCTCCGATCCGAAAACAATCAAGACCTTTGAATCGCGCTGGACACTAGTTGATCCCGAAAAGTCATCATCCAAACCTCTCGCTGCATGCTCGCCATAAGCTCTGGCTTCTTCAATGTCCCGCCTCAGCGCGTCCCATTTAGCCTCTGGCACCCCAGCCAGTGGAAGCCCTTTCACCTTGGTGGCACTCCGCCCCATTTTTCCGGTGGCCGCGTTCTTGTCAGGAACCAGCATCAGCACGTTCATGTTCGTGGCGTTTCCGGTGCCTGCAGGCTCGAAGCGCCACCGGCCCAGGGTCGGACTTTCCAGACGATTGTATATATTCAAAACCTCACGCGGATCCTCGGCAGGCACCCGGAGTTTCGGCACCTTCGTCCTGGATAATGCCTCCGGCAACGTCAGAATCTGGACCAGCCGGGTCCGGAAATGTTTGTCCAAAGCCACGATAAAATCGAACGGGTTGCCCCCCTCAAAGCTAAAGACTTTCTTTTTACCTTTCTCCTCCTGGCTGACTTCATTTGTCTCTTGCGCCTGGACGGGGTGCAGAGCGGTGATGAACACCGCCA
>Ga0137433_1001020_pt1 | contig 12844 bp, 11 predicted proteins | sample EasRivERMZT840_2_FD_102335 | JGI IMG/M metagenome (GOLD analysis project Ga0137433, IMG submission 102335) | Soil microbial communities from meander-bound floodplain in the East River, Colorado, USA - East River MetaG ERMZT840_2 | ecosystem: Environmental > Terrestrial > Soil > Floodplain ...
ACTGGCTCGAACACCAGCTGACTCGCACACGGCCCCTTTTGATCGGCCTCGATTTCGCCTTCGGCTTTCCTTTCGAGCGCGATCTCGGCTATCTCGGCGGCCGGGCTCCAGCCGTTGATGATGTCTTTGCATTGTGGTCACTCATCGAGTCGAGCAGCGTGGATGATCCCGATTTTGGTTGCGCGGGTTTTGTGAATAATCCGAACTACGAGTGCCTGTTCTGGAGATCGGGTACAAAACCGGCGTCCTGGGTCGAACGCAAACGTCGCACGGAACATGCATGCGCAGAAGCGACCAATACGCGACCCGATACGCTTTATAAGCTGCTTCACAGCAAGCAGGTTGGGAAGGCTTCGATCACCGGAATTCGCGTGCTGCATCGCATCCGGTCCCGCAGCAACGCCGTGGCCATATGGCCTTTTGAAATGATCCGGTCATCCGCGATCGTCGAAATCTATCCGACCATGTTCCGCAAAATGGCGACCGGTTCCGTTGCGAAACTCCGGAACCTCAAGGACCTCAACGAGGCGCTTGATCGGCTTGGCTCGCGACCGATTGCGAATGCGGGCGCTCGCGATCTGTCGGATCACGACACGGACGCGCTGATCTCGGCAGTGGGCCTCCGAGCGATTGCGCCTCGAGCCGAAACGTGGACGTTTTCGGAACGGACCGCACCATTGGTACAGCGCGAGGGTTGGATATTCGGCGTCAGTCAAAAATCCGCCACACCTCATTAGAAACGTCTGGAAAAACTCATGTCACCAGCTGATTCTTGGAATCGAAGCGATTTTCAATTGTCATGATTTCTGCAAGCAAAAAAGAAATCTGAAATGTAAATCGTAAGGTTTAGCGACAAGTTTAGAGGCATGGATGCCGAACCACGAATCGCGATTTTCCTCATCATGTATATCATTGATACTAAATAGATTATTTAAGACGAGCTTCGTTTGCCCGTCGTGTCGTCGTGCTGAAAAGCAATTACCTGTAAGTATTTCCGACGATTTTCAACGCAAACACCATATTTTGCCTGGATCGATTCTTGTCTATAAATAATTGATAATAAATAAGTTAAATGTACAAAAACTTGGCTATCGAAATGGCAGAAGATGTGCACAAGGAAGATTGCTTTTTTGCGGGGAGAGTGCACCGAGGGTTTCGACAGTCAAATTTTGAAAATCAATGCTTTGTCATGGAGGAGAGATGAAAATGAGAACTTTACTGCTAGCCACGATGATTGCCGTACTCAGCGCGGGCGTCAGCTTCGCGGACTCTTTGGATTTCACGGGACTTCCTTTTGAAGATAATGGCACACCGATCGTGCTTCCGCTCGCGACCATCCACGGTTTCACGGGCCACATCTATGTTGGTGCGGCTGGAATCGATCATGAGATTTGCGGTTTCAGAGTGGACGAGGGCGATTGCTTAGGTAATCTCGCCGTTGATTTCACAAGCGGCGTGTCCGGGCTGACGCTTGTTACGTCCGGTTACGATGAGGGGGATTTCGTTGATTTTATTGCGCTTGATAGCTTAGGGGTCTTTATTGGAGGAATTGCAAATCACACGGGCAACGGGATCGTATTGGGATTAAGCGGGTTGTCGGATCTCAAGACACTCCTCATCCTCGATCACTCAAGTGACGATACGAACGGCATGGCTTATGACCATTTCGAGTTCAACCCCCGACAGGAAGTTCCGGAACCGGCCACGCTGAGCTTGTTGGGTTTGGGTCTCGTCGGCATCGGAATTTTGCGCCGACGCTCTTAAAGGTGCACGCTTTTTACGACAGGCCGCATCGTTGGACGATTTGCGGCCTGCGGGGGCAGGCGAAAGGCCGGCATTTCGGGGACGTAAGTTCAAAGTCCTGATGACGCGATCGTCATCAGGACTTTTTCTTTTTACGATCATCTCGGCAACGAGCGGAGTATTTCCTCCAGCCGCCTGCTGAAATGATCTGGCGTCCATTGCCTCGATCGACGGAGGCCTTCCTGTTTCAGGGAGGCGTGATAGACATCGTCGTCCCAGATTCTTCTCACGGCCTCGGCGATTGAATCTTCCGAAAGGGGATTGACGTAACAAACCGAATCTCCGAGCAACTCGGGCATGCCGTAAACGTTGGAGATGATCACGGGACAGCCCTGGACCTGAGCTTCCAATGGCGGGATGTTTGTTGGTCCAAAGAACGTCGGCATTACCAGGGCCCTTGCCCGGCGATACAGTTCCTGCAGATCCGCATCCGCAACGTAGCTGAGAAACATCACTGCGTCGTCCAGTCCCAGTTTCTTCGCCTCTCTAACCACGCGTTTATGGCCGAGGCGCTCCTTGCCTGCGAGAACCAACCGAATGTCCGGACACTCATGTCGCACTTTCGCTATGGCGCGCAGCAGTCCATTGTGGTTCTTGTGTTGCCAGAACTGAGCCGGATAGAACAGGTACTTGGCCGGCAAGGAAAACCGCATGTCGAAATCGTCCGGCGTGCTCGTGGTGTAACTGTGCGTCGGAGCGACGTAATGGAGCGGGTGGATCTTCCCGGCCGGCACGCCGTAGGACTCGATAACATGCTGCTGCCCGATTTTCGAGTCGACCAACAACAGGCGTGCGTTGCGACAGATGTTGCGGAAGCGATATTCCCTGGCCCAATACCGACCCCAGCCTGAGACCTCCGGGAAGTGCGATTGATAGCGATGCATCAGATCGTGGATCACACCGATCGACGGGGATGGACAAAGATAGGTCCAATGGTCTTGCGCCGGGAACAACCAGTAATGCATCTGGGAGTTCGAGAAAAAGCGGGCCGTTGAATCAAGAGACGAGAAGTACTTCCATAAGGAGAGGGGTAGACATAAACGTGCCCACCACCACCCAAGGCCCCTGTGATCGAGCCTTACCGCTTTGACGCGCCGTGCTTCAAGATACGGAGCCCATTCCGCACTCTCGTAGGCGACCAGAACGCTGGTGTCCGGCAATCTCAGAAGCGCGTCGAGAATGCTGAGGCTGTATTGGAACATGCCTCCTGAATCGAAACTTGTACCCAGATAGAGACCCAGTTTGCTCGCCGGCGCGTCGCCGTGAGATCCAGATTGCAGATTATTCGAGCGCAAAGACCCACACGGAGCCGCCTTCGGGCACCTCCGGAAATTCTCCTGGAAAGAGCCGGTTGAGCGTCGCCTGCATGCCTCGCGAATCGCCGCCCCATCCTGCATGAACCGCGATGTACTGTTTGCCGTCGACAAGGAAAGACGTCGGCGGCGCAAGAACACCGGAGCTCACCGGAAATTCCCACAGAATTTTTCCTGTGGCTGCGTCGAAAGCATGGACCTTTCGATCACTGGTCCCGCCCGTGAATACGAGGCCGCCTGCTGTAGCAAGCATTGCTCCCCAGTTCGGACTCTTCGGCCAGTTATGGGTCCACACGCGTTGCCCGGTGTCCACGTTCCATGCCTGAACTTCGCCGAAGTGCTCGGCTCCAGGTCGCGCCGAAGAAACATTGCCCGCTGTGCCTGTATAGCCCCGGCCCGGAGTGTATTGCACCTGTGTACCCATGAATCCGCCGCACAGATTATTGTTCGCGGGAACATAAATCATTCGGGTCTGTGGGCTGAATGCGATCGGAGGCCAGTTTTTGCCGCCGTGCGCGTTGGGACAGAATTCCGCGACCTTTCCCGTTGCCGGTTTGTGTGCCGGATCGACGTCGGGCCTTCCGGTTTCCGGATCGAGACGGAGGAACACGTTTTGGTTTACGTACGGCTTGCCTTCGACGAATCGAATGGGTCCACTCGATCGTTCCAGGAACCACAGATAGCCGTTGCGCGCCACGTTGATGAGACCCTTGATATTTCGCGACCCACGGCGGTAATCGACCAGAATCGGCGGCGATACCTCATCCCAATCCCACGAATCGTTGGGATGATATTGAAAATGGCCTTTGATCTTTCCTGTTGCGACATCGAACGCCACCGTCGACGCAGTGTAAAGATTGTCGCCGGGACGCTGATCGCCCACCCACGGGCCACCATTACCCGTGCCGAAATAAGCGACGTTCGTCTCCTGATCGTAGTTCCCCGTTACCCATACCGGGGCGCCGCCAGTTTTCCACTGCTCGCCTTTGGGCCACGTCTCGCTGCCCGGTTCTCCTGGAGCCGGCACTGTGTAGCTGCGCCATAGTTCCTTTCCGGTGTCGAGGTCGAATGCTGCAACGTAGCCTCGTATGCCACGCTCTCCACCGGATACGCCGACCAGAACTTTACTGTCGGCAACGAGCGGAGCAAGAGTCGTGTAATACCCGGATTTGTTATCCGCTACGATTGTTGTCCAGACTTCCCTGCCTGTCCTTGCGTCGAGAGCAACGAGCACGGCTTCACCGGCTGCGTAATACACTCTGTCTCCAAAGAGCGCGATACCGCGATTCGTGTCGTGCGGCACGGACGCGCCTTCCGGTCGTGGTCTCCTGTAACGCCAAAGGACGTTTCCTGTTTTCGCATCGATTGCGATCACCTGGTTCATCGGTGTTGAAATGAACATGACCCCGTTGTTGACGACCGGAGCCGACTCGTGAACCCGCGCTTCCCCCGTCGCAAAACTCCACACCGGCCGCAGGCGTTGGACGTTTCGTGTTGTGATCTGGTCGAGCGGGCTGTAGCCCCATCCGTCGTAAGTGCGGCGGATCATCAGCCAGTTGCCCGGTTCCGGATTCTTCAAGCGCTCCGCAGTGACTGGCTGATAGTTGCGGAGCACCGCCGGCATCGGTGCCGCCGGAGCAGGTTGCTGTTGCGCCAAACCTGCGTAAGCGATGAGGAGGAGTGCGGCGGCGCTTGTCGCGGCTGCGGCGCTGATTTTTGCGAAACGGCGCATGGGGATCTCCTTAGGAAAAGACTTTATCCTGGGCCGACATCATACATCCATCCTTGCAGCGTCATTCTCCCGAAAAAGCCTGCACGCGATCAACGCGGCTGTGGTCTGATACACGTCGTGAATGTTCTGTTTACGACGCCTGTCCTGGAGCATCCGCCGGCCGGGGGACCGTCGCTAAGAATCGAAAATGCAATCAAGGCTCTGAGCAATGAAACCGGGTCACTTTATATCGTTTCGCGGGTCAATCAGGCATGGATAGGCGGACCCGCCGCGGAGGCGTTCTACGCTGCCCGCACCAGCCGGTTTGTATACTCACCGTCATGTCGCAGGCATTCAACAAATCGTTACATACGAAAAGCGCAGCGTGTCACTGGCGAGCTTAGCGGTTTCGATGCGGCCCACGATTCAAGATACTTGTTGGAGTGCGTCGACGATTGGAAGATCGATATCGTGTGGCTCGGTTACGGCAATATTTCTTATCCACTGATCCGGCAACTACGCTCGCTCCGTTCCAGCCTCAAATTAGTGTGCGACACGGACAGTGTCTGGTCTCGATTTGTGCTTGGCGAGCTTCCATATATTAACAATCCACTGCGTAAGAGTTTCGTCCTCCGTCGCGGCCGACAAAAAGAGAGAGAAGAACGCTCCTGGGTAGAATTGTGTAACGTTACTACAGGGGTTTCCGATGTGGATTGCGAGTACTACCGATCACTCTCGCGGAAGGCCGGAGTTTTCAGGTTTTCGAACGTGATTGATATTGATGACTATGCAGCTGGTCGTTCACCTGAGTTCCCGCACTTTCATCGCCCTGGTGTTTTGTTCCCGGGTACGTTTGGCCGGCATAACAGCCCGTCCGACCGTGCCGCTCGATGGATGCTCGACGACGTATTCCCGCGAATCCAACGACGCATTCCCGATGTGCATTTCTATATTGTTGGAAGTGGCTCCGACACGACATTGCGCCACAGGGCAAATAAGCACGTGACGGTTACAGGCAAGGTACCGTCTGTAGTTCCGTATCTCAGCCAGTCGGCCGTGACTGTGGTGCCGCTGCAGTTCGAATCGGGTACGCGGTTCAAGATACTCGAAGCTGCTGCTTGCGGCGTTCCGATCGTCTCCACGACCCTGGGGGCCGAAGGTTTGCCGTTGAGGAATGGAGAGCATCTCCTCGTGGCTGATGACGCCACGCGCTTCGCCGATGCTGTATGCCGGCTGATTACGGACAGGCCGTTTGCGCTTCAGCTCGCGGATGCGTGTCGAAGGGTTGTTGTTCAGGAGTTCACGCTGGAAAACTTGAAACGGGAAGCGCGGGAAATTCTGCAGTTCTTGTCCCGAGATAATAGTTCGGGCGTGGCCTCTCAAATCTGATTCGTGCCCGGTTGATATAGAATCTCCGCTATGTCCGCTGACTCTGACAAAGATTTGACGATCCTGCTCACGCTATGGGATCGAGCAGCGTACACGATTCGTTGGATGACGTATGCAACGTGGAGGGACTTTCGCTTCAAGATAATCATCGCTGATGGAGGATCCGGCGAAGAGATACCCGGACTCCTGTCCGACAGAACTCGATTTCCACGCCTCGACTATGAATACATCCGATATCCGTACGATCGCAATTATATCGACTACCTGACGAAAGTCCTGGACGCGCTTTCACGCGTACAGACCCCCTTTGTTGTTCTTGCCGACAACGACGATTTTTTCAATCCGGCTGGATTGCGTGAGGCTCTCCACTTCTTGCGTGAGCACCCGGACTACAGCACGTGTGGCGGGCAATACACCTATTTTTCGGTAGAAGCTGCTGTCGCTAAAAACGGTGCGATCGCGAAGGAGCAGGTGACAGGGTACAAGCACCGCAATGATCGCCGTTCGGATGAGGAAGAGACAGCGAGCGCGCGTCTACTGAAACACGCGCAAGTTCCTCGTGAAATTCTTCTGTACAACGTCAGGCGTCCGCAGGAGTTGCGGATTCATTACGAGGCCGCCAGACGCGCCAACCTCAAGAACCTGTTCCTGTTGGAGACCTTTGTACAGTTTCTGACTGTCATTAACGGCAAATCCAAACGGCTTGACCAGTTCTATCTGGCGAAGCAGTTGAATTCACCGCAAAGCTCCTGGGACAGTTACTTGCGATCGAATGGAGGCGCATTCGACCAGCTTTTGAGTCCGACGTGGTCGGACGATTTCACAAAGTTTCTCGATATAGTCTCGGCATCGCTTGCCGAGATCGACAATGTGCCGATGCCGCAGGCTCGTGAGTTGGTCCGTAACGCGTATCGGAGCTGGGCGGCGCCGGAAGTTTTATCCTCTGTGCTCGATGAACCTTCCGTTTCGTTTTCAATGCCATTGCTCTTGCAGATGACAAAATCACTTCTAAAAATCCCACGCGCCAGCCGGATCAGGAAGGCGATCAGTAAAGTCTATCGGCGGCAGCCGTGGTTCGACGCGAATAGAGGAGCTGAGGTGTCGTTGAGTGGAGATGGCAGCCGCGAAGAACTGGGCCTGATCGCCGAATTTCTGGCAACGAAAGCAAGCTAGCCAGCTTGAAAGATTCAGGACGAAATTCCGTGGCGGACTTGACGGAAGCGACGCAAAAGGCGACGCGATCGGTGAAATGGATTTTTCTCACCGAGATTCTTTCCCGTGCCGCCGGCCCTGTCGTTTTCACTGTGCTGGCGGTGTTGCTGCAACCGTCGGAGTTCGGCCTGGCAGCCATCGCACTGCTTCTCGTGAGTTTTGCTCAAATTATTGTCGAAGAAGGAGCCGGGCCCGGACTCGTGTTATCGCGGCTGGCGGCTTCTCCTCCGGCCGCGAATGCGGCATTCTGGTTAAACCTTGTCCTCGGGTGCGTTTTGTATGGTCTCATCGTACTCTCCGCGCCTTTGGCCGCCGCGTTCTTCCATGAACCCGCGTTGACTGGAATTCTCCGGGTTCTGGGGCTGCAGATCATTCTCGTATCATTGACTAGCGTCCAGCGGGTCGTGCTCGAGCAGAGCTTTGAGTTCAAGCGACTGCTTCATTCGAGATGGATATCGGTGTGCGGAGGCGGCGTCGTATCCATCGCGTTAGCGCGGCAAGGCTACGGTGTTTGGGCGCTCGTCATCGGCGCACTTGCGACAGCCGGAATGAATGTCATTACTGTCTGGTTCGTCTGCTCGTGGAGACCGTCTCTGGAACTGGACTGGGCCTCCATTCGCTCGATCGTGAAGTTTGGCCGGTGGACGCTGCTCGAAATATATGCAGCCTGGATCTTCGTCTGGGCGGACCAGCTAATCGTCGGCCGTTACCTTGGCGTCGAAAAGCTCGGCGTTTTTCGTGTCGCGTCAAGCATTGCAGGCTTCTTCTTCTGGACGGCGTTCACCTCGATCAACGCGGCGCTGTATCCATACTTCATGCGTTTCAATGGAGATCCAGCATTATTGACGGAGGTCTTCTCAAAACTCCACAGGCTCGTAACGGCCTTCGCGCTCCCCATGGGCATCGGACTCGCGCTTGTTGCGCCAGCAATCGCGCCGATCGTTTTCGGCGACCGGTGGATAGGGCTGGGCGTGCTCCTTTCATTGGCTGCGATAAGAGAGAGCATCAGCTGGCTTACCGGGATCAATTCCGAAGTGTTCCGAGCTTTAGGACGACCGGATATCAACGTAAGAGCGATCCTCATCGGTATCTCTGTCTGCGTGCCCGCTTATTTCGTGGCGGCACCATCGGGCGTGTACGTCCTTTCGATCGTGAAGATCGTCCTCGTTGCAGCCACAGTTTTGTTGCAGGTGTTTTTCACAACCCGGCTGCTTGGTGTTGCCGGTACGTATTTGTGGGCTGACAACCGATCGGTGGCTGCGGCGTGTGCCGTCATGTGTGGCGCCGTATGGACGAGCCAGTCGCTGCTGAATGTGGGTTCGACCTATGCAATGGCGTCCACAGCGGCAGTTGTGGTTGTCGGCGCTGTGGTCTATGTGGCCATGCTGGCGATACTGGATCGCGCGCTTTTGAGCCAGGCCATCAAGCTCCTGAGCCGGGTCGTTTCATAGATCTTTTAGCCCGATTGCGGTAGAAATCCTGCAGAGCATCGACTACCCGCCATTGCTCCTTTTCTGTGATCGCGTTGAAGAAAGGCAAACGGATCAGGCGGCTGCTGGCCATCTCCGTGACGCGACAAATATCGGGTCGAGGGTCCAGCCTCCGTCCCATGGCAGACAGATGCAGCGGCAAGTAGTGAAATACGCTGTGGATGCCTCTGGATCTCAGGTGGGTAATTACTTCGTCTCGTTCCTCGGGGTGCGGAACGAGTATGTAGAACATGTGGTGCGACTGTTCAGCGTTCGCCGGAATGAACGGCAGCTGGACGCCGTAATTCTTTGCGCAGCCTTCGAGAGCGCCGAAATAGAAATCCCATGCCCGCCCGCGCTTTTCCTGGATCTCCCGGCGCGCCTCAAGCTGAGCGTAGAGGAAGGCTGCGAGGATGTCCGATGGGAGGAAACTCGAGCCCAGGTCGACCCACGTGTACTTATCTTCCTGTCCCCTGAAGAATCGGCTTCGATTGGTCCCCTTTTCGCGGATGACTTCGGCGCGATCGATATAGCTGGGATCGTTGACAATCAACGCGCCGCCTTCTCCGCACGTGAAGTTCTTCGTTTCATGAAAGCTCAATGTTGCCAGCGCTCCGAACGTGCCGAGGAAGCGGCTCTTGTATCTGGCGAAGAGTCCGTGAGCATTGTCTTCGACAATCGCCGGTCCGCGCCGTGCCGCGATTTCGCAGATCGGATCCATTTCGCAGCCCACTCCTCCGTAGTGAACCGGCACGATGGCCTTTGTGCGATCTGATATGAGTTCCTCCAGTTGGTTTTCGTCCATGTTCAGAGTGTCCGGCCGGATATCGACAAAGACCGGACGAGCCCCCCGAAGGACGAAGGCATTGACGGTCGACACGAATGTGAATGAAGGAACGATTACTTCGTCGCCATCACGAATTCCCAGAAGGAGGGCACTCATTTCGAGGGCGTCGGTGCAAGACGTCGTCAGCAGGATTTTGCGGACCTGAAGAATCTCTTCCAGTAATGCGGAGCATTTTTGCGTGTACGTGCCGTCTCCGGATGCGTGTCCGCGACGTATCGCGTCGGCGATATATTCGAGTTCCTTTCCAGCCAGATCCGGCCGGTTGAAAGGAATCATCTCTGGTTCATATTCCACGGCTTTCCTTCGACTCCCTTCTAAGCCTGTGCGGCGACGGGGGCCGGGCGTTCCCAAATGTAGCGGCCTGCGTCCGGTCCGACCATAAAAACGAGGTCGAGTACCGAGACTCCCGATTCGAACGGGGGGAAAGGCTGCGGGTATTCGGCGTAGTCATAGTTCATGTACTCGACTCCGATGCCGGCATCACGAAACTGGCGTTCGTCGAGGTATTCCCGCGCCGCAGGTCCGGAGACGTAGCGCGTGGCTCCGAAAAAACTTGCCAGCGCAACCGGTCGACTGGTCTTCGTGCCGGAGATACCGAGTCGCGACGACCGTTCGAACCGAGTATGGCCGATACCCAGAAGATCCCGGGCGATCGTCATGGTGAGTGGAATCGTGAAGTCGGCGAGACACGAAGGAGGCTGCCGATAAAAGGGTTCAATAAAAGGAGCGTAGCGCGCGAAAAAAGGGGCCTTTCCGTAGGTCTGCTCGATGGTCTTCCAGTGCTTGTCCGCCCATCGCCGGCTCGAATCGATCGACACTTCGTCGATACGGAGGCCGTTGGTAACGTTACCCTTGCTCCCGACTGGAATCGTCAACCACTGACAGCCTCCCGGAGCCTTGACGCGGTTCCGATTCCGCCAGCCGTGTTTATCGTACTGGACGTCATCGTAGAAGACGAAGACATCGGCCTCGTGTATCTGGTGGAAGTAGCCACGCCACGGTATGTACGACGGCTGCAGGATTACGCATGTCTTGTAAGCCGTTGATGACACTAGAGCTTAACCTGTGAACTGTCGTCGGCATACCGGTACGACCGCGGCGATGCGTACACGGAGGACGGTTCCGTGTGTTTCGTGATCAGCGCTCCCGCCCCCACCACGGTGCGTGTTCCGAGTCGCACATAGTCCCGGACTGTACTGTTGCTGCCGAGGAAACAGTAATCCTCGACGACAACCCGTCCGGAAACCGCTACACCTGCCGCGAGGAAGCAGTGGTTCCCGATCGACGAATGGTGGGCAACCACGCTGCCGCTCCAAATCGTCGAGTTGTTTCCAACCGAGGTGAATGGATCGAGGATAGCGCCGAAGAAGATGAAGCAGTTATCGCCGATCGGAACGTCTGGCGACACGATCGCCTTGGGGCTTATGTAAGTGATGAGCTCGTATCCCTTCGTTTTGGCTTCTCCATACAGGCGCGCGCGGAGGCCATTGGCCCGTGAAGGTCCGGTTGCGACCAGCATGGAAACTTCGCCTGGGGGCATTTCTCGCTCGATCCCTTCGAACGGAAAAGTGGGAAGACCCTGGAAAGTACGAACCGACCGGTAGGGCTCCTCGACTGTGAAGCCCACCACCTCGTGCGCGGTGTCTCCCGTCAGTGAAAGGTGGGCGACCGCTGCAAGGTCGCCAAGTCCGAAGATAATGACTTTGGCCATCGGATTAACGCGCCCGATTATATAGCGGCCGCAGTCATAATGACGCGGTCACGTCAATCTGCTTGTCCAGCCACAGTAACTAGATAGAACCCCGGCCAAATCGCCTTGACAGGGTCATGGCAATAGCTTCTCTTATGAGGATCTTAACCAGGTGGGAGTTAGTCGCCACGTTTGGTTCTGTTCCTGCAAGATCAGGGCGTTGTCAGTTACCCGCCCAGGGACGGTAATCGCGGCTAAGGTCAAAGTGGTTCAAGGACGATATATGCAAAGGAGATGGATCTCCGGGCAAAGGGACTTTGCAAGCAGATCCACGCAATGTCGCAACGTGCAGGAAATTTGAACGACGTGAGAGGGTTATGCCCAAACAAGGACGAGTGTTTACGGACGAACAACTCCGCCGGATTTTGAACTTGCTTTCGACAACGGACATGTCGATTCCGCAGATCGCCGAACGAATGCAGTGCAGCCGGAGCGCGGTTGTATCGATTAACCGAAAATATGCAATCCGAGATTATGCCGGACGCAGATCAACCTGGGTTCAGCTCGATCATGAACCCCGTCCCGTATAACCGGAAACCAACAAGAAAGGGATAAACGCAGATTCACGCAACATTCTGCCGGACCACGAGACTGTTCAGGAACTCGTCGACGTCACGTGCAGCTTCCGCTTCTGAGATGTGACGGCGGGTTCGGACAGTCTCGATGAGTTTGTTTTTGTCCGCCTGGATGTAATCGAGATCCGATTGCGTGAGATCCGGCCATCGCCCCTTCAACTCGTTGAAAAGAATGAACCACTTTCTCTTCAGAACATTTCTCTCCATATCTAGATAGACTGCCGGGCTGCCGATACGTCCTTCCCGCGGCATGCCGGCTCAGATCTGCTTGCCCTTCCATCGCCCCCGCCGGAACAGAATGACACCGACCAGAGCAATGGCCGCTTCCGCGATCGGAATGGCCGCGAAAACACCCTTCGATCCAAGCGATGTATGGAATGCCAGCCAATACGCCACAGGAAGCTGGAATAGCCAGTAACCAAAAATGTTGACCACTGTGGGCGTGAAGGTGTCTCCCGCGCCGTTGAAGGACTGCACCATCACCATTCCGTAGGCATAGGCGAGGTTTCCGTAGCTGATGATTCGCAGGCAGTCGACACCAAATGGAATAACCGCGGGATCGTCTGTAAAGAGCCGGATGATCGGTTCCGGAAAAGCGACGAATACAACCGTCACAATCCCCAGAAAAACCATGTTGTACAAGCCGGTCAGCCAAACCGATCGTTCGGCGCGATCGGGCTTTTGCGCGCCGAGATTCTGCCCGACAAGCGTCGCGGCGGCGCTGCTCAGACCCCACGACGGGAGAATCGCAAAAATAAATATCCGAATTCCTACT
>Ga0137433_1001022_pt1 | contig 12834 bp, 11 predicted proteins | sample EasRivERMZT840_2_FD_102335 | JGI IMG/M metagenome (GOLD analysis project Ga0137433, IMG submission 102335) | Soil microbial communities from meander-bound floodplain in the East River, Colorado, USA - East River MetaG ERMZT840_2 | ecosystem: Environmental > Terrestrial > Soil > Floodplain ...
CAAGAATCGCCACGAGCGACACTTCCGGCAGGTCCAACCCTTCACGCAGCAGGTTGATGCCGACAAGCACGTCAAACTCGCCTTTGCGCAGCGCCCGCAAGATCTCCACGCGTTCAATCGCGTCAATCTCACTGTGCAGGTAACGGACACTGATGCCGATGTCGCGCAGGTAATCGGTCAGTTCCTCTGCGGTGCGCTTGGTCAGTGTGGTTACTAAAACGCGCTCCTTTTGCTCCACGCGCTTGCGGGCTTCGTTGATTAAGTCGTCGATCTGCCCTTTGAGCGGCTTGAGCGTGATGGTGGGATCAATCAGGCCGGTCGGGCGCACCACGAGTTCGGCCACGTGTCCCTTGGACCATTCGATCTCCTGCTGTTGCGGCGTGGCGCTTACGTAAATGGTCTGGCCCTGCATCGATTGGAACTCCGGGAAATTCAACGGCCGGTTGTCCAGCGCGCTGGGCAGTCGGAACCCGTGTTCGACGAGCACCGTTTTGCGCGACAAATCGCCGGCATGCATTCCGCCAATCTGAGGCACCGTCGCGTGCGATTCGTCGATGACCAGGACGTATTCCGGCGGGAAAAAATCGATGAGCGTGTGCGGTCGCGAGCCCGGTGGCCGGGCGCTAATGTGCCGCGAATAATTCTCGATGCCAGAGCAGAAGCCCATCTCTTCCATCATTTCCAGGTCGTACTCGGTGCGCATCTTGATGCGTTGGGCTTCGAGCAGCTTGCCCACCTTTTCGAACTCCGCGATGCGTGGACCAAGTTCCTCGCGGATGGAAAGGATGGCGCGCTTCATCTTTTCGGCGGGGGTAACGAATTGCTTGCCGGGGAAGATAGCCACCGCGTCAAGCTGCTCCATCTTATCGCCCGTCAATGGATCGAAGCGCGTGATGCGGTCGATCTGCTCGCCAAAAAACTCGACGCGCAGCGCATCCTCGCGATACGCGGGGCAAACTTCCACCGTGTCGCCGCGCACGCGGAAGTTGCCGCGCGTAAACTCGATGTCGTTGCGATTGTATTGCAGGTCCACCAGGCGGATGAGGAACTGCTCGCGCGTCAATTCCTGCCCGACCGCGAGGTGAATGACCATCGCCTTGTAATCTTCCATGCTCACAATGCCATAGATGCACGACACGCTGGCCACCACGATGACATCGCGGCGGGTGAACAGGGCGTTCATCGTGGAGAGCCGCATCCGTTCAATCGCCTCATTGATGCTCGAATCCTTTTCGATGAACGTGTCTGTTCGCGGAATGTAAGCCTCGGGCTGGTAGTAATCGAAGTAGCTGACGAAATACTCGACCGCGTTGTTTGGGAAGAAGCCCTTGAACTCCGCGTAAAGCTGTGCGGCCAGCGTCTTGTTGTGCGAGATGACCAGCGTGGGCCGGTTCAGATTCTTGATGACGTTCGCGACAGTGAATGTCTTTCCCGATCCCGTGACGCCCAGGAGCGTCAGATGTTTCGCGCCGGCCAGCAGACCTTCGGTGAGTTTTGCGATGGCGGCAGGCTGATCTCCGGCAGGAGCAAACGGCGCTTCAAGCTTGAACATGCGTCAGCAAGCTACGGAGCGCGTTCCGAGGTGTCAACGAGCACCCGGCCTCGGAGATCAAATCTCTGTTCCGGCTCGTGGCGGAGAGCGCCGTTACTTCAGTGGCTCCCGACCGGTCACCTTCCACTGGCCATCCGCGAGGGCAACGGTACAGTCCCATTCGCGGGAGGGCACCGCATTGCCGGAATCAAGCCGTACTCGGACATGAACTTCGTTCCGTGTTCTCATCGACATTCGCCGAATCACGACAAGAGGGCCGGGCGTTCCCGTCCGCTTGTCTTTCAAGCTGCCGTCCTCGGACTTTCCCAAAGAATAGGGTTGCACCGACATCGGTAAATCGCTCAGTGCCGCCAACAAGTCAGGAGCAGGATCCAGGCTGTCCCCGATGGCAAGGAAGAACATCGACGGGATTTTGCCGGTTCCTTGCGCACCGAACTCCGGCCATGAAACTACGTCACGGCAGATGAGTCCCATAATACGATTGCGATCCGGCACACTGGGAGCGTCCTCTGGCAGCGCGACATCCGGTGGTTGCAACGTCGAAACGTGACGTGTGGTTTGCGCGAAAAACCAGGCGGTCGCACCAATCCCGATCAAAGCGCCGATGACCAGCGCGATGGTGAATCGAAGCGCATTCGAATTCATTCAGGCGGAGAATGCCTGCTTGGGCCAACGGCGACAACCACGTAGTCTGGCAGCGCCGTACGCGGGCACTTCTCCGGCGGAACACGGATTCGCGGAGATCCTCCGGCCAACAGAGCCACCGCCGGGCGGCAGCCTACTTTGAAGACTTTCCAACCAGCGGCTGCGTCCAGGCCACTTCGGTTTCATTGGTTCCGAACGCATTGGGCTTGGGCTTCGACGAGGTAACCCTCGCGCGCACGTAAAGCTCGTCGCCCTGCAACTTGTAGCTGGCGCGCGGGCCGTCCGCCACCGCCAGCACCGCGCCGATCTGTTCACTGTAGCGCCGCGTCACCGCGTAGATGCTGTTCGTCGGGCGAGGTCCCGGGGTGCTTGTCGGATCGAACCCTTCCAGGGTGCCGATGAATTCTGTTTTGTAGGTCACGCCCGGCTCGGCGTCGATGTCCAGCGAGAGTTCGCGCGCTTCGCGGCGGATGTTCTGCAGCCGGACACCCGTCGAAGCGTAGAGGTCTCCAGCCTCCATCGCCTCCACGATCGCTCGCGCGCTGAGTTCCCGAGCCCGCACCATCACCCAGCCTCTGCCCGGATTGCTGTTCGTGCGCACAAACCGGTGGTAGTGATGCGAATCATCCACTGCCAGGCCGTAGAGCGGGCCGAGGCCCAGGCGCGACAGCCGGAACGCGAGTATGATGTCCCACATCCGTTCGATGCTGACGTGGTGCTCGTCGCCGTCGTTATGAATGGCAGGATGGCCGTTATACACCTCGAAGAACCGCTCGCCGCGCACGGGCATCAAGTCTTCCGCCGTGATGGCCCAGCCGAAGTTCGGATGGTTGATGTGCGGGAACATTGGCCGGCCCGTGCGGCGGCGCTGTTCCAGCACGGCATCGACATTGCGTTGGATGACATCGGTTACGTTCGACCCATCGCGCGGTTTGATTTCGTCGCGCAGGTTCGTGGCGTTGATGTGAATGGGCAGCAGCTTGTAGCGATCCGAGATCTCCTCGCTGGGGATGAGCAGGAAACGGCCCCGTTCGTTGAACAAAGGGGCAAAGTCTTTCAATGTCTTGAGCCGCACCTGCCGCACCGGTTGGAAGGGGCGTTCCTTCACCCATTTTCGTCCGAAGCGCTTCTGATATTTTTCCAGGGCCAACACGCGGGCGTGATTCGTCGCCGTAAGCCAGCGTACGCCCTTCTGCATCGTGTTGTGATCCGACAGCGCGAGGAAGTGGTAGCCGTTGGTCTTGTACCAGTCGGCGATGCTTTCCGGGAAATCGTCGCCGTCGCTCCAGAAGGAGTGCGTGTGCAGGTTGCCTTTCCACCAGCGGGCTGGCTCGCGTACCGGCGGTTGGGCGGCGGAGATGGAAAAGGTGAAGAGAAGCAGCGCTGTGACGAGTACGGGGACGCAAGTAACCCGAAGAATAGTTGTGGACATTGGTCCGCCCTCACCCCCAGGAAAGGGAGAAACATCGGCCGCCCCTGTTGCAATCGACTCCCCTTGTCTTGTTGGAGCACCTGGACAAACCAGAAACGCGGAGAGCGCGGCGCCGCGCTTGTGAACGTACAAACGCCCGTTCGCCGCGCTCCCTCTCCTGGGGGAGAGGGATGGGGTGAGGGCGGACCAATCGGGATTACTCCTCATCTTTTCTGTTGATGTTCTATCGCTCGCTAGTCCTTCACGTCTCCATCGCCTTCGGCGGCCCGAGAATGATGCCCGCGATGATGGCGGCGCGCTGGGATTGACGGTTTCGCACAAGGCTAACTGCCTGGCGGATGGCCGGCGAAGTTTCCTTCTTCGACTCCAGCTTCGAGTGCATCGTCACTTGCTGGCCCACGCGGTGCATGTGTTCGGCCACGCGCGATTCCAACTGGCTGGCGCGCAGATACGCCTGGGCCGATTTCTCCAGCGAGGGCATCTTCACCGGCAGGCCGCGCTCCATGTCGGGATCGACCTGCTCGACGAAGACGGGACGCGGCGCGGGAACAGACCGGCTTGTGCGCGGCAACGGCGGTGGGGCGGGGCGCGTTTGCTGAACGATCACGGGCGGCGGCGCGGGGCGCGCGGGCTCCTCGCCTTGCAAGAGCCGGCGGAGTTCCTCCTCCCAGCTTGCGGCTTTGCTCGGCGGCGGCGCGGGGCGGCGTCCGGGCTGCTGACCGGGCCAGGGTTCTGACTGCTGATCCGGAGCCTGCTCTTTCGCGTCCTGCTTCTTCTTCCACCAGGCGTGCAACAGCGAGAGGACGGCGACCACCGCGATAAAGATTAATTGTTCCGCAAAAGCCAGTATCATAAGACTATCGAGTTGGCCGGGCGCGCGGCCTCTCCCGGCTATAAGCCGCCGAGAATTTTTGCTTTGAGTGCTTCATATTCTGCATCCGAAATAAGTTTGGCGTCGAGCATCTGTTTCGCCTGTTGCAACCGGGCCACAGGATCGTTCGACTGGCCCGAAGGTAATGCCGGCGCCGTGCCGATTTGGACGCCGCCGGACTTCGCGCGCATCTCTTCCAATTCCCGGACGCGGCGTTTTTCCCGCCACGCCTGTTCGTGCCCCTGGCAGAGACGGTAAACCTGTTGCGCCTCGTCCTTCTGAAGGCCGGAGAACACAAGCTTCCGCTCAAACAGCGTCGTCCCGGCCAGATCAGCCGTCGCTTCCACCGTCAACGTCACGTCCGCCCCGAAGATCCCGACTCGAATTGCCGCGTCCTTCAAATCCTGCCAGCGCAGGTCGGTGAGATCAAACCCGCCGAATAATCCCCGGCGCAGGCCCAGGAAACGGCCGCTGGTGGCGGCGATGACGACGCGCCGATGAGTGAGTGCAAAGAGGCGGCGCTGCGCCGCCCAGGCATCCAACGTCTCGCCGTCAATGAGGAGGGCGCGGATGTGCTCAACAGCCTTTTGAAGTCCCGAATCCGTGGCGATTGGAGGATTGCTCATGGAGGCGCGGTTATGGTTTCCAATTCCCATCGGCGGATCCGTCCGGGCTGGCGAGCACAATTCCGTAGCCGTCGGGATCGCGCAGCCAGACTTCCCAATGGTTCGGCCCGCCGTTGCCGTCGGGGGGATTGCGATGCCGCGGCAGGACGACCGCCACCTTGAGTTCCTCGGCGCGCGCCAGGGCCGCGTCGAAGTCGCCGACTTCAAACCAGAGAAGCACGCCGTTTCCCGGCGTGACGTTCGGATCGCCAATGCGACCGTGATGATGCTCCATCTCCCAGTGGTGCAACTGAAGCACCAGACGACCCTGCGAAACTAGCCGCTCATAGTTTGGCCCACCGTGGTCGCTCTGACAGCCAAGGAGCCGCCGATACCAGCGACTGCTCGCCTCAACATCGCGCACGCAAATCAAGGGCTGGGGAGTCACACGTATTCGGCATTCGTTCGAGTTGCTAACTTTCTCTGCTCTTTCCTAGTCGGCTCCATATCTTTTCGGTGTGGTCCGCGTCCTCGTCGAAACCGTTGCCATCCGCCGCGACCTTTACGGCCTGAGTCTGGTAGCACTCGATAACGCCTGATAAGAAATTGCGCAGGGACGGGAACCACACGTAGTAGCCAACCTCTGCAAAATGGAAGAAGAACGCTCCCTGTGCGTCTGTGCGCTCCGGGTCGTAGAAGTATCCGTCGCCTGCGCCATCATCCAACACATGCAGCCAGCTCTTCCGATGTCCTGCGAAGACGCTGAACGCCAATCCTGACTGCTGACGCATGAGCGCACGCTCGGCGACAACTTCAGCCAGAGGAATAAACCGCTGTCCCGGCAATAACCCGACCGTGATGTTCGTCGGCATACCGTTGCGCCAACGGTAAAGGGCGCGGAGGTCATCTGATAAACGGAAGCCGCCCTGTGCCTCAAGCTCTGCAATCTGAGCATCGGACAAACCGGGTTGCAACGACCGTGCAACCATTTGGGCATTGGTTTCCAACACTGCCTGTAGGTGGGTGAGCAACTGCTCTGTCGTCTGACCCACAACGGAAGGAAGCCCGCGAGGTTTTGGGTAAAAGAACGACCGCTGGATGGATGGAGCGACAATTACTAGGACAACTACAGCAGCACCTGCTAGCGCACAAACGACGAGAGGGGTTTTTCGCGATCTAAGCATGGGGACGCCTAATCATAAACCAAGCTACATCTCGAAGGAGCGGCCAAGCACCTCATCCCCCTTGTCCCTTCCCCGGCCCGCCGCTGCCGCCGCCGGCGATGCTGTCTCTCATGCCGGTGTCGGCCTGGACGTTCTTCATCTTGTAGTAATCCATCACGCCGAGGTTGCCGGAGCGGAACGCTTCGGCCATCGCCAGCGGCACCTGGGCCTCGGCTTCGACCACGCGGGCGCGCATCTCCTGCACCTTGGCCAGATTCTCCTGCTCCAGTGAAACGGCCATCGCGCGGCGCACTTCGGCCTGGGCCTGGGCGATGAGCTTATTTGCCTCGGCCTGCTCGGCTTGCAATTTCGCGCCCACGTTCTCGCCCACATCCACGTCGGCGATGTCGATGGAAAGGATTTCAAAGGCGGTGTTGCTGTCGAGCGCCTTGTCCAGAACGGTCTTCGAAATGCGGTCGGGGTTTTCGAGCACGACCTTGTAGCTGTCTGACGAGCCGATGGTGGTGACGATGCCTTCGCCGACGCGGGCGATGATGGTTTCCTCCGTCGCGCCGCCGACGAAACGGTCGAGGTTCGTGCGTACAGTCACGCGCGCCTTGGCCTTCACCACGATGCCATCCTTGGCCACGCCATCAATCGTGACGCGGCCCGAAGCGGGGTTTGGGCAGTCGATGACCTTGGGATTCACTGAGGTCTTTACGGCTTCGAGAACGGTCTTGCCCGTGCCCTTGGTGGCGAGGTCGATGGCGCAGGCGCGGTCGAATTCGAGATGAATGCCGGCCTTGCGCGCGGCGATGAGCGCCTGCGTGACCATGACCGCATTGCCGCCGGACAGGTAGTGCGTCGAGAGTTCGTCGATGGTGATATTGAGGCCGGATTTAACGGCGGTGATGCGGGTATCGACGATCATGCCGACGGGCACGCTGCGCAGGCGCAGGGCGATCAACTCCAGGAACGTGACCTTCGCGCCTGCCGCCATTGCGCGCAGCCAGACGAAGAAGAAGTTGAAGATGATGATGGCGAAGACGAGAAGAATGAGGCCGACGACGCCAGCAATGACCAGCCAGAGGAGGCTGGGTTTGCCGCCGCCTTCGCCCGGGAATTGGGCCAGAAGGAATGGGAGTGTGTTCATGTTTTGAGTCCGTTCGAGTTGTTGCGTGGTTAGCTAGAGCGAATTACTTCAATCTTCAAGGAAAGAATCTCGAGGGCGGCATTCTTATCGAGCCCGAGGTGCAGGACGGCTTGGCTAAGGCGCTCTGGATCTTCCAGGATTTCGCGGGCACTGTGGCAACCAATTCCGTGAGCGATGCCTTCACTGACGCGGGAAACGAGGGTTTGTTCGTCGGCCCCGCCAATAAAGCGGTATAGATTGGTCCGCACCGTCAGCACCGCTCTGGCTTTGACAACAGTGCCATCCTTGGCCGCGGCGTCGATGGTGATTTTGCCGGAGTCCGGATCCGGACAGTCAATGATTTTGGGATTAACGGCGGATCTCACGGCATCGAGCAGGGACTTGCCGGTACCCTTGGTCGCAAGGTCGATCGCGCAGGCACGATCAAATTCGAGGTGAATGCCGGCCTTGTGCGCTGCGATGAGGGCTATCACGACCATCTGCACATTTCCTCCGGAGAGGTGGTGTGTGGAGAGGTCGTCGATGGTCATGTTGAGGCCGGACTTGATGGCGGTGATGAGCGTATCGACGATCATGCCCGCTGGCAGGCTGCGCAGGCGCAGCGCTATAAGCTCAACAAACGTGACCCGCACTCCGGCAGCATGGGCTCGCATCGAGACGAAGAAAAAGCCGAAGAAGATGGCACCAAAGAGGAGGACGACGAGGGCGACCACGGCACCGAACAACACTCCTCCCGCGCCACGCCTTCCATCATCCCCAATCTGGGCGAGCAGACTGAGAAAGGTGTTCATGTCCCTGCGGTCCGGAGTCCCTAGCTCCCGGCACTCGGACCGGGAATCTCCCGCACGACGACGCGCATCCCTTCGGTGGCCACGACTTTGACGGGCGCGCCTTTCTCGACCAACGCGCCTTCCGTGACGACATCAACGCGCTGGCCGTTGATGAGCGCGGTGCCGGAGGGGCGCAATTGGGTGAAGGCGGTGCCGGTCTGGTGCAGGAGTTCCGGCTTTTCAGCGCGGATGTCGCCGGTGACTCCTTTGGAGATGAACACGCGGCCAAAACGGCTTTCAGGAAAGTATCTGGCCCAGACGCCGAAACCGGCAACCAATACCACGACGGTAGCAAAGAGGATCCAGGTGCCGGTGCTCGCGCCAAACTCGACGTAGCCCATGATCACACCAGCGATCAGGCAACAGCCGCCGACAATGCCCGCAATCATGCCCGGCAGCACCGTTTCGAGAAGGAGGAGGATCGCGCCGACGAGTAACAGCGTGATGACCAGTGCCATGCGCCGAAGCGTAGGAGTGGGGGGCAAGGAGCGTAAAGCGTAAAACGACGGACGTGGTTCGTGTTGCGTGGTGCGTGACGAAGATTGAGAACCTCAGAACGACTCTATGCGAACCACGCCCACGTGCCAGGCGTTACGACATCGGCTGCTGCTTGAGTTTTCGCAACTGCGCTTGCTCGTTCAAAATCGCCACGGCGTCCGACTCCAGGAGGCCCGGCTGCGCGAGGCGCAGTTTGAGGGTGGCGAGCTGGCGGTCGATGGAATCGCTGCGCAGGAGGCGCACGGTTTCACTCAGGTTGAGAGAGAGCTCGGCAGTAGGACAACTTTCAGTGACGGCTTCGGAAATCAAGCTGGCTGCCGCGGAGTCTTCCAGGTGATCTATCAGCGCGGGAACTCCGCGCCACGTCTGATTCGCATGGGCTTCGAGTCGCGCGGCCACGATTTGGCGCACAGTCGGATGTTGAATCCAACTCACGTTCAGGTTCTGCGCGACGGAGTTGAGATGCTCGTCGTCGCTCAAGAGGAAACGAAGCAGCCAGAATTCACGCTCGGAAGGCGGCGCTTGTTCCGGTTCCGGCTCAGGCATCGTTTCTGATGAATCGGCGGGAGTGGGTTTCGAGCGCGCGGACTTCTTGAACTCAGCGCGCACCGACTCCGATGCCACGCCCAGGCGCAGCGCTGTTTTCTGCGCGTAGGTGTCGAGCAGCACGGCGCTGCCGGTCTTGTGGAGTGCCTCGGTCATGTCTTTCACGACGGCCAGCCGGCCCTTGTCTGTGGCGACATCGTTCGTGGCGCAAAGTCGGTTTAGATAGAAATCGAAGAAACCATCCGCCTTGGCGATGAGCTGCTGGAACGCCTCGCCGCCTTGTTCCTTGATGAAGCTGTCCGGGTCGTGAGGCGCGGGCACGGTCGCGACGCGGATGGCCAATCCGCTGGAAAGCAGGCTGTCGAGTACGCGGACGGCGGCATTCTGACCGGCGGAATCGGAGTCGAAACACAGGACCACTTCATCCACGTAACGCTTGAGGATGCGCGCGTGATCCGGCGTGAATGCGGTACCCTGAGGCGCGACAATGTTCTTCACACCCGCCGTATGGCAGGCGATCAAGTCGAGTTGCCCCTCGCAGATGATGGCGAAGCCGGCGTCGAGGATGGCGCGCTTGGATTTGTCGAGACCGAAAAAGACTTTGCCCTTGCTGAAGATGGGTGTCTCCGGAGAGTTGACGTACTTCGCGGTCTTCTCGTCGCCGGCGAGCACGCGCCCGCTGAAGCCGATGATGCGACCCTGTTCGTCGCAGATGGGAAACATCAGCCGGCCGCGGAAGCGGTCGTAGAAGCGGTCGCTATCCTCTTTGCGAATGATCAAGCCGCCCTGTTCCACCAGCGGCAGTTCGTAGCCCTTGCTCTTGGCCCAGTTCACGGTGTCGTCCCAGGCGTCAGGAGCAAAGCCGAGGCGGAAGAGTTTTACTGCCTCCTCAGAGACGCCGCGTTTGGCGAGGTAGTCGCGGGCAATCTGGCCGTTGGTATCATTGGCCAGCGCGGTCTGCCAGCGTTGCGCGATTTGCTCGTGCATTTGCAGGAGCGATTCCTTGACGTGTCGCGTCTGTTGCTGGCCGGGCTGGTTCTCGAATTCAAGCGGGATGCTGGCGCGGTCGGCCAGACGCTTGACCGCTTCGACAAAGGAAAGGTTCTCGTACTCGCGGATGAAGGTGAAGACGTCGCCACCTTTGTGACAGCCGAAGCAGTGAAAGATCTGCTTGTGCGGGTTGACGTTGAAACTCGGACTCTTCTCCTTGTGGAACGGGCAGAGGGCGGTGAAGTTCGCGCCGGCGCGCTTGAGGGGCAGCACCGCGCCAATGACATCCACGATGTCGCTGGCGTTGCGGATCTGTTCGAGTTTGTCGGGCGGAATGAATCCGGCCATGCCTCAAGGCTGGCCGGAAGACTCACCGGAGGTCAAGCGAACGGTTGAAGGAGCGCTCGCGCGCCCGAGCCGCGTTTTCGCCCTCGGCCAGGTCCCTGCCGCCGCCGGTCGTTGGCACGATGAGAACGAACTGAAGGTACTCTTCCGCAAATTTACCGGCCATCGATCGCTTGAAAACTTCCTGTTGCATCCCAGGCACGGTCATGAAGAATGTCGTTCCGAAATTATCTTCCTGATACTTGGTCTTGGCTTTGGCTTCCTCGGCGCTGTAGTGCGGCGCGTGCAGGAAGGAGAAGCCCACAAGCATGATGCACGCATAGCGAAACATGCCAGCCAGCATTCCCAGGTAATACTCCGAGGCGCCAAAGGTGTCGCTGCCCACGAGCTTTTCCCCCGCCTGCTTGCGGATCACGGCGGTGATGGCCACAATGATCAGCGCCAGGGCCATGTAGCAGGCGACATACATCGCCAGCGGGCTGAAGATCGCGGTGAATGACATCAGGAATTGCGCGCAAGGCTGGTAGCCAAGGCCGGCGACCACGACGATCAATGCCCATTTGATGACGTCGAGGAATTCCTCGGACATGCCGCGCTTGCGTCCGCGCCAGAGTCCGACGCCCAGCAGCACCACCACCGCGAAGTCCACCCAGCTCAAGTTGAAGTTTTCCATATTCGTTTCCAGTTTAGTGTCCCATTCCGGGACGGCATGTCTTGATCTCAAAGCGCATCGCGCAATGCGGAGGCGCTCCGGGCCGTGTTGGAAAAGGGTTAGCCAGTAGTGTGCCGTTAGGCTTCGGAGGCCAGGGTTCAAAGTCCGGCGCCGAAACGATTTGGTCGGCGACGCGAGAATGCGGAACGCCAGCGGGCTCGACCCGGGACTTCGGAGTTCGGGCCTTGGCGGCTGGACCAACTACGGATTGGTCGTGAGCCAATAGCGAATCTTGGCGGCTTCGGCGTGGCGGGGATTCAATTCGAGCATGCGAAGATAATGCTCGCGGGCCAGCCCCGGCTGGCCCAACTGCTGTGAATAGAGGTTGCCAAGCGAGAGGTGGACGCGGGCTTCAGCGGGATTCGTCGCAAGCAGCTTTTGCAGTTGCTCAGACGCGTCGAGCCAGTAACCGCCGGCCTTGAGGGCCAGGGCAAAGTTATACCGGGCGTCCTCGGCGTCGGGCTGCAGCGCCAGCGCAATTTCGTAGGCCCAAAGCGAAAGCCGTACGTCGCCGCTGCCTAACGCGGCCAGTCCCAGGTTATAATAGGCGTCATAGTTCGCAGGGTCCGCTTTGACCGCCGCCCGATATTCCTTCACGGCCTCGGCGCGGTTGCCGGCCTTTTGTGCTTTGAGGCCGTGAAGAAATGCCTTCTCCGACTCGGCCTTGTTTCCCGGCGTGGGTGCCGCCGGGGACAAATAGGTGTAACGCGGAGTGTTGGCTGGCGCAGTTGCGGGCTGGGGATCGGAGCTTCGAGCGACAGTGGCAGGTTCAGTGGCATCGGCAGGGGATGCGGCCGGCGCCGTCTTGGGTTTTCCGCCGAACGGATTCAGCCGCGAGAAAAACCCGCGCTTCGCATCGTTGGTGCTTCCGTTTGGCGTTGCGGCGCGATCTTGCACCGTGGATTCGGGTGGCGGAGGGGCGGGAGTGCGGGTTAATTCCTGCGCGGGCTTTAGCACAAAATCGGATTGGACCTCGGTTACTTCAATGTTCGCGGGCTTCGCGGTCAGGGCTTCCGCGCCTTTGGCAGGCGCCGGCCGAACCGGCGGGCGGGATGTTTCCGAGGCAGGCTTGTTGAGCGTGACGGAGGAGATGTTCGTAGCGCGCGCGGACGACGCGCCGGATGTCTTTGGCGCAGCGGCCACTGCGGGCGCGTTCGTTTTCGGCGCGGATTGGGATGGGCCCGCGATGGCTGCCGCCGGACGCGACGGTGTGTTGGTGGGAGCTGGGGGCGGATTGGTTTTCGCGATGGCCGGCGCCACAACGGCCACTTGCGCCGTGCGGGAAGGGAGGGGTGGCGGGTGCAATTCCTGATCGAGCTGCCTGGCGGTGGTTTCAACCGATTCCCAATCCGCCGGCCGCGGGGTCAGGGCAAGGTACTGGCGGTAACGCTGCAACGCTGCGGAACGATTATTCAAGTATTGGTGCTGGATCACCGCGCTGTTGAGCAGGGCCGGACCGAACGGCGGGTCCTGCAAGGCTGCCAGATTGAAA